>ERZ773258.114-NODE-114-length-100550-cov-13.708374_pt1 | contig 100550 bp, 89 predicted proteins | sample MGYA00511962_ERZ773258 | MGnify/ENA primary metagenome ERZ773258 (study PRJEB29015, sample SAMEA2737755) | human gut metagenome | biome: human gut; feature: human-associated habitat; material: faeces | place: China | collected 2012 ... | reverse complement strand
AGGAGGAAGTGGAAAACAGAGCGGTCACGCTGGTCATCAGCGCGACAAAGCTCACTGGACGGCTGCTGAAAGCCGCCATTCTGAAATATCTGGCAAGCCGCAAGGAGAAGCGGCTGCAAAAAGCCCGCGACGCCGACGCTTTGACGGCGGCGTTCCGGGAATACACTGCAGAAGAGGTCAAGCGGGCCTTAGCGTTAATAAAATCAAACTGACAAAACGAATCATGTACGGTCGAAATAGCTTTGCTCTACTACGGGCAAAACTTCTTCTCAACAAACGTTTCAACTAAAGCTGGAAAGAACCTGTTGAGCGGTTACCCTTTGCTTTCTACAATTCTGCACTGGGTTATAAAATATCCCCCTATGCAAGCCGTGACCTGCATAGGGGGGAATCTCTTTTGAAGCTGCTTGTCAATCCCGGAAAGAACTGATGCATTCACTTACCGCGTGGGCCGCGGCGGTTTTGATTGCTTACTTAGCCAGCTTCTTGAACTCGTCGAAGACGAACTGGACCTTGGGTCCGATGATGACCTGAACGGAGGTCTTGCCCGGGCGGATGACGCCGGCAGCACCGGAGGACTTGATCTTCTTCTCGTCAACCAGCAGACGGTCCTTGACTTCCAGTCTCAGACGGGTGATGCAGTGGTCGATGGAAACAACGTTGTCCTTGCCGCCCAGACCTTCCATGATGATCTCAGCCATAGCGGTGTAGTCGTTGTTAGCCAGCTCGATCTTCATTTCGCCGTCCTGGTCGTCTTCACGGCCGGGGGTCTTCAGGTCGAATTTCTTGATGGCGAACAGGAACACCAGGTAGAATACCACGAATGCAGCGATGCCCAGGGGGATCAGCAGCCAGCTCTTGCTAGCAGCAGGCAGGAAGGAGGAGAAGATAGCGTCGGTCAGGCCAGCGGAGAAGCAGAAGCCAGCGCGGTAGCCCAGAGCGACGGTAACAGCTGCGAAGATAGCGTACAGCAGAGCGTACACAACGTACAGGGGGAACGCCAGGAACATGAAAGCAAACTCGAAGGGCTCGGTAACGCCGCACAGGAAAGCACACAGAGCAGCGGAACCAATCAGACCGATGGTAGCCTTGCGCTTCTTGGTCTTAGCGGTCTGGATCATAGCCAGAGCAGCGCCGGGGATACCGAACATCATGCAGGGGAAGAAGCCGGCCATGTACATGCCCACGGACCAGTTGACGGGGTTGCCGTTGGGCATAACGCCGCCCTCAGTCAGAGCGCCCCAGTAAGCGGTCAGGTCGCCCAGGCCGATAGTGTCGAACCAGAACACGTTGTTCAGAGCGTGATGCAGGCCGGTGGGGATCAGCAGACGGTTCAGGAAGGCGTACAGGCCAACACCGAACACGCCCATGCCCTTGATGCCGTTGCCGATGGCAACCAGAACGCCGAAGACGATGGGCCATACGAACAGCAGGATGGCAGCAACAACGATGGAAACAAGGCCGGTCACGATAGCGACGGAGCGCTTGCCACCGAAGAATGCCAGCACGTCAGGCAGCTTGGTGTTCTTGAACTTGTTGTAGCAGGTAGCACCGATGATGCCGCACAGGATACCGATGAAGGGGTTAGCGATCTTAGCGAAAGCAACCTCATTGGTCTTGCTGGCGATCATGTTGGGAGCAATGACGCTGACAGCGCCGACGGACAGCAGGGTGGTGATCATCAGCCAGCTGACCAGACCGGCCAGGCCGGCAGTGCCATCATTCTCTTCAGCCAGGCCAACAGCAACGCCGATGGCGAACAGCAGAGCCATGTTGTCGATCAGAGCGCCGCCTGCCTTGACCAGGAAGAAACCGATCGTGAACAGTGCGCCGGAGGTAGGTGCGTCGGGAACGCCCATAACACCAGGAGCAATGGCGTAGCCCAGACCCATCAGAATACCGCAGATGGGCAGGATAGCAACGGGAAGGAACAGAGCCTTACCGAGCTTCTGAAGATATCTCATCATAGAATTATTCCTCCTTAATACTATTTGCCGTATATCAGGACCGCCGGCCCACAGCGGTCAAGTGGCCAAAATTGTGGCTGGGAGAAGGATCCCCCAGGGGCAGACGGGCTTAGCCACCTGCGGGGATATGTGTGTGCAATTACAGGTTGGCTTCCAGGAAGGCCTTCAGTTCTGCGGCGGCCTTCTCTTCGTCAGCACCCTCAACGGTAACGGTCAGCTCCATGCCCTGCTTGGCAGCCAGCTTCATCAGAGCCATCAGGCGGCGGGCATCTGCAGTACCGGTGGGAGCGGTGATGGTGATCTTGGAAGCAAAGGGAGCAACAGCCTTCACCAGCATACCGGCGGGACGAGCGTGCATACCCATGGGGTCAGTGATCACATGTTTAAATTCTTTCATTGTTATTTCCTCACTTTCGTGCTTTTCAATGATATTGCAGCTTTACAGCTCCGACTGGCAGACGATCTTTCTGGTTTCCAGGATCCGACCGGCAGCCATGGACAGCTCCTTGTAGCCCATTTCGATGAACTTTTCGGTCATCTTGGGGTCAGCACCCAGCTCGCCGCAGATGCCGGCCCAGATGCCAGCCTCGTTGGCAGACTTGGCGATGTGTGCCAGCAGAGCCATGAGGGCGGGGTGATAGGGATCATAGAACTTGCCCAGACTGGCGTTCTGACGGTCTACTGCCAGGGTGTACTGGGTCAGATCGTTGGTGCCAACGGAGAAGAAAGCGGCTTCCTTTGCCAGCTCGTGGGCCAGCACGGCAGCGGCGGGGGTTTCCACCATCACACCGATGGGCACGTCCTTGGTCTCAATACCTTCAGCCGTCAGCTCTTGGCGCAGCTGGGCGCACAGAGCCTTGGCTTCCTTCAGCTCCCACACGGATGCCACCATGGGGAACATGACCAGCAGATTGCCATAGGCAGAGGCCCGGAGAATGGCCCGCAGCTGGGGGCGGAAGATCTCCTCCCGGGTCAGGCAGATCCGCAGGCCACGCAGACCCAAAGCGGGATTTTCTTCCTTTTTCAGACCCATGTAGTCCACCTGCTTGTCTGCGCCGATGTCCAGGGTGCGGATCACCACAGGGCGGTCGCCCATGATCTGGGCAACCTTCTTGTAGGCTTCAAACAGCTCATCCTCAGAGGGCAGGGCGTCCCGGCCCAGATACAGGAACTCACTGCGCATCAGGCCAACGCCTTCGCAGTCGGCAGCCAGAGCAGCCTCGGCATCCTCGGGAGAGCCGATGTTGGCAGCCAGAATGATCTTCTTGCCGGATTTGGTAATGCTTTCCTTGCCCCGGTAGGCTTCCAGAGCGGCTCGGTCGGCAGCGGCCTCAGCCTGCTTGGCCTTCAGCACAGCCATGGTCTCGTCATCGGGGTCAATGTACCAGTTGCCGGTAAAGCCGTCAACTGCCAGAATGGTGCAGCTTTCTGCATCTTCCAGGGAAATATCCGACTGAACCAGAGAAGGAATGTTCAGTGTTCTTGCCAGAATGGCGGTGTGGCTGGAGGAGGAACCCTGCTGGGTCACAAATCCCAGGATCCGCTCTCTGGGCAGCTGAATGGTCTCGGAGGGAGCCAGATCCTCGGCTATCAGCAAAAACTTGCCGTCAGGCAGCTGGAAGCCGGTGTTGCCGCACAGAATATCATAGATCCGATGGGACATATCCCGGATGTCCGCAGAGCGGGCGTTCATGTACTCATCATCCATAGCAGCGAACACGGCGGCGAATTCCTCACCGGTGTCCAGAGCGGCATCGGCGGCGGCTGCGCCGCCTTCAATGGCAGCAGCCACGCCTTCCAGGTAATCCAGGTCGTCCAGCATCAGCATCTGCACTTCTACAATGGCGGCCTTTTCTTCGCCCAGTTCGATCTTGGCCTTTTCATACAAGGCACCCAGCTGCTCCCGGGCAGTGGCAACAGCTTCATCGAACTTTGCCTGCTCAGCGGCGGGATCGCCGGAGGAAACGGGAACACAGCGCTCAGACTTGCGGTAAACCACGGCCGGTCCGATGGACACGCCGGGGAATACAGGCAGACCAATACCAGTTTTCATACTCTGCTCCTTACTTGCCCAGCTCGAGGACGACATCATCGTTGGTAACGTCCTTGCCCGCATGGGTCTTGAAGGTGGGGTAGGCATCGGTGTTGCAGATCAGAACAGGAGTAATGGTGGGAAGACCGGCTGCCTTAACGGCTTCCAGATCCACCTCCAGCATCAGCTGGCCCTTGGTGACCTTATCGCCGTCATGAACATGAACGGTGAAGGGCTTGCCTTCCAGACTGACAGTTTCCAGACCAACGTGGATCAGGATCTCAGCACCGGACTCGCTGACCAGACTGACAGCGTGGCCGGTCTCAAACATCATATCAACGGTTGCATTACAAGGAGCGTAGACCTTGCCATCGGTGGGCTCAATGGCAATGCCATTGCCCAGCAAACCTTCTGCAAAGGTGGGGTCGGGTACTTCGGTGATCGCCACAGCCTTACCGGCCACAGGTGCATAAATTTCCTCTAGCTTCTTGCCGAACAATTTATCAAAAAAAACCATAGTATACTCGTTCCCTTCCTGTTTTGGTAATATATCATTTCCTGTGGGAGACGATATTCATATATTGATAGACTATATACAATAGAATACGATATCGTTCATAGATTGTCAATATTCGGTTGAATTCGACAGGATATTTTGGCAGGATGCCTAGTTTTGACAGTATAAATTTGTCTATTTTGACATTCATGCAGAGCATAATAAGATACTTTTTACTGCCGGATCGTGCTGTTTCCGGGAAAGATCAGCCAATTCTTGAGCCTTCCCAGAGCCGGGAAGGAAGCGATTACCGAAAAAAACTGCCGAGGAAATGATAACGGCAGGGGTACTTTGAATGAGGATGTATCAATTTGAATTGTATGGATGCAATTTTCGACACATGGCGGGAGGCGGTGGAGGGGTGGATTTGGCTGCTTGCTGTAGGTGCGTGGTCATTTGCAATGTACAAGGAGGGGTGTATTTGAGATGCTTTCCGCTTCTCCGCCACATCGGGGACACTCCTGCTCGCTGGCATGAAACGCTTTCTTCTTCCGCCGATATCCCAACTTCAGTAACGCCTTTCGGACCGTCTCGATGCTGACGGTGAGATGCAATGTATCAACGATCTCCTGCAGCGTGATATCGGGTTTGTCTTTTACCAGCTGATCGATGCTGGCGAGCTTCTCCGGGCTTAAAGCCGGTTTTCTTCCCCGAAGAAATGTTCGCGTTTCAAAGGAACCGGTTTCTTCCCAACTCTTTTTCAAACGATATACGGCGCTTCGATTTACCGAATAACAATCTGCGACTTCTTGTACCTTGTGCTTTTTCTCCAATGCCTCAATCAGCAGTTTTCTGGCTTCATTGTGCAGCATTTCAATCATCCCCTTGCCTCGATTCTACACCGTTTGTCAAGAGGCTGCGCTATTTTTATGAATTGCTATAAAAGGGGGCTGTCTCAAAGTGATTTGTGAAAATCATTTGGAGGCAGCCCTCATTATTTGATGTCTGTTTTCCCATGTCTCCAAGATTTGGCCTCCCTACATCCTAACAACATTGTCAAAATAGACAATTCGGCATATGCAAAAATGTAATAAACGCAGAAAAATGGAAAAACAGTTGCAATCGATATACATCTATCGTATACTAAAATTGTCAGTCGGACTGACAATTAGAGGTGACTAAAATGAATCAACAAGTAACCCCCAAAAAACGCTCCAGACGGGACACCAATAAGGAACGGGTCATCCGGCAGGCGCTCAGTTGCTTTGTTGAGAAAGGGATCGAGGCGACAAAGATATCGGATATTGCTAAGCTGGCAAATATCACCGACCGCAGCATATACCGTTACTTTGCCACCAAAGCGAACCTGGTGTTGGAAACGGCGCTGCTGTTCTGGTCCGAGGCCATGGCGCAGGTGGATGCCCAGGCACACATGGAACTCGATGAGGATATATGCGGCGCGGACTGCATTCCGAGAATCCTGCAAGGGTATGCCAATCTGTACTTTACACACCGGCAGATGCTGATCTTTGTCCATGAAGCAGAAGCCTACCTGAATCGCTCCGGCAAAGCACTGCTGGTTGAAAACAAGCCCCCCGCCCCGTTTGAGCAAAGCGCGGGTCCTCTGTCGTCTGCCATCCACAAGGGGATCGCAGACGGCAGTGTCCGGACAGACATTGATTTACCCAGCCTGTACTATAATACCTATAACGCGCTGCTGGGCCTGATCCAGAAGCTGGCCATCGGCGGCAGAAACAATACCGCTGACGATGAATATGCCAGAATCCGTCTGGAGCAGTTTTGCACGATGATGGAAAGTTTTTACCGAAAACGATAATTTCACATATAAAGAAAGGATGAGCGCGATGGCCTTAAGACCCAAGATCGTAAAGCTTGCCAAAATGGTGGGCGGTCTCACCGGTATGATGAACCATATCGATGAGAATGCCCCGGAATACTATGCGCTGGAATGCGTGGTTTCCGACGAGCAGGCGGATGTGGCACTTCAGCTGGGACTGCGTAAGGAGCGGACAGCTGAGTATGTGGCGCAAAAATGCGGCAAGTCCTTGGAGGAAACCCGAGAAATCCTGATGGAGCTGGCCCAGATCGGCGTGTGCAAGGTCTATCACAATGAGGCTGGCGAGGAAGTGTTTCTGGTGCAGATCTTCGCTCCGGGCATTCTGGAGATGATGGTCAACAACGATGAGCAGGTGAAGGCTCATCCACAAATCGGCAAGGCCTTTGAGGAATACACACGCCTGCGAATCTCGGGCATCGCTCCCAACCTTCCCATGGGCACCGGTATGATGCGGGTTATTCCCATTGAAACCGCCATCTCCGCCGATACCCAGAGCGTTCCCTATGAGCATCTTTCCTATTATCTGGATAAATATGATACCTTCTCCGTGTCCGACTGTTCCTGCCGGAAGTCCCGACGGATCCTTGGTCAGGGCTGCGGTCATCTGGAACACGAGATGTGTATCCAGATGGGAACGGGAGCCGAGTATTATATCCGCACCGGCAGAGCCAGGCAGATCACCCGGCAGGAGGCGGAAGAGATCCTCAGAAAGGCGGAGGAAAACGGCCTCATGCACCAGATTCCCAATATTGAGGGTCTGGGCGAATCCGCCGCCATCTGCAACTGCTGCGCTTGCTCCTGCTTTGCCATGCGGGTGGCTACCATGTTCCGCTCCCCGGATGCCATCCGCTCCAACTATGTGTCACAGGTGGATAAGGAAAAATGCGTAGCCTGCGGTCAGTGCGTGGAGAACTGCCCCACCAACGCCCTGCGGCTGGGCCAGAAGCTCTGTGCCAAGCAGCCGGTGAAGGAAAAATCCTACGACAAGGTACGTGACCACGTCTGGGGCGAAAAGCGCTGGAATGTGGACTACCGGGAGAACCGGGAGGATGTGGCGGAAAGCGGCACCTCCCCCTGCAAAACCGCCTGCCCCGCCCACATTGCGGTTCAGGGCTACATCCGGCTGGCCTCTCAGGGAAAATACACCGAGGCTCTGGAGCTGATCAAAAAGGAGAATCCCTTCCCCGCTGTTTGCGGCCGGATCTGCCCCAGAAGCTGCGAGTCCGCCTGTACCCGGGGGGATATCGATGAACCCATCGCCATTGACGAGATCAAGAAATTTATCGCCGACCAGGATCTGAATGAGAATAACCGCTTTATTCCCAAAAAACGCCACGACTACAGAACGCCGGTGGCGGTCATCGGCTCCGGCCCTTCGGGCATGAGCTGCGCCTACTATCTGGCTCTGGACGGCTATCAGGTCACGGTGTTTGAAAAGCAGGAAAAGCCCGGCGGCATGCTGACCATGGGAATTCCCGGCTTCCGTCTGGAGAAAAACGTGGTGGAGGCAGAAATCGAGGTGCTGCGCCAGCTGGGCGTCCATTTCCGTACCGGTGTGGAAGTGGGCAAGGATGTGACCATCCAGCAGCTGCGGCAGCAGGGCTTCCAGGCATTTTACCTGGCCATCGGCGCCCAGGGCGGCAGAAAGCTGAACATTCCCGGCGAGGATGCGGAAGGTGTTGTGGCCGGCGTGGATTTCCTGCGGAGCATCAATCTGGGTTCCATCCCCGCCATGACGGGAAAGACCGTGGTCATCGGCGGCGGCAACGTGGCCATCGACGTGGCCAGGGCTGCTGCCCGGACGGATGCTGTCAGTGTGGATATGTACTGCCTGGAGAGCCGCTCGGAAATGCCCGCTCTGCCCGAGGAGATCCAGGAGGCAGAGGAAGAGCACATTGCCATCCATAACGGCTATGGCCCCAGGGAGATCCTGGTGAAGGACGGCAGGGCTGTCGGTGTGGTATTTAAGAAGTGCCTGCGGGTATTTGACGAAAATCACCGCTTTGCGCCTCAGTATGACGAGAACGACACCATCACGGTGGAGACCGACCATGTGCTCCTGAGCATCGGTCAGAGCATCCAGTGGGGCAATCTTCTGGCAGGCACCGCCGTGGTGACCAGACCCAACGGCACCGTGGAAACAGACCCCTTTACATATCAGACCGCCGAGCCGGATATCTTCGCGGGCGGCGATGTCTATACCGGCCCCCGGTTCGCCATCGATGCCATTGCGGCAGGCAAGGAAGGTGCCATCTCCATTCACCGCTTTGTCCAGCCCGGCCAGAGCCTGACCTACGGCCGTGACCGCCGCCAGTATCACAGCTTCGACAAGGAAAACGTGGTGCTGGAGAGCTTCGACCGGATGCCCCGGCAGAAAGCTGGCCATTCCGACCGGAAGGAACATAGCTTCGGAGATAACCGTCTTACCTTTACCGAGGAGCAGATGAAGAAAGAGACCCAGCGGTGTCTGGGCTGCGGTGCGGTGCAGGTGGACGAATATATGTGCGTTGGCTGCGGCCAGTGCACCACAAAATGCAAGTTCGGCGCCATCAGCCTGACGCGGAAATACAACGAGTTTGCTCCCGTCTTTGAAAAGCTCCCCATCGCCGTGGCGAAGTACGCGGTCAAGCGCACCGGAAAGATTGCCGCCTCGGCCATTAGAAGGGAGAATAAGGATGCATGAGCTGGGACTGCTCAGCGCCATGGTGAAAACCATTGAGGGGATTGCCAAGGAAGAACAGCTGGAGCGGATTGAGAAGATCGTTTTGCAGGTAGGCGAGCTGTCCGGCGTCCTGCCTGCCTATCTGGAATCCTGCTATCCCGCAGCGGTATACAAGACCTTTATGGAAAACACTGAGCTGGAGTTGGAGATCGTTCCAGGAATTGCCAGATGCAACCACTGTGGCAAAGAATTCAACGCGGTGGCGGAGGATCTGAAATGCCCCGGCTGTGGGGGCGAGCAACTAACGGCATGCGGCGGCACGGAATTGATCATCAAAGAGATTTTGGGCTGCTGACAATAGATGCGAGAGTAAAGGAGGATTATCTATGGAAACCAAGAAACTGACAAACCGCGACACAGAGGTACTGATCAAGTGGATCATGTTCACCGCGGCCATTACCGGCATGGCCATCATCTCCGCGCTCTATCCCCTGCAGGGCAATATCCCGCTGATTGTCATTCCCTCCGTTCTGGTGCTGATCTTCAGCAAGCCCGTGTTCTTTGAGCGACTGAAGCTCACCACCCTGCTGACCATGCGCATCCTCATCGTGCTGGCAGCGCTTCGCCTGTTTAACCCTCAGGTCTTTGTAGACTGCATCATGCTGATGTTGATCATCAACATCCTGGAGGCCACCTTCACGGACCTTCTGCGCTACAAGAAATATTTCAACGCGGTATCCGGCTTTGCCCTGGCGCTGGGTGTAATCACCCTGCGGGGCCTGTGGCAGTTTGACGCCCCCATTGGGGACTATTACCTGGCCAGAGGTGCGGTGCCTGCCATCACCATCATGTATGCCCTGGCCTACACCCTGTGGAACTGGATCTTTGTGACTAACGAGTTCTCTTCCTCCGTAGCCCTAATGCACGTGGGTTTTCTGGGCGCTCCTCTGATCGGATCGCTTTGCACTCTGGGGCTTGGTGCCTACGGCGGCATCGGTATGTGGCTGCTGCTGCGGGCCAACTCCCTGTCCATCGGCGGTTGGATGCAGATCGCCGCTAAGGACTGGTTCGAACGGGGGTTCTACCACGAGAGGTTTGACCGTTTTGTGACCTGGACCAAGGGCAGAAATGTACAGATTGCCTGCATGATTATCAATCTGGCACTGATTGCCGCCTGTATTGTACTGATGATGCAAAACGGCGGAATCACCTTTGAATTCGCGCCCCTGGCTGCCCCCGGCAAGTAAGGAGAAATGGATATGAAGAACTATGATGTAATTGTCATCGGCGCCGGAAACGGCGGTCTGGCTTCTGCCGCCACCCTGGCAGAGAAAGGAAAAAGCGTCATCGTCTTTGAAAAGCATAACATCCCCGGGGGCTGCGGAACCAGCTTCCGCAGAGGTCGTTTTGAATTCGAGATTGCTCTTCATCAGCTGTCCCACATGGGCACGGAAGAAAATCCCGGCCCCCTCATGGAGCAGTTCAAGCGCTACGGCATCTACGACGAGATCGAGTGGATCCGGATCAAGGAGCTGTTCCGGGTGAATTTTCCCGACGGCACCGGCATCAGCCTCCCGGCGGAGAGAAAAGCCTGCGAAGATCATCTGTGCAGGGAATTTCCCCATCAGGCGGAGGCCATCGGCAAATACTTTGAGGTTGTCTACGGCTTCTGCGACCAGTCTGCCGAATTCGCGGCGAAAAGTGCCGCCAGCACCGGCGAGCCAGGCGCTGTGAAAAAGGCTATTATGAAGGTGGGTTTCCCCAAGCTGTATCCTCTTCTTGCCAAGTATGCCATGAAGAGCACTCAGGAGGTGCTGGATGAGTTTTTCACCGATCCCAAGCTGCAGCTGGCGCTGAGCGCCTACTGGTGCTTTATGGGGGTGCCCCCCACCCGGTTCCCCTTCGCCATTTTAGCCAAGTGCACCACCTTCTACCTGGAAACCAAGCCCTATTATGTGCGCGGCACCTCTATGATGATGAACCAGGCCATCATGGAAGCGGTGATGCGGATGGGCGGCGTGGTACGCCTCAACTGCGGCGTCCAGCGGATTCTTCTGGAGAACGGAAAAGCCGTAGGTGTGATTGATGAGCACGGGGAAGAATACCGGGCCAAGCGGATTATTTCCAACATCTCCCCCCTGGCCACCTATGGCAATCTGCTTGCTCCCCAGGATGTGCCGGAGGCTGCCCGGGAGTATCTGAAGCCTTATACCGTGGGCATTTCCGCCCTGACCTGCTTTATCGGCCTGGACTGCACCCCGGAGGAGATCGGTTTCACCACCTCCTTCACCCTGAATTACGAGAGTCTGGATGCCAACAGGGATTTCCAGGATGCCTACAAGCTTCTCCCGGAGAACGATCCTTTGGTTGCCACCTGCTACACGGTGGATGACCCCTGTGTATCCCCTCCAGGCACCAGCATCATCACCGCCGGCACTCTGAAATACAGCACCGAGTGGGAGAAGCTGCCCCCGGACCAGTACTATGAAATGAAGTATGAGGCAGGAAGACGGATTGTCGCCCGCCTGGAAAAAATGTATCCCGGTATCACGGAGCATATTGAGGAAATGGAGGTTGCCACGCCTCTTACCCACATGCGGTATCTGGGGCATCCCGGCGGTGCCATCTATGGCTATGAGCAGGACCTGATGCAATCGGTATTCTTCTTCCCCTCCGAAAGCAAAATCCCCAATCTGGAATTTGCCAGCGGCTGGGTCAATGCCTGCGGCTTCGGACCCAACTATACCTATGCCGATACCCTCGCAACCAAGATCGCCAAGGAGGTGTAAGCAATGGCTAAGAATATTAAGGAAACCCTGCTGGGTACTTTGGAGCACGGACAGCAGATTATGGAGAATATCCGCGTGATGCGCAGCGTGTCCGCCGATAAGCTCCCCACGGACAGCGTGGCCCGACCCGCTGAGGCCATTCACCGCAAGGAACTGAAGCTGGTGGTGCAGTCTGTGACGGACACCGGCAAGCAGGCCAAAATCTTCCGGTTTGTATCGGAGGACGGGTATCTTCCTCCCTTTGAGGCGGGACAGTATATTAACCTGTTCACCCAGATCGAGGGCGTTCGCACCAGCCGTCCCTACAGCCTTTCCTCCTCGCCGAAGCAGCGTGCCTATTATGAGATCACCGTCGCCAGAACCCGGGACGGTTTTGTGTCCGATTACCTGCTGGATCAGGTGAAGCCGGGGGATCGGTTCACCGCCAACGGCCCTGCAGGTGTGTTCCGGTATCAGCCGGTGTTCCACAGCAAAAAGTCCCTGTTTTTGGCAGGCGGCAGCGGCATTACTCCTCTGCTCAGCATGACCCGGGAGATTCTGGATGCCGGCCTTGACAGGGATGTGGTCATGCTCTATGGCTGCCGCAATCCGGAGGCGGCGCTGTACCACGAGGAGCTGACAGCCTATAGCGCCGCGTTTCCCAATTTCCGCTACCATTTGGTGGTTTCTGACCCGGTGGAAAACTGGGACGGGGAGAGGGGCTTCCTGGATGAAGCGCTGATCCGCCGGTTGGTGCCGGATTTTGCCCAGCGCACCAGTTACATCTGCGGCCCCCAGGTTATGAACGATTTCTGCAAGTCTGCCCTGGAAGCCATGGGCGTGCCGGAAAAGAAGATCCGCCGGGAGATGTTCGGCGCACGGCGGGACATTCAGAACGAACCGGGCTGGCCCGCAGAGCTCACCGGAAACGAAGTATTCACCATCACCGTAGGAGACAAAAAGATTCCTGCCAAATCCGGCGAGCCCGTTCTGGTGGCTTTGGAACGGGCAGGTGTCCGGGTGAATGTGTGCTGCCGCAGCGGCGAATGCAGCCTCTGCCGGGTAAAGCTGGTATCCGGCAATGTATTCTTGGCCAGAGGTATGCTGCGTCGTTACGCTGACGAAAAGTACGGCTACATTCACTCCTGCAAAGCATACCCCATGGGAGATATTGAGATCATGCTGTAAAACGGCAGAAAGGAGTGTATGATGGGATTTTTCTTTGAAGGCTATAGCCTGGTCGCTCTTGCCGGGCTGGTGCTGCTGGTCGCGGCACTGGTGGCACTCAACGAGCTGACCCGCCGGAGCAAGGCTCTGGCGATTGCCGTGTACTGCGTATTCCCCATGATTCTGGTGGTACTCATTGCCGCCGGTATAGTAGGAAGTCCCTCCAGCAAGACATGGTTCGGCGTGATCAAGACCTATTCCGCCTTGATTGGCGTGGTGGGCTTTATGCTGATCCGTTACACAAAGCTGGGCAATCGGAAATTTGCCTGGTATTTCCCGGTGGCGATCCTGGGTGTCAATATTTTGGAGGCCATCTATCGGGATTACGAGGTGTTTGCCACCTTTAAGACCATGACCACCGATGCGGCGGGACTGACCCTGCTGGGAGGCCCATGGAATCTGATGAACGCCCTTGCCGGGGTATTTCTGCTGCTGACCATGACCGGCTGGATGGGAATTCGGGTGGCAAATACCAAGTCCAAGGATATGGTATGGCCGGATCAGCTTTGGTTCTGGATCATCGCCTATGATCTGTGGAATGTGGCCTACTGCTATAACTGCATCGCCACCCGGGCGATGTACGCAGGCGTTGCCCTGTTGCTGAGCTGTACCTTTGCGGAGTTCTTCGTAAAGCGGGGCAGTTGGCTCCAGCACCGGGCTCAGACCTTGGCGCTGTTCGGTATGTTCTCTCTGGCCGTGGACTACCAGGCCATGCCTGCCTTTGGCATTACTGCCACCTACAATCCCGCAGCCTGGACCGTACTAAGCGCTCTTGCTCTGGCCTTTAACGCGGGCGTGCTTGTGTACGAGGTGCTTGTAATTGTGAAGACCCGGCGCAATCCTCTGAAGCAGGAGCTGTATACAGAGCTTACCGATTACAAAAAGAATCTGGCTGCCAACGGTCTGAAGTGAGGAGTGGCTATGGACAACATTCGCGTCATACAGATCAAACAGAGCCTTTTCGCGGACAACGATGTGGATGCCGAGAGGCTTCGGGGCCAGCTGAAGGAGGAAAAGACATTTCTTCTGAATCTCATGTCCTCTCCCGGCAGCGGCAAAACCACCACTCTGCTCAGAACTATTGAAAAACTCCGGTCACAGCTGCGCATCGGCGTTATGGAGGCGGATATCGATTCCTCTGTAGATGCCCAGACCATCAGCACCACCGGTGTCAGAACCATTCAGCTCCACACCGGAGGAATGTGCCACCTGGACGCGGATATGACCCGGCAGGGACTGCGGGAACTGGGTTCCGAGGATCTGGATCTGGCCATCCTGGAAAATGTAGGCAATTTGGTGTGTCCTGCGGAATTTGACACCGGCGCGGTAAAAAACGCTATGATCCTCTCGGTTCCGGAGGGACACGATAAGCCTCTGAAGTATCCGCTGATCTTTCAGGTATGCGACGCACTGATTATCAACAAGATTGACGTACTGCCATATTTTGACTTTGATTTGAAAAAGGTGCGGGAGTATGCCCTGGCACGGAATCCTAAGCTGACAATCTTCCCCATCAGCGCCAAGACCGGTGAAGGGGTGGATGCCTGGTGTCAGTGGCTGTCCGAGCAGGTAAACGCCTGGCAAACAGAGCAGTAGGACATCTTCAGCTTTTCTTCTTTTCCGTTTTGCAAGACTGTTTCCTGAATGCACGCTGTTATGCAGGCTTTGCAGCTTTCACAAGTAATTTTGTCAAATCCATTACGAAGGAGTCCCCCTGCATGGTAAGGCGAAAGTACATTTTGGGACGAATAAGAATACTGTCTCATTTGTGAAAAATGAAAACCACAGACCGAAAATGCACCCCACCTGCAAAATGGGGTGCAACTGAAACCTGCGGTATCATTATTAGGGTTCTTTTCCATAAAACACCGGATTTCGACAAGAAATCCGGTGTTTTCAAGCTCTATGTCAATAGTTGGGGTAGAGACAAAACACAAATAATTGAGTCGTGTCGGAGTAGTGAATCGCTCCGACACGATTTTATGTATTCATTTCAAAACGAAAAATCCCCAGAGCTTCATCTGATACTAAAATCCAGTAAAACACTTTACCCGACTTACCAGATATGCTATACTGTATCTGGGTGATGAATAATGGCATCGAACTATGAACTATAAATTCAGCAATGAGGAAATGGCCGCAATCAAGGCAGCACGCAGAGAGACAAAGGACAAACGTGCGGATGCAAGATTGAAAGCACTTGAACTGCGAGCAGAGGGCATGGAACTCAGTGAGGTTTCGCAGGCAACGGGCTTCCATGCAGCCTATGTGAGCCAACTGGTGGCGAAATATCGGGATCATGGGCTGGAAGCAATCTCCGGGAATCATTATGGCGGCAATCACCGTAATATGAGCTTTGAGGAAGAAGCTGCGATACTTGCCCCTTTTAAGGCCAGGGCCGAGAAAGGTGAGCTTGTGGAAATCAGCGAAATTGAGACGGCATACCAACAGGCGGTAGGCCACTCTATCGGCACCAGTCAGATTTACTACGTTCTGCACCGACATGGCTGGAGAAAGGTCATGCCCCGCAGTAGGCACCCTAAAAAGGGAAGCGAGGAGGTCATTGAGACCTCAAAAAATTAAGGCAACGCCGCACAATTGTGCCTGCGAGCCTCAGCCGTCTTTTTGCCCCACTTCTTCAGTTCGAAAAATGGGAAATACATACAGTATTCCTCCATTTTTCAAACTTTGAATTGGGGCAAAAATCCTGGCTGAGTCTTCTTGTCAAATTGTGCGGTGTTGCCTTAAAACCACCATCGGTGAACTGAAAAATCTCCACAGGGGCTGTGGAAAAGTGCGCCTTATGTTTCAGGATGAGGCAGGCTTCGGCCGCATCAACCATCCCAAGTACTGCTGGTGCGAAAAAGGCATCCGACCCAGCGTTCCATGTCACCATATTCGGGAATACCAGTATGCCTATGGTGCGGTCGAGCCGCTGACTGGGGAATCCTGTTTTCTTGTCATGCCCTATTGCAATGCTCATGTACGGTAGAGAAGCAACAACAAAAACAAAACAAGGACAGCCGCCCCGCCGCTATTCCGAGCAAAAGGGACACGGTTTCTTTTTGTAACTTTTTCGTGAAGTCTATTGATACTAATTCTCAATTAAACAGTTCAATTATCCACAGCCTTCCCGTAATGCTGGAAATGACCTGGTTGGACAACGTGCAAATGGTATCACACAAGCGATCCACTACCTTTTCAAGAGTCGCAAAAATTTCATTACGGAATCCACGCTTGCGAATCTCTTTCCAGATTTGCTCAATCGGGTTCATCTCAGGCGTATACGGTGGGATATGGAAAAGGACAATATTCTCCGGCAATTCTAATCCCACGGATTTATGCCATGCTGCGCCGTCACAGCAAAGCAATATGATGTCCTCAGAATATTGTTCCGATAATTGCTTCAGAAAGATATTCATGCACGCCGTATTACAATATGGCATGACAAGAAAGTATCCATCACCGGTCAATGGCTCTACTGCTCCGTAGGCATAGCGATACTCTCGGATATGGTGACAAGGCACGCTGGGACGTATCCCTTGCGCACACCAGCAGTATTTGGGCTTGTTTATCCTTCCAAATCCAGCCTCATCCTGAAACATCAAGCGGATTTTCTTCCCGCTGTGGATAACTTTCAATTCTTCTACAGAGGTTTCAATTTTTTTGAGGCCGCAATTTCTTCTTCGCTGGCCTTTTGGGGGTGTCTGCTGCGGGGCATGACCTTGCGCCATCCGTGCCGATGCAGAACGCGATAGATTTGACCATTGCTGACAGGGTGCGCTACCGCGCTTTGATACGCCTTTGCGATCTCGCTGATTTCCACCAGTTCACCCTTTTCTGCGCGCTCCTTAATTTGTACGACATCAGCAATCTGGTCAAGTTCGGATTGTTCGATGAATCGGAGGAACCCCTGCTGCGCAAGTGTGTGATGCTGTACGCCGTCATCGCGGCGGATACCGTGCCGGAGCGGTTTGATTTGAGCGGCATCGGCAAGCTCCAACCTTATAAAATCAAGACGGACCTGCTGCCGGTGCTGCGGCATGGCGAATACTTTGATCTGGCGGTGGCGCGGGAAGAAACCACGCGCTATCTGACCAGTCTGCTGCGCCCGGAGAAAGACGAACTTTTATTCTGGCAGGCATTTGCGGAAAAGAAGTATAGACCGGAGCTGCTCTTTGCAGGCGAAGCGGAAATCCTCTCACGCATCTCCGCGCATCCGATGGCGCTGTGGAAATGCGAGCGCAGCCTCGGCACAAAGAGAAGCGAGCCGGAACGGTGAGGAGGGGGCAGGACATGACTGACCGCGAACTGACCGGCAAGGTACATTCCGCCGTGTATCATCAATGTCAGCGCCGGGGCTATGCCGCGCCGGTGGATGTGCTGATGGAGATCGGCGTACTGCCGAAGGAGAAATACGAGGACTGGCGGCGCGGGCGCATTGATTATCTGGAGCGCGTCTGCACCGTCAACCTCCGCAAGCTCTCTTTCATCATGCGCGAGATACGGGCATACGCGCAGAAAAGCGGCCTCAAGCCCTCCGTGACCGTATATAAGCAATGGGCGGTAAAGAAGAAATCCGGGCAGGGGCATAAGCCGGTGATCCGGCTGCGCTTCAGCAAGAGCGGCGACCCCGACATCGAGCGGCGGTACTCCACCCACTTCGTCGATGCGAAGAAAATCGCGGAGCTTAAAGCGCAGCACATAACGGAAGCCGCAACCAACGCGGCTGAGCCTTTTTCATTTGTTGCTTACAGGTCAAGAGGACGAACATAATATTTGACGAAGGCTGCAAGAAGCGCTAGCCATTTGGATTCCGATACCACCTGTTTGGGATTCCCCAACGCCCTTCATTAAACGCGGAATTTCATCCTGTGGCTACACGTTCTGACGAAAGCTGATAGATTGCCGGAAACTTTGTAAAATGCGACCTGACGAAGTTTTCGGGTTACGCTGAGAGATATTACGGGTTTCAATCAGTACGACGGCAAACCGTAGCCCAAAATCTGGGGATTACTTGCTGCATACTGCCGCCTGCGGCAGCTGTCAGAAGTATTCCCTTCGATGGTATATACATAGCTGTTCTCGCTTTTTTCTACGATTCCGGTATGGTCAGGTAGGCCATCTACGTCCCAGTCGAAGAAGATTATCATTCCCGGTTCTGGCGTAACGCTCCTTTCTGCCCATTGGTTTCTGGCTTTGAACCATTGCACACCGGCACTGCATCCGGAAAACTTGGGAATGATCGTATCCAGATATCCACACTTATTAGCGCACCAGCTCACAAAGCAGGCACACCATTCTACACGCTCTGTAAATCCGTACCAGCGCCAGTAGATTTCCCCGCCCACATTGCCGATTTGCAAAGCAGCAACCTCTACGATCAGTTGGGAAGTGTCCGGGTCATAGAAGATTTGTCCCAGAGGATAGTAGCGCAGCACATGAGGCACATAGTCCATATCCCCATAGCTGCTCCAGCCGCATGCTTCAGCAGTTTTCAGAGAAAACTCTACGGCATTGGCTTTGGAATACTCCCCGTATTTGTTCATCGCCCAAGTGATGTACCCCTGACCATAGTTATAGCCTTGCAGAGCCAGCTTGATGGCATCCATATCCACCGGGCTTTCGCACTGGGCAATTTGCAGGCAGTCCGCAAGATTCTGGATGCCCACATTGACGGAATACTCCGGGTCGGTAATGGAGCCGGGGGTGTGGGGATAGAGGGTGTTGAAATTGCACTCGGAGCATTGCATGGGATCGGTTCCACGCCCCCCGGATTCCTGCATCATCACCGCTTCAATCAAAAGCATATAGTCCGGGATTCCCTGTTCCTTGGCATACTTCTGTATGATCGGTTCATAGGCTTTGACCTCCTCGCTGACTGGCAGGATTTCCATATCATTCTTATCGCTGGCAAGCATCATACCGGCGAAGCACATAACAACCAGAACAATCACCAGAATCAGCACAGTTCCACCGCCAGTGGCAATGACAGAAATCAATTCCTGCATGGCCTGTGCGATTGCTTTCGCGGCTTTGGCGGTATAGGCAGCTGCCTTCCTCGCAAGTGAGGCCGCCGATTTTGCTGCCGCCCGGGTTCTTTGTGCTGTTCTGGCAGCTTCAACAGAAGCTTTCTTAGCTGTCTCAACTGCGGACTGCGCAGACTTTATGGCTGTACTTCTTATGTGTTCCACGGCTTTCACCGTGGAGTCTGCTGTTTTGACGGTGCGCTGAGAAGCCTTGATTGTGATACGCTCTGTGGATTTTACTGTCTGATTTGCAGTATTCTTTTCCACAGGAGAACGGAAACCGTGGGGTATTTTATCTTCGTTGAACACCTGCGGCGCAGAAGAAGCAGTCCACGGAGAATCCCGTTTGGCTTTCAAATCAGCCTTAGCTGAAGCAACTTGCTTATTCCGAATTATTTCTTGTTTTGGAACCGTTGCGTCGGATCCGACCCTAGAATGTCCACCGCTGTCAGAGAAAACAGCCCCATCGGAAGAAACCCAATGGGGCTGCTGTGCGTTGGTAGGATTTCCGTTGCCGGGAGATACCTGTAGGCTGCCCGCTGTAGACTGTGCTGCCGACTGTCGAGACTGCTTCTTGTGGTGCAACACCTTATGTCCCACCATATCCATCTGATGGGCGACCTCTCGGGCTATGGTTTCCGCGCTTTCTTCCAATCTGTCCGAAGCATATTCCTCACCGCTGCCCTCCGAAGAATAAACGCTGTATTCCGCCCTATCCTTTGCCTGCACATAGGCATCTCTCATTCGCTGCCCGGCGAGTAAACTGCGGTCAACCGCTTTTATAGTTCCCCGAACAATATCTTTGGTCTTGATTTCAGGCATGACCATCTACCCGTCCTTTGGCAAACAGCCCCTCACCGGGTTTGGTGGTAATGAGCTTATACAGTTCCGTGTTGACCGGAAATCTGTTCACAAAGGGAACCAAGGCACTGCCATAGCGCATCAGGCCGCAGCCTGCTTCTGAGCCGTTTACATAACTCATCTGCTCTGGGGAGATGTTCAGAAGTTTGGAAAGCCGCTCCTGATCGGATTCTGCCTGATTCAGCATGACAACAAATTCGGAGTTGGATACCATGGTGCTGGCCTGCACGGAATCCAGCATATATTCCACATTTTGGGTGATAGCACAGGGGGCCGCATTCCGCTTACGGAACTGACGCCATGCGGAAGTGAAAAAGTTGCCGCTGTATTCATTCTCATAGGCGATGTGAAATTCATCCACGAAAATGTGGGTTTTCTTCCCGTGCGCCCAGTTGTAGTTGACCCGGTTGATCATGGCATCAGTGATGGTGACGAACCCCGGCTGCTTCAGCTCCTCACCCAAATCGTGGATGTCATAGGACTGGATGCGGTTTCTGGTATCCACATTGGTTTCATGGGCGAAGATATTCAGGGAACCGGAGGTATACAGCTCCATGGTAAGGGCCATATCCCGTGCTTCCTGTTCCGGCTGCTCCAGCAGCTTTTCCCGCAGGGTACAGAGGGTTGGGACTTTGCCTGTCTTTTTCTGCTCCTGAAGTACCAGCGCCACACAGCGGTCAATGATAGACTTATGGTGCGCCCGGATACCGTCAGGGTCGATCTGCTTCAAAAGGGACATGATAAACTGGGATTTGAAAGCAACCGGGCTCCCCTCTCCATAACCTTCTTCCATAGCCATGGCATTGAGCCAGTCAGAGCCGCCCACCGCAAAGCACATGACAGAACCGCCCAGAGCTTTCACCAACGGAGTGTATTCTCCCTCCGGGTCAAGAATAATTATGTCATCCTTCGTAGACAAAGCAATGGCCACAATCAGCAGCTTGGCAAAGAAGGATTTGCCGGAACCGGGAATGCCCAGCAGCATCATGGACTGGTTCAGCAGGTTTTTCATATTGCACAGAATCAGGTTGTGGGAGATGGCATTCTCCCCGAAATAGATACCGCCCGGCTCCTGAATCTCCTGCACCTTAAAGGGCATGAATACCGCAAGGCTCTCCGTGGTCAGAGTTCGGAAGGTGTCAATCTTCCGGGTGCCAATAGGCAGTGCCGTATTCAGACCGTCAAGCTGCTGATACCGCAGTACCGCCATCTGGCACATATGGTCTGCCGCAACCTTTAGCAGCGCGTCGGTATCTGCATCCAGTTCCGCCTTGGAATCTGCCAGGTGGACGATGGTCAGCACCGACAGCATCATCCGCTGGTCACGGGAGGTCAGGTCGGTCATATATTCTTTAGTCTCCCGACGCTGCTGTTCCATATCATAGGGTACGATTGCAGAGAAGTTATTATTGGCATTCTGCCTGCGCTGCCAGTTGGTGATGTTGGTTTCCACCCCCAGCATCTTCCGCTCTACCTCTCGCACCGCTTCATCGGTAGCGACGGGGATGATGTCAATGGACAGCATCATGCTCCGGCTCTGGTCGGTCAGTTTGGTGACAAGCTGATCCGAAATAAAGGAAGCGTAATCCTTGAGGTAGATTACTCTGGCATACTTGCCGCCCAGCATCAGATAGTCGCTGTGCTTTTCCACGGAATCCGGGCAGATGTAATCCCGGAAGTCATGCCCCTTGCGCATCATGTCCTGAGCATCGAATCGGAAATATACTTCTTCACCGCTGCGATAGAAATCGTGAAGTACCCGGAGCTTTTCTGTGGCATCCATTTCCGTGACCTTGGCTCCCAGAGCGGCAAAGCGAGCGGTCAGCTCTGCACCCACACGGGCAAAGTAGGCTCTGGCATCCTCAATATTCTTTTTACAGACAGATACTGTAACATACTTCTCTTGAATGATGCCGTTGCCGCCCGTGGCCTTGCTCATGATGACATCGTTGTACTCCATACGGTAGTAATCCAGATAGTCATTTTTCAGCTTCATCAGAACCGTATCCGCAAAGTTTTTACGATTGAGATGCCGGTTGTTTACGGTTATTTTTGTGGTAGCACTGCAATCCAGACTGTTAATCAGTGCTGCATACGACAAAAACAGCTTTTTTTGTGCGTCCTGAGATGCCACCATATAGTTGATGTCCGTGAACTTAAATGTCTTGGAATACCGGGTTCCAACGAGGAAAATGCCATCCCTCCACATACACTTGATCGGTATGACATCCTGTACCCGTTTCGGGACACGGTACGGCTCCTGATCTTTTTTCATAACCTGCTTAATTGCTTTCATGCTGTTTTCTTGCCTCCTTTTCGTGTTTTGCGATGGTGTCTTTCATAATCTCATAGTAAAAATTGGTGGGCTGAAAGCGAATAACCTTCGGTTCCAGAATTTCCGAGCGGAACCAGACCCACAGGAATTTCTCAGCGGGCATCCCATGGTAGGACACGAAGCCCAGCGCGGCAAAAGGAGCGGCACCGATCATGCACACCCAGGATACCCCTTCCGTGCCCAGAATGGGATTCAGCCAGAAATACAGCCCCACCGCCGCACCGACTGCCAATAACGAACAAAGGGTCTGCCGCAGGGACAGACCCATGAACATGGATTCGTGGTAGTCACGAATCTCCCGATTGATTTTGACTTCCATGAAGTCCTCCTTATAATCCCATCATTTCCCGTACCACACGGTCAGCCATTTTTACTGTGCCAACCAGGATCAGCATATTGAACACAAGTTCTCCTACATAGCTCCAGACCATAGATACCGCTGCGGCATTGGGGTCAACTACCGGGGGCGTCGCTGCAAACAGGGAGAAAATGATGCAGCCAAGGACGATGATAGCACCTTCCAGGCAGACCGCCGCATAGGACTTTATGAACGAAATACCGATGCTCTGGGTTGGTTCCCCGGCAAAGGCAGATAGCGGAACCGGCGCAATGGCGGTATACAGATACAGCTTGAAGAATCGCCCGTACACCGTCATAATCATCACGAAAGAAAGCACGGTAATCAGCAGCCCGCCAATCAGCGTCACCGCCCACAATGGGATGGATTCGAAGAATCCGCAATCCTCCACGGCGGTGATGATCTCCGTTGGCAGGACAGCAGTCTGCACGGAACCAAATCCGGCTGCGGACATGATGGTGGATACCAGCCCCTGAGCAATAGAGAATAGAGCGTTCATCAGCTCTAATCCATGAGTCACTGCCGCTTTTGCCAGAGCAAAGCGAACGAATACCTTGACCGCAACTTCTGGTCGTTTCAGGTCTGCAAAGCTGCCGCAGGTTTTCATCACACCCATGAAAAAGAATAGCACGATCAGTGCCAATCCTATTGCCTGCACAGCACCATGGATGCTAACCATGACATTCCAAATGCTGCCGCCCTTGAACGCCTGGGGCGATTGCGTTACCAGTGTCCAGATTTCCGCCAGCTTTTCATTCCATGTTTCCAGCGCGTTTTGCAGGTTCTGGACAACCCAATTATCAGACATTTTTACTCCTTTCTATCCGAAATTGAAATTATAGAAATTGCCAATCGAATTTGTACTTCACAAAATTCCACTTATTTTGATAGGATGTTTTCACAAAATTCCTACAATTATTGATGATGATTTCACATTTTTCCTTTTTGGGGTTGATAAAAAGAAAAGCGGGACGAAAAATCGTCCCGCACAATGTGAATATCAGCCGGTAATCAGGGTCAGAATCTCCTTTGCAAAGGTGATGATGATACCGCCAGCCAGGGTCAGGAAGCCGTTGGAGCGCTGGGACGGATCATGGGACTGAAAAGACAGGCCCACTTGCACAATGCCCCAGCCCAGCAGGATCATGCCCACCGCCCGAATCATGCCGAAGATGAAGTCGGACAGGTTGTTGACAACGGTGAGGGGGTCGCCGCCAGTGGCAGAGGCATGCAGCACCAGAGTAGAACACAGTGCCAGCGCCAGCACCGTGACGCAGTAGCGGCGGAAGCCATTCTTCACATTGGAAGGCATGGGCGGTCTCTGAGTGGTCTTTTCCTTCTTGGCGTTTACGATGTTCTTAATGATGTTCTTCATTTTGTTTTCCTCCAGATAATAATTCCGCTTCAATTTCCTCATCAGAAAGAAGCTCAAATTCGATTTCGGACAGATTGATAAATCTCGTTTCCTTGCCGGGAACGGTGGACAGGGACAGGCTTCCCACGGACAGCTCTGTGCCGCCGTGGACATAGGGCGCACCTCCTTTCTCCGGGGTATATTTCACATTGGGATGATTCAGCAAGTCGTACTTTTCGTCCATGATGGGCATTTCGCCGCGAATAAAGAGCAGCGCATACCGGTTATCCAGCATCCGAACCTCCGCCGCATCCAGCAGCTCCCGCCCGGTGATCTGCCAGTTGGTGGAATAGTTGCCGCTGCGCCCGGAACTTTTGCCATAGGTGTTTAGGTCGATGGTCTGCTTGCCGAGGTAGGATTCTGCAATCATTTTGTGGGTGCCGGTTTCATTGCCGCCCAGATACAAAAATTCGTCGCAGTTGCCCAGAATTGACTCCCATTGCTTTTCAAACAGGTTCTTGAGCTGGGCGATATTCTGGATGATGATGGACACGAACACATTCCGGGAGCGCATGGTCGCCAGCAACTTGTCAAAATCATCCGGCAGGCTCACATTGGCAAATTCGTCCATGAGAAAGTGGACGGGAACCGGCAGCGCACCCTTGTACTTATCGTCCGCCAGCCGAAATAGCTGCTCAAAGGTACAACTGTAGACCATACTCACAAGAAAATTGAAGCTCACATCATGGTCGGGGATCAGGGCGAACAGGGCAACCTTTTTCTCGCCCAGAGATGCCAGTTCCAGTTCGTCGGTGGCAGTCAGCGCTGCAACACTGGCAAGGTTGAATTTCTCCAATCGTGCTGCCAGCGTAATCTGAATGGATTTCAGGGTTTTGGCAGAACCGGAATGGTAGTCCTTGTAATACTTCACAGCGATATGGTCGGGGTTGCGCATTTCCAGCCGCTCAAACAGCTCGTCCAATGGGGATTGATAGGTGTCGTCGTCCTCCCGGACTTCTCCAGCCCGCAGCATTTCCATGACCATGGGGAAATTCTGTTCCTCCTCCGGCGCTTCATAAAGAAGGTAGAAAATGATGGCCGCCAGCAGCATGGATGCCGCCGTGTCCCAGAAGGGATCGTTGGACTGGCTGCCCTTGGGGGTGGTGGCTTTGAACAAGCTGGTGACCAGCTTTTGCACATCGTTATCCGTTTGCAGATAGGCAAAGGGATTGAAGCAATGGCTTTTCTCCATACTGAGCAAATCCAGCACCTTAATTTCATAGCCCCGCATTTTCAGAAAGGTGCCCGTCATGCGAAGAAGTTCCCCCTTGCAGTCCAGCACGAAATAGGAAGAACAGGCTTGCAGCAGATTGACGAGGGCATAGAATCGGCTCTTACCGGAGCCGCTGCCGCCGACTACCACGGTGTTCAGATTCCGGCGGTGCTTTCTGCCGTCCAAACCCATGCGGACATGCTTGGTGAAAACCTTGTTGGCCTCCGGGGCCTTTGCCTGATACTTCTTATTGACCGCGGTGGCGCTGCCCCATTTGGCAGAGCCGTGTTCCTCTCCACGGCGGTAATGGCGCCGGGAGGATAAAGCTACACCAATGGACAGAGCGTAAATGAGCAGAAAAATAAGGACAGTTTTTTGACTGTCCTCACATAACTCAATTTGGAAAGGATGCTCCATTGCCGCCGGAAACTGCGCTACGATTTCCATAAGCCCGCCGTACACAAAGGGGGTGATCAGAAGCGCCAACCACACCACCGGAATGATACCAAGGACACACAGAATTTTTATGGTGCGCCGTTCATCGTTCTTCACGGGACTTACCCCTTACCTTTTTGGTGGGAGCATCAATGACTTTCAGAAGCACCTCGTCCACAATATCTGTGGGGCGTTCCTCCCCAATCAGGTCATTGCGCATATCATTGAGGGCATTGATGACCACCCCATGCTCGTACTTGTCCAGTTCCAGAACGCGCTTTTCTTCCTTTGCCATACATCACCGCTCCTGTTCCTTGGATTTGGGAGTGCGGTTCTGCTCCAGCGCACGGTACATTCTGGTGGAGATCTGATTGGCGGTATCCCGGATTTCTGTCAGGGTTTCCCGCACCTGCTGGGGGTTACACTCCCGGAATGATGCAGGCAGGCGGCTGAAATTGTAATCCGTCACATCCACGCCATACTTCTTACACAGAAGATAGGAGGCACTGTAAGCGGCAAAGGCGGCATCGCTGCGGTTATAATCCTGCCGCATTCCCGCAAGCTCGGCATGGGCCAGTTCCTTGGAAACACTTCTGAAAATGTCCTCTGCGCCCATGCCCCGGCACACGAAAATCACCTGCTGATTATGGTCATACACGGCACCCATATTGTTGGGCAGGGAGTCCACCGTCTGAATGGGAACCGGGGTGCGGTGAATCAGGGCTTTCAGCAGAACCCGGTCATCCAGCTTCACAGCAGGGGCAGAGCGAACACGCCCTATGGTCTGGGATACATCGAATACCCGTTTTACCTCAAAGGAGGTTCCACGGGTGCCGTCCTCCCGGTCATACTCCTTGCCGGGTTCCAGAATCTTCACGCTTTTGGGTTTACGCTGGACGGATACCCCGGCTTCCTTCCAGCCATCGAAGTCCTTAAGCTGGGTAGCCTCCGGCATCTGGGCCAGAATCAGCAGCGCATTGGTGGGGGTGTACCGGCTGAACCGGGATTGCACATCCAGATACTGCCGGAATTTATCCCCATCTTTGCTGACCTCTGCTGCGGTGGAATCGGCAAGGGCGTAGAGTTCCTTGCGCTCCTCCCGCTTTTTCGCCGCCCATGCTTCCTTGTCAAAGGGCTGGTCGCTCCATCTGGAATTGCTGCTCTGACCGCTGAAAATATCATCGAAATTGCTCATAGATTACCTCGCTTTCACTTTGGGCTTCTTCTTGCCCGGATTTTGGTGCATATTCATCGTGGGCAATGGCTGTTTGTTGGGTCTGGCAGTTTCCTGCTGTTTGGGAGCCTCCGCCTTTTCCTGCCGTGCTGCCTTGATTTCTCGCAGTTCCTCTCGGACGGAGGGGCGGGATTCCTTAGCAGTACCCTCGGCGGTTTTCCTTTGCATCCCGAAGGTAGGCGCGGACGGAGGGCTTTTTTCCGTCTTTGCTACCGTAGGGTTTTCCGGGGACGGCTGCTCCTTCTGAATGGGCGCACCCAGCAGCTCCTCCAAAATCATATCATCCGCATTCTTTTGGGGTGCAGCCTTTTGGGGATCGGCAGGGGCAGATTCCTTTTCCTGACGGGTCTTTTCAATATCATGCTTGATGGATGCTGTATCCACAGTAGCCAGCTTGAAGCGTTCCACGATCCGGTTGATCTTGGAAGCGTCCTCCGCCCGCACCATCACATCTACCATGCCGTCAGCGGATTTCTCCTTACCCCGGAGGGCGCAGTGGACAACACCGTACCGCTTTGCCTCCTGGGCGAAGCGTTTCAGATGCTCCTCACTGATGGTGAACACCTTCAGCTCCTTGCCGCTTTTCAGCATGGCGCTGAGCCGCTGATGCCCCTTGGTCTTGTTCCTGTCGGCGTTCTTCGCAATGGTGTAGAGTGCCGCTGCGATATTTTTTGCCGCAGAGCCGGTGAGCTTCAGGGCAACCTCCGTACCCTCCAAACTCATTCTAACGATTTGCTCTGCCGCATCGCCTGAATTGGTCATGTTCGGTTTGCTCCTTTCTCTGAGAATAATTTTCCTCACGGACTTTCTGAATGTGTTCCAGCAGAACGCCGGAACGGACAGCTATACCGTTACATAATTTCACCTCCTTGCGAAGCTCAGACAGTTCCTTGGAAAGCGCGGAAATCGCAGTGCTGACCTCAGCAGACGCCGCTTCATCCGACTTCACAGTGACAGTACGCTGTTTTCGGTAAAGCTGCTGAGCGGTATCAATCCGATGCGTCGCCAGCAGCCTTGCTTCCTGTGTGATGGCATCCAGCTTGATGAGATCCTCCCTAAGAAGAAAGTGGAGCCGTTTGTGATTCTGCTTCTTCTGCCGGGGGAAAGCACCCAGCAGGTAGCAGTAGTGAAAATACAATGCCCGGAAGCCAGTCGCCTTTTGGCGTGACCGCCAATTTCCGGACACACGGTAATGTTTGATTTTTGGGGCAGGCTCCGGCAGAGGTCTTGCGGCGCGGGTCTGTTCCAGAATTCGCCTGCGGATGCTCTCCAGTGTGTAAGATTCACCAAAGTTTCTGGCAAGGCGGACAAACCGCTCCTTCCCCGGTGGTCTGACGGAAATATCCTTGCCCGCCTTGACCTCGTAACCTTTGCGGTGGAGGTTCTCAAAAAACTGGCGCTCGGTCATGGATTGGCGAATAACCTCATCAATGTCAGAACGGACAATCCTTCGCCAAGTGGGGCGCTGCTCCTGCTCTGCCCGCCATTCTCCGTAGTGCTTGCCCTTTCCGGGCTGGGGATTCTCAATAACGGACAGACCATATTCCCGGCACAGGGCATCCGAAACTGCCTGCAAATCGTGGTAGTCCTTTGCGGTGCGGTGGTACTTGATACCATCCACAAAGGACACCGTATTCAGCACAAAATGATTGTGAAGATGGTTCGCCTTATCCAGATGGGTGGCAACAACCACCTGATACCGGTCACCCCATAAACTCTGCGCAAGCTCCACACCGATCTTGTGCGCTATCTCCGGGGTGGCTTCTCCGGGGGCAAAGGATTGGTAGCCGTGGTAGGCTATGGTTCCGTCCTCCTTGCCGAAGCGTTTCTTGACAGACAGCATTTCCGCACGGGCGGTAGCCGGGTGGCAGTTGACCCCCGATACAAAGCGTTCCACCACATCGGAATCCTCCTTGTGCTGTTCTGTCTTTCTGCTGTTCACGGCATAGGCAATCACATCGTCCAACCCCTGACACTCCCGCTCCGTCATATCCCCGTTATCATAGAATTCCGGGTTGGCAGTCTTTTCGGGATTCTCAACATAGACCACCACTTTGCCCAGCCAGCCGTTGACCCGCCAGATGGATGTGACAGCCATTGCCTACCACTTGATGGGGCGGGGAGACACAACAGCTTCCGTGATCTCCTTCACCGCTGCCTCAAACTGAGAAACGGCGGCATCGTACCGCTGGACATCAATGACATTCAGGGTATGAGCTTTCTGGGCAATCTGGTTCAAATTGTTGCCAATGCGGTAGAGCTGCTGCATCATAGCGTAGTAATCTGGGGGCGGAGCATCCTGCGGAACCAGATCATTGATGAGATGGCGGATGTACGATGCAACGGAAATGTGGCCACGCTTGGCTTTCTTTTGCAAATTCTCAGCTTCTTTTTTGCTAAGCCATATTGGGATTTTGACATTGCGACTACGCATAAAATGATCTCCTTCTTCATTATAAGTTAGGGGTTTCAGGGGGCTACCCCAGACAAGCTGCCTTTGTGGGAGTACAAAGGCGATGCTTGCTGGTATATTGCAGATTCGTTCTCCCCCTGGGTCGAACGGCGGGACTTCCCGATAATAAATGGTCAGCGCTCCTGCGCCTTTCCCTTCCGATGGGTAATAGGAAGTCCCAACCGCATACACAGATAGTCGTTATAGTCCTTACCGTAGGGCGGTGGCTGGACGGATACCTCGTACCGATTTGACAGCATGGAAACCAACGCCTTTGCCGCCCGTCCACCGGTGGCATCATTGTCCAGGCGAAGGGTGATGAAGCGGATGTTGGGATACTCGGACAGATAGCGTTTCAGCGCCAGCGGCATGGAGCTTTCCTGCAATTCTTCCTTTGGCTTGTAGACACCCGCCAGAGACACCAGATGCTCCCGGTTCCAGTTGCCGCCGTTCATTTTCATGAGGGTGGCGTAGGACAGTAGATCGATGGCGCTCTCAAAGAGGTGGACGGTATCGCTGCCCGGTGCCGGGATGCTGAAGGAGAACCGCTTGTCGCTCCCGCTGGCATCTCCTACATAGTCCGTTCCCAAACCTCTGAGGTTTGCGTACCGGGGCTTGTTGTACTTGTCCAACCCGACGAATACCGCATTGTGGTGGGGCGTGCTTTCATACAGCCGTCCCGTCTGAATGCAGAAGTCAATGAGGTTAGAATCAATGCCACGGCTGCGAAGATAGGCATGGACACGGCTGGTATTGGGATTGGCCGGCGGCAGCAACAGCACCTTGGGTTTCTCCGGCTTGGGCTGGGACTGTCGGGGCTGATAGGCCACCTGCCCGGTGATCCGCGCTACGGCTTCCATAAAGGGAATTTCTTTCACCTTAATGAGATAGTCCAGCGCATTGTAGCCGCCAAAGCCACGGGAGAACCAGTACCATTTCCCATTGGAGATTTTCAGCGAATCATGCTCGCGGGTGCAGTAGTGGTTGCTGCTGATATGCACCAGCTCATTGGGTTCGCAGGCTTTCAGATAAGTCAGCAAGTCCACCTGTCTTGCTTTTTCAATGGTTTCCGGTGGGATAAACGGCACAGAACATCACCTCGCATCTTTCTGGGCAATAAAATCAGCCCGTACCACTTCATTGGCACGGGCTTCCACAGCATTCCAGATATTTTCCATGTGGTGGTTATCCTCCCAGCTATCCCATTTCTTGAACACATCCGCCAGCGGTGTGGGGGATTTCAGAAGGGCTTTTGCCTGCCGGGGAGATAGGTCGTTGTATTCCAGCGATAACAAAATATCCTCCCGGTAGGTGTATTCATAGGCATGGTTCAAAACCTCCTCTGGGGTCTGAGTCAAGAGCCAGTCCTTGAAATGCGCCTGCTCGGCAAACATTTTCTGGTAAAGCTGGGTGTTTAGCACTGCTTGGGTCATGGTACCAACTCCATAAAATAAAATTAGCCGACAGGCTTTGAAGAAAAACCTGTCGGCTATGTAAGAAATGCTATTTCGTTCAGTTTTGGGATACACTCTTATATACTGCATTCTTTCCTCCACATTTCGTTGATAGAATGCGTAAGAACCGGGGAATCAGCAAATGATTCCTCGGTTCTTTGGACTTAGCAAGCTCATCCTGCTACCGATACTATATCAATCGCTAACAACTTTGCCAGCTCCTCCGCAATTTCTGAGGGTGTCATAGATGCTGTCGTCATTGCCAGCAGGCTGGCAATAATTGGACTGTATGCCATAACTTCCTTCTTGGTCAGGTTGTGCCAAACAGGAAGCAGTGTTTTTCCATTGACGCTCTCAAGCTGGAACAGTCCATCAAGCTCTGCTTTGGTCCAATATTTGCCCTCCTTGATATAGTCCGGAGAAAGGACAACTACACCAAGTTTAGACTTTTTCAACCCTTCATCAATCTTAGCTCGCATGGAATCACCCCACTTAATTTGACTGGTATCGTACCATACGCGCAGATTCAATTTATTCAGTTCCTTAACGAATTCATCAGCGAAGGATTCCTTATCCTCCCATGCGTGAGAAACAAAAACATCATACTGTACATCCTCGGTTGCAACTTCAGTGCCTGTATTGCTACTGCGGACATTATTAGGAATTGCCAGCCCTTGTAACTGAGAAATCCGTTCTTCATAGTTTTCCTGCATACGTTTCAGCTGGTTTGCCTGGTTTATTGGGGGCGTTATACGGTCTGGGTGTTGCCCACTATGGAAACTGCCGAGAACTCCGATGCTGAGCAATACGACGCGAAGCCTGTCATTTATCTCTACCCGGAGAAGAAAGCTGAGGTCACTGTGAAATTGAACTATGCCGGAGAAATGACCTGCACATATCCTGCCTACAATGACGGCTGGAAGATTTCCGCCAGTCCCGACGGCATATTGACAGACGCCGACGGGCAAACGTACAACTATCTTTATTGGGAGGGCGTAAACAGCGTTGCTTATGATTTTTCCGAGGGCTTCTGCGTAGCCGGAAGCGACACCGCCGCTTTTCTGGAGAACACCTTGAACCAGTTGGGACTTACCCGGAAGGAAGCAAATGAGTTTATCGTTTACTGGCTGCCGCTGATGAAAGAGAATCCTTACAATCTCATTGCATTTCAGTCTGACAGCTATACGCAAGCGGCGCAGATATCCATTGAGCCAGCACCCGATACGCTGCTGCGGGTATTTATGGCGTGGAAACCGCTTGAGAGCGCCGTGGATATTTCTACGCAGAACCTCACCGCCCCGGTACGCACCGGCTTCACGGCAGTGGAGTGGGGCGGCTGTCAAGTTAGGTGATCGTTGGAGTCAAAGAACGTCAAACTTCATTCTCAGGAGGACTGTTATGAACACAAAAACAAAGCAAGGCGGGCTTGGCATCGTATCCATCCTGACGATTGTATTCATTGTTCTGAAGCTGTCAGGCGTGATTAAGTGGCACTGGATATGGGTGCTTTCGCCAATCTGGATTTCCACATTGGCTGCCGTTGTCCTCTTTGCCGGTATTCTGATTGGCGGAAGGCTGAAAAAGGGCGAGTGGTAATCTTAACCTGAACGAGAAGATAAAATTGGTTCCGGCGGGCAGGCACAGCTTGTGCTTACCCGCCTTGTCTGCCAAAAAGCGCGGCGGGCGGCGGCAGTCAATGGCGCGAAGCGTTCATCTTGACCATTGACGGCTGTCGGGTGCTGCGCTACTGCCCTTGCCACTCCGCAAGCCACAGAATAATTTCGGTAGCCGCTGCCAAAATTACGATGTCAGCCGCTTCCGTTCCCGTGGTATTGACGTGCAGCCCCATTGCTGCTATAATGAAAACACAATTTCAGACACAACCTGCTCAAGGGAGAAGCGTCCGGCCTTTCCGATATTATCGGCTCACTTCTCGGCGGCTCGTCCTCCGGGAAGAGCGATCTTCTCGGCACGCTGCTTGACGGCGCTATGGACGCTCTCGGCAAGAAATAACAAAAAGCGGCTCATCCGATGAAAACGGATGAGCCGCTTTTGCCATGAGAAGAAAGACTTTTATTTGCAGAACGTTGCCAATGCGGCGTCGATATCCGCAGCGCACGAGGCGGCAATGGACTCGTCGCCCGGCTGAAGCGGGTAGAGCGGAGCGCGGACGCCGCCAATGTCCGGCGCGCCGCGGAGACGGAGGATCTCCTTGATCATGGCGTACATGTTGCCCTGCCCGGAGCACATCTTGTAAATGATGTGGCAGCAGGCGTCCTGAATATCGCGCGCGGGAAGAATGTCGCCGCTGCGGACAAGGGTGAAGATGCGCTCGTACAGCTCCGGCATGGCGGCGTACGTGCCGCCGATGCCGCCAACCGCACCTGCGGCAAGACCGGAGAGCAGCTGCTCGTCCGGGCCGTTAAACACGATCGCGCCCTCGTCGCGCCACATCTCAATGTCCTGTATCGGCATGGAGGAGTTTTTTACGCCGATCACCGTCGGAACGGCGAGCATGGTGCGGAGAAGGGAGCTGTTCAGCGCCGTACCGGCAAGCTGTGGGATGTTGTAGATGATGAACTCCGTGTTCGGTGCCGCGGAGGCTATATCGGTCCAATACTGCGCGATCGCGCGATCCGGCAGATGAAAGTAAATCGGCGGGATGGCGGCGATGCAGTCCGCGCCGATGCTCTCGGCGTGGGCGGCAAGCTCCATGCTGTCGCGCGTGTTGTTGCAGGCGACGTGCGCTATGATTGTGATACGTCCGGCGGCCTGGGCGATGACAGCCTCCAGCAGCGCCTTGCGCTCTTCCACAGAATGATAGATGCACTCGCCGGAGGAGCCGCCGACATACAGGCCGTTCACGCCTTTTCCGATGAGATATTCCGTGAAGGCACGCGCCCGGTCGGGCGATACCTCGCCGGCGTCGTCGTAGCATGCATAGAAGGCTGGGAAAATCCCCTGGTATTTTTTCAGGTCTCTTGCTTTCATTGTTTTTACTCCTTGTGTGTCAGCCCTTGACGGCGCCCATCGTGATACCCTTGGTGAAGTATTTCTGGAAGATGAGGAAAACGATGATGATCGGCACGGCGGCAAAGGCAGCGCCCGCCATGATGAGGCCGAAGTCGGTCGAGTTTTCCGCCTGCATTTTCGCTATACCGAGCGAAATCGTCAGGTTCTTTGTGCTGGAGAGCATGATGAGCTGCATGAAGTAGTCGTTCCACGAATTTATGAACGTGAAGATGGCGAGCGCGCCGACACCGGGCTTGATCATGGGGAAAACGATCCAGTTGAAGGTTTTCAGCTCGCTTGCGCCGTCGATCCTTGCGGCCTCCAATATCTCGCTGGGGATGCTCTCGGCAAACTGCTTGATGAGGAACACGCCGAACGGCCAGCCGACGATGGGATAGACGACGGCGCTGAGTGTATTGTAGAGCTTGAGCGAGGACATCTCGCGGATGAGCGGGATGAGGATGACCTGCTTCGGCAGCGCCATCGCGCAGATGATGAGCGTGAAAATGAGCCTGCGTCCGACAAAACGCTTTTTCGCCAGCGCGTACCCCGCCAGTGCAGAGGTCGCGCAGGTGAGGAGCATTGCCGCAACGGCCATCCACACGGTGTTGAACATCCAGCGGATCGCGCCGGGCACGGTGGGACCGGCAGAGAATACGATCGGGCTGCCATCCGAGGAGAAATACTGGCTGAAGGGAATGTAAAACTCCCACAGCGGCGCTTTGAGCTTGCTCATGAGCGTCTGGTAGTTCTTCAGCGTCCATTCGCTCGGCCACCAGACGGGCGTGACGGAGTTGACCTCCTTGGCGGTCTTAAACGAGCCGGTGATGATCCAGTAGAGGGGGAACGTGAACAGCGCTGCAAGAATAACGATGATCACGAGAGTGATGATGCGGTTTACCTTGGATCTGCTCTGCATATGCTCACCCCCTTAATCCGACCGCTGTCCCAGCTTAAACTGAACAGCAGAGAGTACCGCGATAATGACCATGAGCACAACGCCCATGGCGTTGCCGTATCCGTAGCGGTAAAGCTTGAACGCGGTGTAATAGATATAATACATGATCGTGTCTGTGCTGTGTGTCGGCCCGCCGGAGGTGAGAAGCTGGATCAGCGCAAAGCACTGGAAGGAGTTGATCGTGGTGATGATGAGTATGTAGAGCGTGGTGGGCATGATCTGCGCCCATTTGATCTTCCAGAACACCTGGCGGCGGTTTGCGCCGTCGACCTCCGCTGCTTCAACGAGCGAGTGGTCCACGTTGCCGAGCGCTGAGACATACAGCACGATGGGTTGACCCACAGAGGTGGTGAAGAGAATGAGAATGATGCACCAGAGCGCGAAGCGCGCATCGCCCAGCCAATTTATGTTCTGGTCAATGATGCCGAGGCTTTTGAAAAAGTAATTGAACACGCCATAGCGGTTGTTGTACATCCATTTCCAGACGACCGTTACCGCGACCGAGCCGGTGACGACCGGCAGATAGAAAATGCAGCGGAACGCCGAGGTCAGCGCCGGCTTCATATCGTAGATCGCCGTGGCGACCCAGAGAGAAAACGCGCATACCGTAGGCACGGCAACAACAACGATGAGGACCGTATTTTTCAGCGCGCCGAGGAAGAGCTTATCCTGAAAAAGCTCCTTATAGTTACCCAGACCGACAAAGACGTCCACGGCATTTTTGCCCATGTTGGAGTCAAAGAAGCTGGTGTATATGCACAGGAACATGGGATACAGCACGAAGGTGACGAAGAAGAACAGACTCGGCAGCAAAAACAGGTATCCCGCTGTTGTTTCCCGCCGCACGAGCGCGCGGCTCATGCCATTTTTGGATTTAAACATAGGGTTGCTCCCCCCTTACGGATTACGTAGCTATCAACACACCCTCTCTGCGCGGGGGCACAGAGAGGGTGCGCGCTGTGGGTCTGAGGAAGAAAAAAGGAGAAAAGAAGCAGTTATAGCGTCCGATCAGCCGGCCGCCGCGGCGTTCGCGTTGGTGCAGAACGTTGCGACCTCGGTGGCAACGTCTCCGCCGCCGCCGATGCGCTGGAGCATGTTCCACCACTCGGTGCGGGCGGTCGCCCAGCCGGAGGTGACCTGGTAGTAGTCGCCGAGATAGGGCATGAGCTTGGTGTACTCGTTCATAATGGCGTTATCCGCCCAAATTCCGGTGAGGTCAATGCCCTCGGCGGTGTCGCGCACGGCGAAATACTTGGCGGCCTTGACCGCGTCGGCCGTGCCTTCGCCGTCGGCGAAGTATTTGATGAAGGTCTTGGCAGCGTCGATCTTGGCGGCATCGCCGTTATCGAACACGCCGAAGCCCCAGATACCGCCCTGCAGCTTGCTCTCGCCGGTCTCGGAGGGGAAGCTCATGAACACGATCTTCTCGCCGTCGTTGGTGAGCTCGGCGTCGTTGTTATCGGTGTTGAGCTGCTGAGCAATGTTCCAGCAGAACGCCATCTTGAGAATGCCCTGACGGAAGGCGGTAATCTCCTCGCCGCCATTCTCGGCTGCGTTGAAGTAGATGCCGTCCATGCTCTGGAGAAGCTCAAGAGCCTTTATGTTCTCTGCGGAGTCCGCGGTATAGGTGGTGTGCTCGGCGTTGGTAAACGTGCCGCCGTAGAGGTTGTTGACGAGAGCACGGGTGCCCTGGTCGCCGCCCTGGCCGGAGCAGTAGACGTCGCCGACGGGCTCTTTGTAGTAGGCATACAGCGCATCGACGGCTTTGATGAAGTTCTCGGTCGTCCAGGTGTGGGTCTCAGTGTCAACGTACTGGTCGGCACCGGCAGCGACGAACGCGTCATAGTTGATGGCCATGCAGTGCGCGGTCATGACGAGGGGGTACTCGTAGCAGGCGCCGTCAGCATTGAAGCAGGCCGAAACGCAGGCCACGTTGACTTCCGCCTTGTCGGTGGCGTCCCACATGTCGGCGAGATCGACCATATAGCCCTTCGCGCCCCAGTTGGCAACGAGACGTTCCGGCCCTTCCATGATGAGATCGGGAGCGGAGCCGCCTTCGAGCGCGGTGTTGACCTGGTCGTCGCCATTGGTGTAGTCAAGGTATTCCACGGTGACGGTGATGCCGGGGTTCGCCGCCTCGAACGCGGCGATCAGCGCATCGACGGTGTCGGCATTGCCCCAGCCGCCGATCGGGTAGGTCCAGAGCGTGATGTTGACGGGTTCGGCAGCGGGTTCTGCCGCGGGAGTGGGGTCAGCCTGAGCAGGTGTGGGGTCGGTAGCGGGAGCAGCGGTCTGGCCGCAGGCGCACAGGGCAAATATCATGCACAGTGCGAGCAGCGTTGCGAGCAGTTTCTTCATGATGTGCCTCCTTAAATATTTTGTTCAGGTTTCGTTATTTCAACGGCTCACGCCGGTGAATTTCCTCTTCCCACCATCATATTAACCAAAACCCCTGCAAATGTCAATAGATTTCTGAAAAAAATTTTCTCTAAGATTCAACAAAGAAAATTTTTTACAAACGAGAGATACGAATCCCCCGGGAGCGGTACGCTCTCCGGGGGAGGGAAGAAGAAAAAATTTTTCAGCCGGTCACAGGTGCTTTTCCGCAAGTGCAGCGGCAATGCGGGCGCGGCTTTGGCGGCACTCGTCCAGATTGCGGCGGCAGAGCTCGGAAAAGAGCACGTCCATAAGATACATCTGCGCGATCCTCGCGCCGACGGAGCCGAGCTGCAGGGGACTTTCGTTCGCGCCGCACAGCAGCGTCACATCTGCCAGATCCGCGCCGGGAGAATTGGCAAAATGCGTGACAAGGATGGAGCGCAGACCGCGCTCGCGGGCATAGGAGATCGTCTGGATCAGATCCTTTGTTGCGCCGGAATAGGAGAAGAAGAGAATGACGTCGTTTTCTCCGGCGGTGGCGATGGCGATGGTCTGCATATGGGAATCGGTTACGGAAATAAACTTTCCGCTCGCGGTGGAGAAGAGGTGCGCCGCCTCCATCGCGATGATCATCGAGCCGCCCTGACCCATGCACAGCACCCGATCCGCCTCTTCCAGGAGATCCGCCGCGCGGATATAATCCTCCGGGCGGACAAGCTCAAGTGTCTGCGTCATGGCGCTGACATTGGCGGTATAAAGCTTCTTGCAGACATCCGAAAAGCTGTCATCGTCGAGCACCTCGCCCGAGAGAGGGTTGAGCTGCTGCGGGCGCTGGGCGGTGGAGTTGGCAATGGCGAGACGAAAGGCGCTATACCCCTTGCACCCCAGGCGGCGGCAGAAGCGAGATACGGTCGCCTCCGCCACGCCGCTTGCCGCGGCGAACTCGGTTATGCTCATGTCCTGCGTTTTTCTCTGGTGCGACAGCACATAATCCGCCGCCTTTTTTTCTGCGGTGGTGAGATTATAATACTCCGCACTGATCCGCTCAAATACGTTTGTGCTGCCCTGCTCCATACGCTTCTCCTGTGCTTTTTATTTCGCGAGCAATTCCCCCGCCATTTTGTCTGTCATGATGAGCATGCGCGGCAGATGGAACGGCCCCTTGAACGTTGAGCCCTTGGTCGAAGGCTCGGTCGGTTTTCCGTCGCGGCGGAGATACCCGTACCACTCGCCGTACGCACTGTCGGCAAAATGCGCCTTGCAGTAGTCGAGCGTGGTGTAAAACCAGTCGAGGTATTCCTCCTTGCCGGTGTCCTTATAAAGCATGAGCGAGGAGATGAGGATCTCGTCATGCGGCCACCAGAGCTTCATGTCATGCTCGTATGCCTCGGGCGGTTTGCCGAGCGCGTCAACAAAGTACAGCAGCCCGCCGTATTCCTTGTCCCATCCGGCGGTTATCGCCCAATTGAATATTTCCTCCGCCTTGGCGACAAGCGCCGCGTCACCGGTTTTGCGCGCATATTCCAGCAGGAACCACACGCCCTCAATGTCATGCCCGGGGTTAACAATTCGCCCCTCAGTGTAATACAATCTCGCTGTGCCGTCAACCGCAACGTTTTCCAGCACGCACCGGAGCTCCGGGTGGACATGGTAGCGGAAAATATCGTCCACGCAGGCCGCGGCGCGCTCGGCGTAGAGCGCTGCGCTCTCCGGATCGACGCGCTGCATCACGGCGGTAACGTTGAGATAGATCATCGGGATGCCAAAGGCGCGCCCCGTGCGCGTGGCGGGCTCGGTTTTCGGGCCGAGACCGGTCGGGTCGGGCATGCCGTGGTTGAGATCCCAGTAGAGGTCATATGCGCGCCGCGCGCGCTCGAGATGCTCCCGCTCGCCGGTCACGCCGTAATACTCCGCGTTCGCCATGGCGTAAAATGCCTCGGAAAAGCAGTACCGGCGCTGGCGGAGCGGCGCACCCTCGGCGGTGACGGTAAAGTACATCCTGTTCCCGGCGGCGCGGTTTATGCAGTGCGCCTCCATAAAGTCGAGACAGCTTTTTGATGCGCGCAGCCACTCCTCGCGCACGCCGTAAACATGGCAGAGGTATGCGAAGATCCAGCCGCAGCGCCCCTGCATCCATACGCTTTTGTCCGTGGAATAGATCTCGCCCTTGCGGTCCAGACAGGTGTATACGCCGCCGTTGATCTCGTCCATGCCGTTTTTGAGCCAGAAATCGATGCTCTTTTTCAGCTCGGACTGTATCCACTCCCGCGCGTTCTGCAGTTTTTGCTTATCCATCGTAAACGCCCCTTTCCGATTTGTTGATTTCAGCGGGTCTGTCCTTCATTCGTAGTATTATGGTAGCATTAAAGGAAATAATTTTCAAGTATATTTTTTTTCGAAATAATTTTCGCTTTTCTTAGTGACAGCCGTGGAAAGCCATGATATAATACCCTTGCGACGCTTGACACACCGGTAAATATTCTGTATTTGGAGGGTGCGCAGCATGAACTATCTTGGAATTGAAGCAAACGTTCAAAATCTTCCAGAGCTTGACAGAATCTTTTTCCCGCTCTATAAGTTCAATCACGCCTTTCTTGCATCGGCGAAAAAGCCCATCGGCATTGCCGTGGAGCGCAGCGGCGGTGAGATGGCATCGGTTCGCACGTTCCTGCACGGTACACCTGACCGGCTCGAAGCGGATCGGTATTATATCCGCCGTCTCGTCAAGTCTATACTTTGGATGAAGGGCGGCTGGCGCATATACATCAGCGGCGATCACGATATGTACGATTACATCCGCGAATGCTTCAGTGCGGACGGCTGCCAGGCGTTTGACTGGGACTACTTCTCCAATATATATGAAAGGCCGTTCGAGGTCGTCTATACCGACACGCTGCCCGAGGCAAAGGATTCGCCCCGGCCCGCGGGCGGACACTTCAACGGCTGCCGCATCGGCTTTGATGCGGGCGGAAGCGACCGGAAGGTCTCCGCCGTCGTAGACGGCGAGACCGTGTATTCCGAGGAGGTTGTGTGGTTTCCCAAGACGACAGCGGACCCGGACTACCACTACGACGGCATCGTCGCCGCGCTCCGGACGGCGGCAGAGCATATGCCGCGCGTGGACGCGGTGGGCGTGTCGAGCGCCGGCGTATACATCAATAACCGCACCATGAACGCGTCGCTTTTCCTCAAGGTGCCGCAGGCTCTGTTTGACGCAAAGGTCAAGGATATATACACCCGCGCCATCACCGACACGTTCGGCGATGTGCCGTTCTGCATTTTCAACGACGGCGATGTCACGGCGCTCGCCGGGGCGATCAGTCTGGAGGACACGAACATCCTCGGCATTGCCATGGGTACGAGCGAGGCGGGCGGCTATGTTGACGAGAACGGATACATCACCGGCTGGCTCAACGAGCTGGCGTTCATCCCGGTGGACGCAAACCCCGAGGCGATGCAGGACGAATGGTCGCTGGACATCGGCTGCGGTGTAAAATACTTCTCGCAGGACGGCGTTATCAAGCTTGCTCCGGCGGCGGGCATCGCGCTGGACAGCAGCCTGTCCCCGGCCGAAAAGCTCAAGGTCGTGCAGAAGCTCATGGAAGAGGGCGACCTCCGCGCCGCCGCGATATACCGCAGCATCGGCGTATATCTGGCGCATTCGCTCGCGCTGTATCGTGATATGTACCACTTCCGCCACGTGCTGCTGCTCGGGCGCGTCATGTCCGGGGCCGGCGGCGAGCTCGTGATAGAAGAGTGCGAGCGCGTGCTGCGCGACGAGTACAGCGACCTGGCAGACTGCATCCATCTCGCTCTGCCGGACGAGAAGTTCCGCCGCGTCGGCCAATCCGCCGCTGCCGCGTCTTTGCCCGAGCTTCGGAAATAAAAATACATTCATTTATAAGGAGAACGCGCATGAAAAAACACATTGTCTGCTTTGGCGATTCCAATACCCATGGCTACTGCGCCGATCCCAACGATACCGCCGGCCATACCGACCGCTTCAACGAGGACGAGCGCTGGACGTGCCTTTTGCAGAAGACGCTGGGCGGGGAGTATCTTGTGCTGGAAGAGGGACTTTCCGGCCGGACGACCGTATTTCCCGATCCGCTGCATGAGTGCATGTCCGGGCTGGATGTAATCTATTCCACGCTGATGACGCACGAGCCGGTCGATCTGCTGATCATCATGCTCGGCACGAACGACACGAAGGAGCGCTTCAACGCGAGCCCGGCGTGCATCGGCATCGGCATGGAGCGCCTTGCCATGAAGGCGGAGACCGTCGCCGCGTGGCGCGGCGGAAAGCCGAAGCTTCTCATCGTAGCGCCGCCGCACATCGGCGCGGGACATAACGACCCCGCCATGGGTGCATCCTGCCACGCAACATCCATGGGCGTAGCGGAGGAGTACCGCCGCCGGTGCGAAGCGCACGGCTGGGCGTTTCTTGACGCCGAAGGCGTGGCGGAGTTCAACACCGTGGACTATATGCACCTCAGCCGCCGCGGGCATCGTCAGCTTGCCGATGCGCTCGCGCCGGTGGTGCGTGAGCTGACTTGATGTTCGGCCGCGTATTCCGTTATCAGGGCTGGCTCTGGCGGGCTCTGAACACGCTGACGGACATTCTGGCGCTGAGCGTGCTGTGGCTTTTGTGCAGCATCCCTGTGCTGACGCTGGGCGCGGCGACGACGGCGCTCTATGATAGCGTCGTGCGGTGCATACGCTATAAAATGCCCCGGCCCTACGAGCGCTTTTTCCGCACATTCAAAAATGAGATCGTGCCGGGCGCGCTGCTGACGCTGCTGTGGGGCGCGGTCGCCGCGCTGGGGCTTTGGATGCTTGCGCTGCTGCGGCAGTACAGTGCCGAGTCGCCCTCTGCCGGGGCGGCGGGCGCGGCGTACTATGTCGCGCTGGTGCTGCCGCTCGGTGCGGCGTGCTGGGTATTTCCGATCCTCTCGCGCTGCACGCTTGGCTTCGGCGCGCTGAACAAAACAGCGCTGAAGCTCGCCGTGGCTCATCTGCCGTCGACCGTTGTGCTCGTGCTGATGACGGCGGAGATCGCGCGGCTGAGCGTGCAGTGGATATTCCCGCTTGCGTTTATGCCGGCTGTGCTGATGCTGCTCTGGTCGCTCTTCACCGAGCCCGCGTTCAAAAAACACGGCGCGGGGATCACCCCGGAGAAGGAGAACAGCACGGCCGCAGAAAAGGACAAATAAAGAAACAGCGGCTCATTCGTTTCGATCGGATGAGCGCACCCAAAGCAATCCTGGCAGGATGTGCCGGATGGCCGTTGTTCACAAACTGCCTGGCATAGACCTCCTCCGCTTCATCCCAAGGCACCAAATCCGCCAGCTTCACCCACTCGTTGTTCTTATCCAGCTGGCCATAAGGAAACACGAAATCCTCAATCCGCATCTGTCTGTTCATACGATACATACCCGCACCCTCCAAAACTGCACGCCTTTTTCTGACTTTTGACATTATTCCCGTGCAGTTATTATAGCATATTTTGTCTGGAAATGCAGTAATATCAATGCTTTTTTGGTTGCGGAGGGGACTCTACTTAAGATATTCTTAGCGTTCAACACTCCGGGATTTCTCCTTATCGGGGGAATCCTCCTCCGGCGCTTCATCCAGCAGGGCCTTATCTTTCTGATCCATGTTCAGCAGGATGTTCAGCTCCTTCAGCCGTACGGATTTCTCCACTAGCTCCGCTTCCTTGGCAAAGGGTGTTTCCATTTCTGCCTTGGCGTTGGCGAGCTGGGTCTGGGTGTCCTGCAATACAGTCCGGTAACCATCCAGTTCCTTTGCCAGACCGTCCACCAGATTGTCCATACGGGTGATGTTGCCAAAAATGTCCGCGCCCAGGCTGATGGTATGGGACATGGCCCCCTTCATGGTCAGCTTGTAGTCAGTATTTGCGGCAATATACTGGAGGGACATGGAAAAGCCCCGGTACTGCCCCAGTGGAACAGGATCAGAGCCTTGCAGTTCGGTGCAGGCATTGATAACCGCCCTACCAGCCGCTTCTTTTTCGGAATAGTGGATTCCTTTAATCTCCATACCTATGAATCCCTCAGCCGGTTTGGGGTGCGCCTGTGCTGTCTCCACATCCTTTTCATACCCTGCAATGGCTTCAGTAAGCTTGGCAATATCAGCCGGATACTTCCGCAACACCAGTTTTTCCAGAGCGAACCGCTGATTCAGGTGGTTCGCTTTCAGCATATTCAGCTTGCTGACCTCCACATCCAGATTGCATTTCTCGATGATCAGCGGGTTGCCGGTGGCGAGTGCCTTGATTTCAGAGTAGCTCAGGGCTGTTTCGTCCACATCATCGGCAATACGAGCCGGGGCTTTGCTGGTCATGATCTGGGCAATGAATTTCTGCTTATTCTCCACAAGCTGGTAGAGGTACGAATCGAATGTACTTTCCGTGACATAGCGGAAGATCTCCACCTCCGGATTCTGGTTACCCTGCCGAACGATTCTTCCCAGCCGCTGGGCGAGGTCGGAAGGACGCCATGGGCAATCTGCGTCATGCAAGGCAATCAGTTTATCCTGACAATTCGTGCCTGCACCCATCTTTGCGGTGCTGCCAATCAGCACACGCACCTGCCCGGAGCGCACTTTGGAAAACAGTTCCTTTTTCCGTACTTCCGTGTTGGCATCATGAATGAAGGCAATTTCTTCGGGCGGAATGCCTTTTGCTACCAGTTTTGCCTTCAGATCGTCATAGATATTGAAAGAGCCGTCACCCTTGGGTGTGGATAAATCAGAGAATACTAGTTGGGCACTGCGCTGTCCCTGTGTCCGCTCCCAGATGGAAAATACATTTTGTGCGCAAATGGAAGTCTTGCTGGTGTCGCTGTTCGGTGCCAGCGGATTGACCAGCCGCATATCCAGCGCCAGCTTTCTACCGTCATTGGTAATCTTCAGCATATTATCTATGCTGGGATCAACCCTGCCTGCACGGATTTCCTCTGCCCGGTCAGCAAGAGATTTTATCATATCCTCCTGCATGGGCGAGGGCTTAATCACCTCCGTGTGGAAGTTGGCCTTTGGAACCGGCAGCATGAGCATATCTGCCGTTTGGATATCCGCAACCATCTTGAAAGTGGACATCATCTCCGGCAGGTTGTAGAACTTGGCGAACCGGGTTTTGCTGCGGTAGCCGCTGCCCTCCGGGGACAGCTCAATGGCAGTGACGGTTTCTCCATAGTTCGCCGCCCAGTCATCGAAGTTCAGCAGCCCCATTTCTTCCAGGGTGCTGTACTGCAAATACCGCTGGATGGTGTAAAGCTCGACCATGCTGTTGGAAATGGGTGTGCCGGTGGCGAAGATCACGCCGCGATTGCCGGTAATCTCGTCCAGATACTGACACTTCATAAACAAATCCGAGGACTTTTGTGCTTCTGTCTGGGTAATACCGCCCACATTTCGCATCTTTGTCGCCAAAAACAAGTTCTTAAAATTGTGACTCTCATCCACGAAAATGCGGTCAACGCCCAACTGCTCAAAGGTCACCACATCGTCCTTGCGGCTCTGGTCGTTAAGCTTGGCCAGTCGGGTTTCCAACGATTTTCGGGTACGCTCCATCTGTTTAATGGAATAATTCTCCGCATGATTCCGCTTAGCTTCCCGAATGCCGTCCAGAATACTGTTAATCTGCCGCCGCAGGATGGTCTCCTGCCGCTCGCGGGACATGGGGATTTTCTCAAACTGAGAGTGTCCGATGATGATGGCATCATAATCGCCGGTGGCAATCCGGGCGCAGAACTTCTTCCGGTTCTTGGTTTCAAAATCCTTTTTGGTGGCAACCAGAATATTGGCGGATGGGTAGAGCTGGAGCCATTCCGCCGCCCACTGCTCCGTGATGTGGTTTGGAACCACAATCAGAGATTTGGTACACAGACCAAGCCGTTTGCTCTCCATCGCCGCCGCAACAATTTCGAAGGTCTTCCCTGCCCCAACTTCATGGGCAAGCAATGTATTTCCGCCGTACATGATGTGGGCGATGGCGTTGATCTGATGCTTGCGAAGGGTGATTTCCGGGTTCATGCCGGAGAAGCGGATATGCTGACCATCGTATTCCCGGGGACGGATGGCATTGAAGGCTTCGTTGTAAATACCGCACAGCCGCTCCCGGCGGTCAATGTCCTTCCAAACCCATTCCGCGAACTTAGCTTTGATCAACTCCTGCCGATCCTGGGCAATGGCGGTTTCCTTTTTGTTCAGAACCCGGACTTCGTTGCCGTTGGCGTCAATCTTGGTATCGTAAATGCGGACATCCTTCTGATTCAGGGTCTGCTCAAAAATGTGGTAAGCGTTGATGCGCTTGGTGCCGTAGGTGGTGACCGCCTTGATATTGCTGCCGTCAAAGGACTTGTTGGTCACATTCCACTCGCCGGAATGGGGCGAATACAGCACCTTGATCTTGTACCGGGCGTAGGCGCTGGTGCCGATGACCTCATACAGAAACTGCTCATAGATCTCCTTTGGCACCCAGTTGACGCCTATGCGGACGCCGATCTCTCCGGCAGTTAAATCTATCGGCTGCACAGCAGTCAGGGCTTCAATGTTCCGGGAAAGTAATTCCCTCTTTTCGGGAGGTAATACCTCCTGCAATGCCTTCACCATCCGCAGTTTCCTGCGCACATTGCCGGAGAGGTATTCATCTGCGGTGACAAAGGCATACCGCTCCAAATCCACAAAGGCCAGCGGGATTTCCTCTTTGCGCTCGGCGCAGTTCACATCCCGGAAGAGTACACCCTCTAGTTCTGTCTCCAGTTCCTGCTCAGTTTTCCCGGACAGTTCCGCCATGAAGGACATATCCACCCGTGCTTTTTCCGCGATGGATACGGCGAGAGCTTCGCTGGCGGTGTCCACGGTGGTAACGGCAACATGGGGGCGAATGGTGCGCTTGGTGAACATATCTGCCTTGCGTTTGAAATTTCCCTCCTCATCCAGCACCTCCAGAGAACACAGCAGGAAATAGCTGGAATCCTCGCCAAAGGCAAGGCTGTTGCCTCTACTGGAAAGAAGACCGTACTTTTTCGTATAGTCATCGTACAGCGTGTTGAGCCGTGTCTGCTCCTTCTGAATGTCCTCATCGGGGTAGCCTTCGGTCTGGTAGTCAATAAGCCTGCGCACACAATCCCGGAGAGCAATCATGCCGCGGATGCGGTTCTCCGCCGTAACGGAAAACTCCACGGGATTCATGCGACTGTTTTCCCGGAAGTACACCTTCCCGTCCACGATAGTGTAGCTGAAATTCCGCACACTGGGGTCGGCGGGGATGGAATTATCTTCTTCCTCCAGTTCCTCATGCTGGTACTCGGTGATCTCTGCATGAAGATTTTGGATGGCTCCCTGCAGAAGCTCAGATAGATCGGCATTGTCATCTCCACGGCACACGGTGTCCATGCCAAACCGGGTGGATTCCATGACCATTTCGCCCAGAATCATATCCGGATGCTGGACAAAGTAGCTGTTCATGCGGATGCCATTGGCATCGGTGTCCAGATGCACCCAGTCAGGCTCAATATCCGTCATCCGATCTCGCTTTTGCAGAAAAAGGATATCGCTGGTGACTTCCGTTCCGGCATTGCGCTTGAAGGCGGTATTGGGCAGACGTATGGCGCCGATCAGGTCAGCCCGCTGTGCAAGATACTTCCGCACGGCTTCAGTTTCTTTGTCCATCGTACCCTTGCTGGTGATGAACGCCACAATGCCGCCGGGTCTGACCTTATCCAGTGCTTTTCCTAAAAAGTAATCATGAATGAGCCAATGGTACTTGTCGTACCGCTTGTCCAGCACCTTGAAATCCCCGAAAGGCACATTGCCGATGGCCACATCAAAGAAGCTGTCCGGCATCTGTACCTTTTCAAAGCCGGTGACGGCAATGGAGCTGTTCTGATAGAGCTGCTGGGCGATGCGCCCGGAGATGGAATCCAGCTCCACACCGTAGGCGTGACTGTCTGCCATGGAATCCGGAATCATGCCGATAAAGTTGCCAACACCGCAGGCCGGCTCCAAAATATTGCCCTCCCGGAAGCCCATCTGCTCCAATGCCTGATACATTGCACGAATGATAACCGGGGAGGTGTAGAACGCAGTCAGGGAGCTGGCTCTGGCGGCAGCATATTCTTCTTCGGAAAGTAGGGCTTTCAGTTCCTGATATTTGCTGTGCTTTTCGTCAAAGCAGTCCGCAAGTCCGCCCCAGCCTACATATCGGGAGAGGATTTCCTGCTCCACCGGAGTTGCAAGCCTGCCCTCGTCCTCGATGCGTTTCAGCATACGGATAGCGGCAACATTGGCAGCATACTTTTCGCTGGCGGTGCCATAGCCCAGCTCCGGGTCGGTGATGTGGAAATTGGTACGCTGTTCTCTGGGAATCTCCGGGAGGAGTGAGTCAAAGGTAATGCGCTCCCGCTTGGGTTTCGCCTGGGGAGTAATGGGAGCGGTGGACTGTTCCTGTACTGCTTCGGCATCCTCCATCACCTGACGAATGAAGGGATTGTTGTCCAAAGCATCCGGGTCAACTACCTCACCGTTGACGATACCCCGCTGTGCCAGATTCCGCCGGATTTGTTCCGGGTCAATATTATCAAAGGTATCTTCCAGAGGTGTTTCTGCCTGTGGCTCGTTTTCCTTTACTGAAATAGTTTCAGAAACCAGCGGTAGCGAACGAAGGGTATGAGCCCTGCCGAAAACAGAGAAGGTGCCCGCCTGATACGCCTGCATTGCTTCCATACCACGCTCCCGCTCCTGATAGAAGTGGTCACCCGGAAGGGTTGCGTTCCACAGGGGAAGCATCATGGTTTCATAGATTTCTTTGACTCGCTCCGGGTCAGAAAGCTGTCCCTGAATATCCGCTACCCCATCCCAGTAGTCAAAGATGCTCTTTTCGGTGGGGCTTGAAGATTCAACAGGGGCATCCCGGAAGAAGTTCATAACCCGCTTCGCAAGCTGCTTGATTTCGTAATCTGCCATCTTCTCGGCATCGCTGGGATGCAAGAATCTGCCCATGGAAACCATATCGGAAACCCGCTTTGTGATGGCAGGCCATTTCAGCTCCACATGGGCGTAGGGTTCTGCCAAACTGCCGTGGCTGAATGATAGACCGGCAGAGGTATAGGTCTGGTTGTCATTCCCACCATGATAGCCGCTGTACTCGCCATGTTGCTGTTTCAGAAACCGCTCCCGCTCTTTGGTATCGGTGTTTCGGCTGAAAAAGGAGAAAGTATCCAAACGGGATTCATAGCTTCTCTCGGAACCACGCAGAATACGGTCTATTTCATCGTCGGAAATGAAGAACCGCCGCTGTGGGGCATACCCAGCGGCGGCGGTGAAAATATGCGGTTCCCGTTGCAAATCTTCCAGCCTGCGCAGAAGTGCTATTGGGTCATACCAGCGGCTGCGCAGGAGACTGCGATCTTTTTCATAGACAGCGGCGAACAAAGTCCATTCGTCTACAAGCTGACTGAGTGCGTCACGGTCTTCCAGAAGGCGCTGCATCTGAGCTTCGATTTCCGGGAATCCACCCTTTCCAGAATAGGTCAGCGTGGTCAGGGGGAGATACCCGGCATCTCTGGCTTCGTCGCTGAATTCCCGTCTGGCATAGATCAGGGACTTTGCCAGCTCCATGCGCTCGAAGTCTTGCACCCGGTCAAGCTCGCTCTGGGGCATATACCGCCCCAAGTCCAGCAGCTCCCGGATGCGCTTTGCTGCCTGTTCCCATGTGACAAGGGTGGTATACCGCTTTTGGACGGTGCGCCCGGTGGCAACCCGAATACCATCGGCATCATACCAGATGGCGTATTCCCGATCCTGAATGAACAGCCCTGCACCGTTGGTGCCATAGCGCTTTTGCAGGAAAGCGGCATTGTCTTCCAGCGGCTTGTCCTTCATAAAGAAAGCACAGATGATGAGACGGCTGTTTCTGTCATTGAAACCGATACAAAGGGCTTCATCAATGACCTGCTGGGGAAGCTGCGGCTGAGAGAAGAAGGTCTGCTGTTCGCCTTCCTGCTCGGGAGCAAGATATCCGCCGCCCAAAAAGGAGATTTGCTCCTCAAAACTGGGCGGCGGCAAGATACCTTCTATGCGTAAATCAATTCCTGCATAATCTGCTCCTCCGCTGCTGAGCGGAAGTTGTTCATCAGCCCCACCCATTTCATTTGGTCGGTAGCTTTCACTTCCTCCGTCACCCCCGCCGCTTTCGCCATCTGGCTGACTATCTGCTCCACTCGGCTCCGGGCTGTCTCCTCGATCTCCATCAGGTGACTGTGGAGCTGACCCGTGGTCAAAAGGTTCGTGTAGGTCACGCTCCGGCTCTGCATCAGGAATCTGCGGCGCATCAATCCGTACTTCCCAAGGGGAATCTGGGGTTCCTGGGGCAAGAGAAGGTTGGGAAGCAGATAATCCCCCTGCTTCGTGTAGGTGATCTGTGTCATGGTTCATGCTCCTTTCCGGTTGGTTTTCAGTTACAGCATACTCCTTTTCTGCAGGTTCTTCAAATGTGTGATTTGGCTGCCGTTGCAAGGACAGCACTGTGCGGGCGATTTCGGACAGGCACATCTGGGAGATGTCGCTGGTAGCCGTGCCCAGCGCGTTGATGGTCTGCAAAGTATTGAAACCGCTGATGTAGCTGAAATCCTCCGGAGTAAAATGTTCAGAAGGGTCAATGCCGCAGCGCACCAGCAGCATATAGCCGATGCTGTTTTGCAGCAGGGGCTTGAAAATCGCTTCCAGGGATTCCTCATCCAGGGGCTCTAAAAAGCTGCCTTCCTTATAGTAAAGGAGCTGCACCAGATAATCCTGAAAATTGTCCTCCATGACATTGGATGCCACTGACAGCAGGGTGTCCCCCAGATTATCATTACTTCCCAGAGCACCAAAACTGTTTTCCAGTGTCTCCACAATTGCTGCTTCATTCTCTTGCGATACTGTCCAAATGGGCACCGGGCGGGGATGTCGCCCTTCGTGGGTGTCCGCAATATCAAAGTAGTATTTGATTCTCGCTTGACCATTGCTGTCGCTGTCCAGAATGGCAATGCCCTTGGAGCCACGATTGACCCACCGCCCAAACCGCTGGTTCCAGCCCTGCCGCCCTTCGATGGGCAGGACAGCGGTGGCATCCGGGCGCTGGGCATACAAAAAAACCTGCTTATCAAAGGAAAGTCGGAAATTATAGCAGGCGGTGGTCAGGAACCGAGGCCACACCTCCGGCGTTGCCACTTCGCCTGCTGTTTGCAAATACAAATCCGTGATCCGTTCATATTTTGATGCCATCGGTTCCCCTCCCGATTTCAGCGTTCGTCACGGTCTTTAGCTTTCGGACGAACAGGAACACCCTGCTCGTCGTAATTCTTGGGATCTGCTGCAGGGGTTTCCCAGCCGAACATGGAGCCGGCTACCATAGCTGCTTCCTGTGCTTTCGTTACACCGTTGGCGGCATTGAGGGCAGAAGCACCTTCCTTCGGGGAATCGCTCTGCGGATAAATTCCAGTAGGAGCGTAACCCTTTTCGCCCTTGGTAATGACGATCATTTCACCTGTGGATTCCAAAGTGCTGAAACACTTCTCCGGGAGGGAAGAACGCAGAGGAATGGTTTTCACGCCATTGCGCTGCATCCGCTCGGCAAACTCACAAATGTGATAGAGATTGTTGCCCACCTCCAGATGGGTTTCATCAATATAGCGGCATGTCTGCTCCTGTGTTTCCCCGGAGGGAAGCGTCATGCGGATTCTGTCACCATCCGGAATCCGAAACATTTCCTTATAGTCCGGGGTAATAAAGCGGATGCCCTTTTCCGCCTGCCGCATGTGTCGATCCAACCATTGCCGCACATAGCAATAGCAGTATAGATTGTACTCGCCCTTGTTGGGATTGACGCGCATCAAATAAGAATAGTGATCGGTATCCGCACGGAAGCCATATTCATTCCGATCATTGCGAAAAGAACTGTCCGGCCTTCGGTGGCAGCATCGGGCTAAGGTGGTGCGGTCATACAGAAGGTTTCCATCTTCACGCAGTTCGTTGAGAACCTCATCAAATTCCTGCTTAAAGTCATCGCTTTTCAAGCTGTCCCGAAAGCCGTTCCAGGAGCTGAAAAATCCTTTTCCGTTACTGTCCATATCCGCCCGAAGATAGCCAATCAGTCCAGTCTGCATAGAAATCTGCTGGCTTTGGGAATAACTGTACATCTGCTCCGCTGCCGTCATGGGGCGCAAAGTCATTTCTGCTTCCATTATCGCTCACGCTCCTTTTTCTTTTCAGTTTGTTTTTCTCCACGGATACTATTCAAATAGCGAATCCGTTCAGATACCCGCTTGATTAGGTCCCGCTCGGCATCCTCCCGGCTGGTCAGGTAATGTCCCCAATAATAGTAATCGCCCCTATCGCAAGCCCATGTGACAAATCGTGCAGGGTCGTGTTCGCTCTGTCCAATCACAAATTCTGTATCTCCGATATGGACGGAGTCCGTAATGACATAGCCTACATTTGTTCTCTGTTCCATCAACGTTCCTTCCTGCCTTTATGGGTTTTCTGCCGGTGTTCATTGCGATATTGTTCAAGCCCCAGCACTGCCCATTGAGGAAGCTGTGATTGTTCCAAGGTGCCAAGAACGTCCTGCCGTTCAAATCGGGATTCTTTGCCGGAGTACAGGTCAACACAGAAGCAGGCAGAACCACGGCTGTGGGGATACGCCCCAAAACCGCCGGTGCAGAGCTTTATCTGGTTGGTTGCCAGCTGATACTCCCGGCGAAGTACCGCCGGCTTGATGACAACCACTTTTCCGTTCAGGTCGTCCTCATGGGAAATGGGAGTACAGTCGGCCTTTGTCAGTGGGGTTATGTCGATACCCTGAAACTTGGGCTTGAACATTGCCACACGGGTTTTCTCCGCCTGCTGCGCCAGCCGCTCTCCATACAGCTTTGCGATTTCGCAGAAATCATCGCTGACGATAACATCGTTATACAGTGCCATGATTTCATTCTGCTGGCAGAAAGCGCACATATAGCGCTCCTCCGGGGGAGCGTTCACATTCTCTCCAAGTACCACCTCCTGATCACCAATGTGAAAAGACTGGATGATCTCGTAATCACCCGCCATGCGTTTATTCATAAAGACCTCCTTAATTCACTCGTTCACATATGACAAGAAACCGTTGCTTGCCTCCGCTGGCATAGGGGTGGCAAGTCAAAAGCGTCAGCAGTTCCCGTCCTTCCTGGATATGAATGGCATCCACATCATTGGGGGCAATGATCTTCGTCTCCACCACCTGATAAGTCAGCGTCTCCCAAATATTTCGTATGGTGACAGTATCGCCCCTTACCAAATCCGGGACATAACGGAAATACAGTGCCCCATTCCATCCCCTATGCCCGGCTATGACACAGTTGGTATTCTCTCCGCCAATAGGCAGGCTGGTTTGGGAAAGATGTGCTGCTCCGCTTGCTAAGTTCAGATCCGTGGCACCAAGATAAACCGGCATATCCAAATTGATTTTCGGAATGGTAAGCACGGCAAACACTTCATCCTTTCGCCCATAGTCCCGAAGCTGGAAGCTGGATTCCTTGAAGCCATCCGTGCTGTTCAAATCAGCCTGTTTTTGCGCATAAAGATTATCGTTGTAGGCACACATTTCTTCCCAAAGTTCTGCATAGGGCCTATGCAGTTCCGTTGGATCGGTACTTTCTGTTTCTGGTTCTGAGACGGGAGCAGCCACCTCGGAAAGGAACTGCTCCGCTGAACGCGTCACTTCTTTTTCTGTAAAAAGCCGATTCCACACAGGAAACAAAAGTAAACTCAGCCCAATCTGGAACACACAAAGCATTACCACAAGGATGACCTTCTTTCCCATCCTACCGTCTCCTGATGTACCATACAGTAACGGCAATAATGCCGATGATACCCACGATGCACAGCCCTGTCAGAACACCATCTATATACTCCTCTTCCCAAGTAGAAGCTGCTCCCTTCTCAAAAGAAACCGAAGAAACAATCTCTTTTGCTTCCTCATTTGGGATGCGAATCCCACGAACAAGCAGCCGATGGGTATTAACGCCAAAGGGGGTGCAGGTGACCAGGGTACAGTAATCCTCTCCCGTGGTGATGCCCAGATAGGTGATATCATGGGGCAGCACGGTATGAATTGCATCCACCTGATAGGCAAGGATCTCATCCAGCACCTCCAGATAGAAAACATCCCCCCCTCCCAGTTGATCCAAGTCAGAAAACATTTTCTGACTTGCCATACCGGAATGGGCAGTGAGAATCGTGTGTGTGCTTTCCCCGCCAATCGGGAGGGAACTTCCCAGCAGGTGTCCGATCCCGGCTGAAAGCGTATTGGAACCCGTTCCATGATAGATGGGCAGCGTTACGGATATTTTGGGAATGCGAACATAGCCCATGATACCACTTCCGGTAATATCAAGCTGACTGTCGTAGTCCTGCGCTGCTGCCAGAAGTGCATTCCGACTATACGCATCTCTATCTTGAACTCCGGGCTTCAAAGCTTCGTTGTAGGCAACTGCCATCGTTCTGGCGATGAGAATATCTGCATCTTCCATTTGCTCTACCTGTTCCTGATAAGCGGTGTGAATCTGGGATTGATGCTGTTGGTTGTATTGATTGGAAATCAGCGGATACAATGTCAGGCCCAAGGCCAACAAGAAAACCAATACAGCCGCAGAAATGGTCATTGCTTTTGTACTCATAATGCCCTCCTTGCTGAATCAGCCCCAGAGGTTTTCTTTCCTCCGGGGCTGCATTTTGTTACCGATTAGACTTCTTTCGGCAGGCAACGAAGATCATCACCATGGCACTGGCCATCAGGACAATACCACCCACGGTGAACATCCAAGTGCCATGATCGCCTGTCTGGGGAAGATCAAAACCACTGGTGTTCACAACAGTCAGGGGTGCCTCTGCATTGGAGCTGCCGTTATCCTCCACCATGTTGACCTTCTTGCCGTCCACGGTAGCTGAAGCGGTCAGCAGCTTGTGTTCCAGATGCTTCTGCGGCATATTGTGCAGGTCGCCGTTGTCCTTAATAATGCTGGCATACCGGGGGTCATTCTGAACCAGGCCCAGCACATCCGCACCATAAATGTCGCAGGAAGCATCGGTATTCTTCTGGGAAATGACCACATCGATGCCTTGTTTCAGCATCACATAGCCGCTGTCGGTACGAACCTCGGTCATAGTATAGTTATCATCTTCCAGACCCTTGACAATGATTCTGCCCCGGGCATCGGCGGTCTTGACGGGAACAAAATGAGTGGCGTCCGCCTTGTCGGCCACATGGTCAACCACATAGTAAACGCCCTCGTCCTTGTTCAGCTCGGCTTTCACGAAATAGTTGTCGGTCTTGTTCTGGATCAGGAACTCCACCTTGGAGAAATCGCCCTTGCCGTCAGAGAACAGCTTGGTCAGGTCAATGCCGTAGCTGAAAACATGGCAGTCATCCACCAGAGTATCGTAGTAGTTCTGGGAGCTGCGCTTCCAGGTCAGCACAACCTTGTTATCGTTGCCCTTGTCACCAAACACAAGGTCGTTGCTACTGTCCATTTTGGCGGCGTAGGTGATTCTCACGGTGCAGTCGGAGTAGCCGGAGTTGACCATGGAAGCGCCGGAGTACACAGCCTTGGAGGTGTTGATCTCGGTCAGACCGGCAGCGGTCATTTCGATGGTCATAACGGATTCCCCGGCATCGGTGGTGCTGTAGGCAACAGCGAATTTTCCGTCAGCCTCCGTCCACTTGGCAACGGAATCGGTGCAGGCCGCGTCGGTGAAGAACTCCAGAACCACATCCCCCTTGTTGTAGGTCAGGCCCTTGGACAGAGTATCCGCAAAGGTGTAGCAGGACAGGTAGGTGCTTTCGGAGGTGATGGAAGGCAGGGTGGAAATGATCTGGTAGTCGATGGTATCGCCAGCGGAAGCGGTGCCGGTGTGGGCATAGCCGTCGGTGATGCTGGAAGCGGAACCCTGATTCTTGCCGGTGTCGTTCTTATTCTCACGTAGGGTTTTTTCCAGAGAGGGAATGCCGGTCAGATTCTTGGGGTACAGGGTGATGTCGTAAATCCAACGGGTGCCGCCGTCAGTGGAATTGGTGCCGTTCACAGAGGTCATGGGGACAGATACCAGGAAAGGATCGGTGGTGGAGACGACCATTTCGGGAACCTTGGTTTCCACAACCAGGTACAGACCCAGCGCCAGATTCTCAGCCTTCGTCTTACCATAGGCATCGGTCAGGGGCATGGCAGCACCGCCGTTTGCGGAGATGTAGGCTTCCAGCGCATTTTTCACTACGGTGGAATTGGATTCCAGTGCCGCAGCCAGAGCGTCGATCAGCACATCGGACTGATAGTAATACTTGGTGGAATCCAAAGCATCCGCATTGGTATAGCGGTTCTTGCCGTCTGCCAGATTCAATGCCTTCAGGAAGTCCGCACCCTTGGTCTTGTCGATGGCGTACAGCACTTCCACATGGCTGTCGGTGCGGCTGTCATTTTCGGACTCGGAGAACTGGACAACATCCGCAACCTGGACATAACTGAACTCCACGCCCTTGATAGCGTAGCCGTAGCCGGTTTCGCCGTTGCCCAGAGAGGCACCGCTGCCGCCCAGCACATCGTTCACACCGGTCTGATCGAACACGCCGGTGGACACATAGGAGGAATCCCAAACGCCGTCCTTTTCGGCGTTGGTCAGGTCGTACTTGTAGATGGTCAGGGAGCCGATTCGGGATTCATCGATGGGAGCATCCTCCAGCTCGGCTGCGAAAACGGCAACAGGGAAATTCAAGAGCATAGTCAGGGCCAGCATCAGGGAGAGAATCTTCGTCAGTTTTTTCATGTTGATTTGTCCTTTCATAGATAAATGATGATATTTGTTTACATAACTTTTTGAAAGCACCGAAAAGCAGAAAAGCCAGGGCTGATCCCTGGCACAGTAGTAGGCAGTCATTTTATTGTCTCCGTTCTTTACGATAGGAGTAGACGAGAAGTGCAGTACAGAGTAATATACACGCGAATTGAGATACCCGAAGCCATGCCCCGGAGATCACGCCGGTTTCAGGCAGCTTAAATATTTCGCAATTCACTACACGAAAAGAAACCGTCAGATTATCCGCCGGTAGTATTCCCTCAAAGGCAGGCTCCGTCAAAAGCGAATACCCTTTGGGCGCTTCCAGTTCTGTCACGCGGTACATCAGTCCCGGATGCAATCCAGTCCATTCCAAAAGCCCATTCTTTCCGGAAGTCAAAGTACCATTTACGCATTCGGCATTGAAACAGAATCCCTCTCTGACCGTTTCTGCATCGGTGTATTCCACCGGCCACCAAAGAGAACCATCCTTGCTCCATTCCAACAGGAACTTCGCATCTGCCAAGGGTTCTCCACGGATGTCCACTTTCTCAATGAGAATCCTGCCAGGGCGCAGAGCGTTGGTGAAAGAAACCCCGGCTGTTTCTCCGGCTTTCACGGTCACAGTCTGTGGATTCTCACTGGTGCAGGAATACAGGCTATTCTCCGGAAACAACTCCTCAATCTTGTATTCTCCGGGCTGTATCTTTCCAGTGAGAATCAAACCTGTTTCATCCGTGGTAAAGGGCGAACCGGGGATTTCCGTGTCAGAAGAATCTGTGATGCGGAACTGCCAGCCTGTCAGACTGCCTACCGTTTCCATGGCTTTCTGAATTTGGATTTTGCCATATTGCATATTGCAAAAGCTCACAGTTGCAGTCTGTCCCGCAGTGATATTGACCGTTTTCACAGAGGTGTCACAGACCCAGTAAGGGTCATCCACTTCAATTTCCTTTGCATACAGCGTCCCAACAGACAAATCGGAAACCGTTACGCTTCCGTCGGCCCCGGTGGTAAAGGGAGAACCGGAAATAGGCTTTGTGCAGGCGGCATCGGTGTAAAGACCTATCTGCCAACCATCCAAATTCTTGCCTGTGTTTGTTTCCTTGACCAACTTAACGCCGCCGGTGTTAAGCCTGTTGTGGAAATTAACCGTTGCAGTAGCCCCTGCGGTGATGGTTACTTTCTGAGGATTGGCGCTGTCGCAGGTATACAGAGTAGCAACGCTCGCGTCCGTGTGGCCTAATTCTTTTACATACACGGTTCCTGCGGTCAAATTGGAGACGGAGAGCGCACCTGTGGAATCTGTGGTGTGCGGACCGGAGATCAGGTTTGAGCAGCCGGAATCCGAATAAATTCCAAACTTCCAGCTGGACAGGTTTTTTCCGTTCTCTGTGGTCTTGACCAATTTCATGGAGCCTGTGGGATTGACGGCCCTTACCCGAAAGTATACAGGTAAATCCTCATAAGATGGGTCTGCCTGACTGCCCAGCATCACCTGATAACTGCCGTTATACCACACGAAGAAGGGGTGCCCCTGGGTATTCACCCGGTTTCGTGTGGGTGCCACCAGCACATTGTCCAGTGGGCGGTCAGAGGTAATCGTCAGCACATTTCCGTTTGTGGAAAAGGTCAGGCCATCCACCCTCGGAAAGGAATACCCAGATATTGCCCGATTACTGTCCGTTACGGCTGCACTATACTGACCGTTGCCATTCGGTTTCAAATCTATGGTCGGGGCAGCATTCTTAGCCGCGCTGGTAAAGCTGGGGATGGCATCGCTGTGCGCTGCCATGTTTGCAGAAATCTGGTTGTATGCCGAAATGACATTCTTCAGCCGACCTCCGATGGAAATATACATGGAAGTGGCTTCGGGTCCTTTTCCGTAGGAATTCTCAAACCGACGAATGAACGCATCATTGGTCTGTGCATACGGCGGTGTGGCATTTCGCCAGCCAATGGCGATTTCCCAGACAATAATCTGCGTTGCCACCATATTGGACAGCAGCTCATAGCTGGCAGATTGCGGAAGCGTCCTCTGTCCGTACATAACCGCAACGCACATAGCTTTCATTTGCTGTACAGTAAGCGTGGATGGAGCTGATGAACTGCTGACAAATTCATCCATTGTCAGATTTTCTTCTGTATAAGTGGAACCTTCCGCAATGCCAGGTTCCAGGCAGTAAGCTGCCTGCCATGTTCCATTGACCTTAATGGCTTTCAGGCCGACATTATTTCGGTTTCTTGACTTGCCCGCAAATTCATAGTAGATAAATCGGTTGGTCTTTCCAGCAATGGGACTGTATTCATCTGTATTGACCCAGATGGTAGCCCATGTGGTTGCCTGACAGTTGGAAATGGATGCCAGAGCAACTTCCCCGTCAATCAGAAGCATGACAGGCGGCTCAGAATCATCGATAATGTCAAGTTCTGATGGTTCAGCATCGGATTCCTCTATAACAGGCGGTTCTGTTTCATCCGGCGGTGGAATCAGGTTTTCTTCCGGTTCTGTGTTCGGGGTTTCTTCCGTTGTCTCCGATGAAGCAGCAGGATCAGCTTCATCGGCTGTTTCCGCAGCATATACGCTGGAAATCAGACTAACCACCAGCATCAGAATCAAAAGAAGTGAAATACATCGTTTGATTACAGTTGGCATAATTTTTCCTTTCAAAAATAGCCATTGCCGAAGTACAGCAAGGACTGCGATTGTTGGTTTGCTGTTAAAACCGGTACAAACCTGTTTCTCCTTTTCGGAATGTACAGGTAGTTTGGAGGGGGTGAGGTGTGGAGAGGGGGAACAGTGCAAATTTCCTGCCCCAGTCCTGTGAAATGGGCAGACTACCCCCTTGAGAGTGGTTATCGTTCCTGTTCCCGCTGGCGCTTTCGGTAAAACTCCAATGCCTTTACAATGGTATCCTCAATCTTCTGCGCAGGCGTCCCCGGCGCAAAATACTTGCTGATACGCTCCTTTGGAATTTTGAACTGCTCCTTCTGGTTGGGCTTTTCCTCCTGCATGATGGAGAAAATCACATCCATGTTCAACCGCCCTTCCTCCGAAAATTTACGCATTTTCATAGCCTGGACATGAGATGGGGTGCAATCCTCCGTTGTCATGGTCTCATAGAGGTCATGCTGCTCCTGCAGGGTCAGATAAGACAGCTCCACCGCGGGGCGCAGAGCGATTTGCAGCTTGTCTTTTTCTTTCAGAACGGAGTTGTCTACCAAATCCAGGACTTCGGGAATCAGCTCGGTTAGGCGGATATACTTGCGAATTTGCTCATGGCTTTCACCCGCCTGATCTGCCAGAAGTTCACGGGAAGTTTTACCACCGAAATTCTGCAACAGTGTTGCAGAATTATCTCGACTGGGCCGACCCACCTGCCTACGCATGGCATCCAACTTCATCTTATAGGCAAATGCTTTCTCCGACGGCAGAAGCTGTTCCCGCTGTAAATTGGAATCCACCATAATGATGGTCGCTTCCTCGTCCGTCAGGTCACGGACAATGCAGGGTAGTTGCAGCTTTGCAATCAGAGTACACGCCAGCTTGCGGCGGTGACCGGCAACCATTTCGTAGTGCCCGTTCTCTTTGGGGCGCACGATGGCAGGAACCAGAATGCCGTGCTGTTTCACACTCTCCGCCATTTCAATCATGTTGTCATCCATGCGAACTTTGAAGGGGTGATTTGGAAAATCATCGATTTGGTCAATGGGGATCTCCTGCACTCTGGGCTGGGTTGCAATGTCCCGTTCCTCTTGGGTGGTAAACAGACTATCGACTGATGTCAGAAGGCTTGCTGCGCTGTTTTTCTCCAATGTCCATTACCTCCTTCACCAGAGTACGGTAGGCTTCCGCCGCGCGACCTTTCGGCTCATGCTTGAAGATGCTGTGGCCTGCTGTGCTGATTTCCGCCAGCCGAACCGTTGCCGGGATCACCGTCTGCATGATAGGCAGGTGCTTTCCGTAGGCTTCCTTCACCGATGCCACAATATCCTTGCGGAAATTGGTATCGTTTGCCATCGTCATAAACACGCCACCAATCTTCAGCTTGGGATTGATCTGACGCTTGATGCTCTGCACCGTATTGACCAGTTCCGTCATGTTCTCGGCAGCAAAATACTCTGCCTGAACCGGAATGAGAACATAATCCGATGCGGACAGAGCATTGATGACGAGCATGCCCAGGGATGGGCGGCAATCCAGCAGCACATAATTGTAGTCCTTTTTGATTTGGTCCACATACTGCCGCAGAACCGTCTCCCGGCTCATGACATTCACCAGTCCTACCTCAACGGCGGACAAGGTACGGTTGCCGGGGACGAAATCAAAGCCCTCATGATGGTGGCAGATTTACGGATGCTCATTGCCGCTGACACCAGCCACGATATCGTTCATGGCATTGCCCAGTGTAAGCGGCAAATCATTCGGTTTTCGCAGTCCCAGCATTTTGGTTAAGTCCCCCTGTGGGTCAACATCCAACAGAAGAACCTTCTTGCCCTGCATCGCCAGACCGGCACCGAGATTGTACACCGTGGTGCTTTTCCCGACACCGCCCTTTTGATTGGCAACAGCAATGACCTTTGTTTTTGCCATTTGGGGTTTCCTCCTTAAATAGATTTAGCCGCCTGCGGTGAAGCAAACGGCTATGTACCGGAAACAAGAAACGCCTACTTGTAAACAAGCAGGCGGCTGAGATATGTATTAGACTTTTTTCACGGGTGCGGAAATTACTTTCTGAATCAGCTCGTCCACACAGTCTGTAAAGCGTCCCTCCCTGATCAATCGGTTTCTCATATGGACAAGGCTTTGTAGAAGAACCCTGAAATCTGATTGGGACAAATAGAGATAGTATTTCTTCTGAAACATTGCGCTTACCTCCTTTTTTCTCATAATTTCATTAGAATACTTGGGTATTGACGGTAAGACGCCGTAACCCAGTAACATGTGTTGGCGGCTCTTTTACGGTACTTCATGTTGCCTGTATTGGTGAAGCGAATTGATGGGGCTGGTGTGGAGCGATATTGATTTTGATCATAACACTATTACCATTCAGCGGGCAACCCAATACCTCCCGGATATGGGCGTATTTACAGCCGAAATGAAAACCAAATCCAGCCACCGGGTCATTAAAGCCCCCGCCACGGCGATTCACGCCTTGAAGCAATACCGCACATGGCAGCGGATCACTTTCCTGCAAATGGGGCAGCCGTTGGAGGAAGGACAGCGAGTATTTGTTACGCAGAACGGAACACCTATGCACCCGGACACACTGACAAGCTGGTTTGGCAGCTTTATCAAAACCACCGATCTCCCGCCTATACATATCCACAGCCTCCGGCATACAAACGCTACCTTGCAAATTGCCAACGGCGTGGCGGTCACCACCGTGGCGGGCACATTGGGGCACAGCACGGCCAACACCACAACAAAGGTTTATGCCCACGCCATTCAGAGCGCCGCCGCTGCTTCTGCGGAAATGATGGATAACCTTCTGAACCCGGCGAAAAAACAGGCATAACGGACAAATAACGGACAAATTGATTTTGCATGTTTTGAAAATGCATTAAAAAGTTAGAAAAACACCGGGTTTCATATAGAAACCCGGTGTTTTTACTGGCAGGGGCACTAGGACTTGAACCCAGAGCCTACGGTTTTGGAGACCGCCGCTCTACCAATTGAGCTATACCCCTATATATTGAAGGCGGAAGGCCTAAAAAATCTGGTGGGCCTTCAGGGATTTGAACCCGGGACGATCCGGTTATGAGCCGGAGGCTCTGACCAACTGAGCTAAAGGCCCATGAAAATCACGGGTGCTTTCAGTCACCACAGGGAATATTATAGCATCGAACCAGTCGCCTGTCAAGGGATTTCTTTGGAAAGTATGGGAAAATATGCAACGCCCTCCGCTTCTCAAACAGCTTGCGTTTCGGCGAATAGCAACACGCCGCCATATCTCCCGCCAGACTCCCCGCCTTTTCCTGTCCACCTGTCCATTAAAATCTGGGTCATTAACCATTTCGGATGGAGCTTCCCCTGGGTATATCTCTTCCCGATCATGCTTGTGTTCAACATTCCCATTGTTAACTTTATCAGAATGTACCTCCCTTTCATGTGCAGCGATTTTTCAATGCGGATTGGGAAAAGGCGTCGGGTCCTGATAAATAAGCAAGGCCGGCATCCATAAGATTTTTTGCCCTTTTTTGTGCAAAAGCACTTGCATATTTGGGTTGCATATGCTAGTATAACAAGGATATGGAAAAAGCGTTGAATGGGCTGCCTTGTGTTGGTTTGCGGCGTCAGAGAGAGCGGGATGGTGAGATCCGCTTGCGTGCAATGCCGGGCTTTCTCCCAGGAGCTGCCGCTTGAACGAAAAGTAGAGTTGGCCGCGTGACTGCGTTAACGGTCTTGGATGTGTCTGCATCCGAAAAGCGCGCCGTTTCGGCGAATTGCGGGTGGTACCGCGGAAGGAATGCCTTTCGTCCCGATTGTGGGATGGAGGGTCTATTTTTTTGTAGTTTACCTTTCAGGAGGAATGAACATGAAAGAACAGTTAGAGCAAATCAAAGCCAACGCCCTGACAGCCCTGGAAGCTGCCGCCACCCCGGCGGCTCTGGAAGAGCTTCGCGTCAGGCTGCTGGGCAAGAAGGGCGAGCTGACCGCCGTCTTAAAGCAGATGGGCAAGCTCTCCGCCGAGGAGCGCCCCGTCATGGGTCAGCTGGCAAACTCCGTCCGGGCAAGCATCGAGGAGGAGCTGGAAAAGCGGAAGGCGGACATCCACGCCGCCGCCTTGGAAGCCAAACTGGCTGCCGAGTCCATCGACGTGACCATCCCCGGCAAGACCGTGTCCATCGGCCATCAGCACCCCATGAATCAGGTGCTGCAAACCATCAAGGACATCTTTGTGGGTCTTGGCTATCAGGTGGTGGACGGCCCCGAGGTGGAGCTGGCAGACTACAACTTCACCCGGCTGAATATTGAGGAAGGCCATCCTTCCCGTGACCGCTCCGATACCTTCTATTTCACCGACGACGACAGTGTCCTGCTCCGCACCCAGACCAGCCCCATGCAGATCCGCTACATGGAAAAGCACAAGCCCCCGCTGTGTATGCTGGCTCCCGGCCGCGTATTCCGCAAGGACGAGGCCGACGCGACCCACTCCCCCATGTTCCATCAGATCGAGGGTCTGGTGGTGGCGGAGAACATCACCATGGGCGACCTGAAGGGTGCGCTGACCACCATCATGCGGAAAATATACGGCGAGGACGCCGTGATGCGGTTCCGTCCCCATCACTTCCCCTTCACCGAGCCCAGCTGTGAAATGGACATGCAGTGCCACAAGTGCCATGGCACCGGCGAAATTGACGGTCAGGTCTGCTCCACCTGCCACGGCGAGGGCTGGATTGAACTGCTGGGCGCCGGTATGGTACACCCCACGGTTCTGGAAAACTGCGGCATCGACCCCGAAAAATATTCCGGCTTCGCTTTCGGCATGGGTCTGGAGCGTATGGCCATGGGCCGCATGAAGATCAACGACCTGAGACTGATTTTCGACAACGACATCCGGTTCCTGAACCAGTTCTAAGGAGGGAAAAACAGTGAAACTCAACAGAAAATGGCTGAACGAGGAATTCGTAGACCTTTCTAACGTCTCCGATAAGGAATTCGTGGAAACCCTGACCGTCTTCGGTCAGAAGGTGGAAACCTGGGAGCGGCTGGACGCGGAGATCAAAAACGTGGTCGTGGGCAAGGTTCTGTCCATGGTGCGCCACCCCAACTCCGATCATATGTGGATTTGCCAGGTGGACGCGGGCGGAGACGCCCCCGTGCAGATCGTCACCGGCGCCCAGAACGTCCATGAGGGCGATCTGGTACCCGTGGCACAGCATAACTCCTGGCTCCCCGGCGGCGTCCACATCACCAAGGGCAAGCTCCGGGGGGAACCGTCCAACGGTATGCTCTGCTCCTTCGCCGAGCTCGGTCTGACCCAGAACGACCTGCCCGGTGTGTTCGCCGACGGCATCTGGATTCTCAACGACGAGGACTGCACCGTTGGTGAGGACATCAACCTCGTCATCGGCAATGACGATACCGTGGTGGATTTTGAGATCACCAACAACCGCCCCGACTGCTACAGCATCATCGGCCTTGCCCGGGAAGCTGCCGCCGCCTTCGGCAAGTCCATGCGTCATCACGAGCCTGTGGTTCACGGCTCTGACGCCGGGGACATTTACGACCATTTGGACGTGGACGTTCCCGCGACCAGGCTGTGCAACCGCTACACCTCCCGGATGGTGGCCAACGTAAAGATCGCCCCCTCCCCCAAGTGGCTGCGCCGCCGTCTGCGCGCCAACGGCGTGCGTCCCATCAACAACATTGTGGACATCACCAACTACGTCATGCTGGAATACGGTCAGCCCATGCACGCCTTTGATTACCGCTATGTTTCCTCCGGCAAGATCGTGGTGCGGGAAGCCGAGGACGGCGAGACCCTGACCACTCTGGACGGCAGCGTGCGCAATCTGAAGGCCGGTATGCTGGTCATCGCCGACGAAAATAAGCCCATCGGCCTTGCGGGTATCATGGGCGGCGAAAACTCCGAGATCAAGGACGACACCGCCATGGTGGTCTTCGAGTCCGCCAACTTCAACGGCACCTCCATCCGCCAGACCGCTCTGGCGCTGGGTATGCGCACCGAGGCCTCCGGCAAATTCGAGAAGCGCCTTGACCCCATGATGACCGTCCCTGCTGTGCAGCGTGCCTGCGAGCTTGTGGAAATGCTGGGCTGCGGCGACGTGCTGAACGGCACCATTGATGTGATCAACTACGTCCCCGAGGAAAAAACGCTGCCTCTGGAGCCGGAGAAGATCAACCGTCTGCTGGGTACCAATATCTCCAAGGAGGACATGGTCAAGTACCTGAACCGGCTGGAGATTCCCGTGGAGGGCGACACCATTCTGGTTCCCTCCTTCCGTCCCGACCTGAACCTGATGGCGGATATCGCCGAGGAAGTGGGCCGTTCCTACGGCTACAACGAGATTCCCACCACCGCCTTTAAGACCTCCACCCAGGGCGGCTATTCCCCCGTGATGAAGCTGGAAGCCAAGGCCGGAACCCTGTGCCGCGCCATGGGCTACAGCGAGATCATCACCTATTCCTTCGTCTCCCCCACCGTTTTCGACCAGATTCGCCTGCCCGCCGATTCCCCTCTGCGCAACGCGCTGCGCATCCAGAACCCCCTGGGCGAGGACACCTCCATCATGCGCACCATCGCCCTGCCCTCCATGCTGGAAATTCTCTCCCGGAACAACGCCTACCATAACAAGGCCGTGAAGCTCTACGAGCTGGCAAAGATCTACCTGCCTGTAGCCGGTCAGCCTCTGCCCCAGGAGCCGAAGATGCTGGTTCTCGGCACCTACGGCGCGGGCGAGACCTTCTTCACCCTGAAGGGCGAGCTGGAAGCCGTCTTCACCGGTCTGCGGCTGAAAAAGGCGGCGTACACCGCCGTGAAGGACAACCCCAGCTACCATCCCGGCCGCTGCGCCAAGGTGAGCATCGACGGCGTGGACGTGGGCGTGATGGGTCAGGTGCATCCTCTGGTGGCTGCCAACTACGGCATCGACGCCGACGTTTACTGCGCCGAGATCGATTTCACCAAGCTGTTCGATATGCAGCTGCCCGACGCCACCTATACCCCCCTGCCCAAGTATCCCACCGTGTCCCGTGACCTGAGCCTCATTTGCTCCGAGGATGTCACCGTCGCCCAGGCGGAAGCCGTCATCACCGCCGCTGCCGGAAAGCTGCTGCGGGACGTGAAGCTCTTCGACATCTACCGCGGCCCCGGTGTTCCCGAGGGCAAGAAGAGCATGGCCTTCTCTCTGGAGCTGCGGGCGGATGACCGCACCCTCACCGATACGGACTCCGAAGCCGTGGTGACCAAGGTTCTGGCCGCGCTGAAGGAAAAGCTGGACGCTGCGCTGAGATAATTGGGGGACTTTGGCTAGAATTCCGCTAAGATTCACAAAAAATTCCAATTTCGGGGCTTTACAGCCCGAAACAATTCGGTTATAATGACGGCAGTACAAATATAAAAGGAGGCTGAAACCATGACGGATAAGGACACTGTAAAATTCACCGTTCCCAGCGATGACAAAGAGAATATGCGCCGTATTCTCCGGAATGTGTATGAAGCCCTCACCGAAAAAGGCTACAACCCCGTCAACCAGATCGTCGGCTACCTGCTCACAGAGGACCCCACCTATATCACCAACTACAACAACGCCCGGAGCATGATCTGCAAGATCGACCGGGACGAGCTGATGCAGGTGCTGGTGCGCGAGTACCTCTTCAGGAAGGAAGCCCAATAACCTGACCCAGCCAAGGGGCTTTTGCCAAGGCAAAAGCCCCTTGCTTTTTGGCCGTGAGACATGAAATATGCAAACAAATGCGGCCGACATGCACCTTGACAATCTCATACTTTCCCCCTCCGTCTTTCCGCTTTTCAACCTTTTTTCAGGAAAAGTTATGTTAACAAGGGTCGTTTCCCGACCGTTTCCAACAAAAAGCTTGACATTCTCATTACAGTATGTTACAATCTGATTACATTTTGCATAGGAGGTACCTTTGATGGCTGATGAAAATGCAGTTCTGATGTATAAAGGACATCCGCTGATGCGGAAGGACAACTTGATTTACTACGGCTCCATGGCCGACAGTCACATCGTTATGCTTCAGGTTCTCGAGACCAAGAAGGTGAACGATCTGGACGTTGCCACCCGGGTTTCCGTGCAGCTCCAGCTGACCGACCCCACCGCCAGAAGCCGCGACCGGATCGTGAAGAAGAGCGAAAAAGACGGCCTGTACACCGCCCTTGACTTTGGCTGTGTCTGGCTGGAACGCGCACTGGCCGGTAAATAATTCACCCCTTTCCCCGATATCCGGATGATATCGGAGTTCCCCGCAGTCTCACTTTAGGCTGCCTACCAAAGACGGAGGCAAAAGTATGAAGATCAAAAGAATCCTCAGCATGGTGCTGGCACTGGTGCTGTGTATCGGCGCCATGTCCATCACCGCATTCGCCGCAGAAGAAACCATGTACGGCATCGGATTTGTGGCTGCCAGCTCCCTGCGGCTTCGCAGCGAACCCAACGCAAGTTCCGCGACCCTTGTCTATGCCCCCCGCAATGACTGCGTGGCGGTCATCAGCAAAACCGGCGAGTGGTACAAGGTCAATTACAATCTGCAAGTCGGCTACATGCACCAGGACTATCTGAAGGTACTTACCCGGGAAAACGCTGAGCTTGGCTATGGCGAGGTTTCCGGCAGCGGCGTCAATCTGCGTTCCGGCCCCTCCACTACCTACGGAAAAGTGGCCGTCGCTTCCAGCGGCGAGAAATGCTACATTCTCGGCCTGAACAACGGCTGGTACAAGGTCATCTACAATAGCAGCATCTGCTACATCCGCAGCGACTATCTGCGCCTGACGGAAATTCCCTACGAAAATCAGGCATCTCCCAACAGTCCCAAATTCTATCGTCTCGGCAAGTCCACCGGCGTCGCCCCCAGCGCCGCCGCGCTGAACGGCACCGTATCCGCGGGAAGCTCCGCCTCTGCGGGTTCTTCCTCCGCCGGTTCTGCCCCCTCCGCCGCCGGTTCCGACATCGTTGCGGAAGCCCAGAAGTATTTAGGTACCCCCTACGTTTACGGCGGCGCTTCTCCCAGCGGCTTCGACTGCTCCGGCTTCGTATATTACGTTCTGAAGCAGCTGGGCTTCTCCCCCTACCGCACCCCCGCCGACCAGTACAATCAGGGTACTTACGTGGAAAAAGACAGCTTGCAGCCCGGCGACATCGTTTTCTTTGCCGGTACATATGCCAGCGGCATTTCCCATGTGGGCATTTACGTTGGCGGCGGCCAGTTCATCCATTCCCCCAATTCCCGCTCCACGGTCTCCTATTCCGACCTCACCAGCGGCTACTGGGCGCAGCACTACTACGGCGCGCGGAGAATGGTGTGACACCAAAATAAAGATTTCCCAGACGTCGAATTTGGCGTCTGGGTTTTTTTATCAGATTGAATCACAAAAGCAAGCACGACACATACTAGAAACACCTCGGTTCCACAGAAAAACGAAAAGCAGGTGTTTTTATGGCAAATCAAAAGCGGGGACGGCAGAGCTTCCTTCTGCCTGACCCACCGGTCATTACCCACTGGGCAAGCGTAGCCGGGAAAAAGGAGTCCGAAGGCCCTCTTGCCCATACCTTCGACATCAAATCCCAGGATACCTATTTCGGGCAGAAAACCTGGGAGCAGGGCGAAAAGCAGATGCAGAAGCTGGCACTTGGAAAGCTGGCCGAAAAGGCCAATATGAAATTGGAAGATTTTGACCTTGTTTTCTCCGGCGACCTTCTGAACCAGTGCATCGGTTCGTCCTTCACCCTGCGCAATCTGAGAATCCCCCACCTGGGGCTGTACGGTGCCTGTTCCACCATGGCGGAAAGTCTGCTGCTGTCCTCCATGGCGGTGGGCGGCGGCTTCGCGGACAACGCGGTGGCTATAACCTCCTCCCACTTTGCCTCCTCCGAGCGGCAGTACCGCTTCCCTCTGGGCTACGGCGGGCAGCGGACGCCCACCGCCCAATGGACGGTCACCGGCTCCGGGGCAGCGCTGGTGCGCAGCGACGGCCATGGCCCCCGAATCACCGGCTGTACCGTCGGCACCGTCACCGACCTTGGCATCAAGGACGCCAGCAACATGGGCGCGGCCATGGCCCCCGCCGCCTATGCCACCATCAAAGCCCACTTTGACGATATGAAAACCGCCCCCGAGGACTTTGACCTCATCGTTACCGGCGATCTGGGGCAGCTGGGCAAGGAACTGCTTCTGGAGCTTGCCCGGCGGGACGGGGTCTCTCTGGGCGGGAAGCTGACGGACTGCGGAACCCTGGTTTTCGACAATGACAGACAGGACGTCCACGCCGGCGGTTCCGGCTGCGGGTGCAGCGCCATCACCCTGTGCGGCTACCTTCTGGGGCAGCTGAACGGGGGGAAACTGAAAAAAATACTGTTTTGCGGCACGGGCGCACTGCTCTCCCCCACCTCCACCCAGCAGGGGCTTCCCATTCCCGGGGTCTGTCACGCAGTGTGCATTGCGGGAGGAACGTAATATGGACTATGTAAAAGCCTTTCTGATCGGCGGCTTACTCTGTCTCATCGGTCAGATTCTCATTGACAAAACCAAGCTGACTCCGGCGCGGATTCTGGTGAGCTACGTGGTCATCGGCGTGCTTCTGGGCGCGGTGGGGGTATATCAGCCCCTTGCGGAATTTGCCGGGGCTGGTGCTTCCGTCCCCCTGACAGGCTTCGGCAACACCCTTGCCAAGGGCGTCAAGGAGGCGGTACAGGAGGATGGTTTCCTCGGCATATTCACCGGAGGGCTGAAAGCCTCCGCCGGAGGCATCACCGCCGCCATTTTATCGGGACTGATCGCCAGCCTGATTTTCAAAGCCAAGGATAAATCCTGAATTTCCGGGCAAGCTATGTCAGCGGCAAAACCGCGATATAGATTTCGGAGGAAGAAAAGTATGAATAACCAGAACAGAAATCAGAACAGCAACCAGAATAAGAACGAGAAAGAGAACCGCACTGAGAACCGCAGCGAAAACCGCAGCGAGAACCAGTCTCAGAACAAGAACTGCCGCTGACGGCAAACGGGCGCCCGGAATTCCGGGCGCCCGTAAATTCTTTATACTTCCATAAATCTTCCCAGCTGGAAGAAATAGAGATACTTTGCCTTGACCGGCATTTCATAAATGCGGCTCAGGGCTTCGGCGTAGGTCTGCACTTGTAACCGGTAGCGCTCTGCCGCTGCCGCCACCGTGCTTTCCGTGACATGATCGGTTTTGAAATCCAGCACGATGATGCCGTCCTTTTCCAGCAGCGCACAGTCCACGACACCCTGCAACAGCACCTGTTCTCCCTCCAGGCCGTCACCGTAATGACTGCCGTCGTCGAGGATGGAGAACTTGAATTCCCGCAGGCATGGGCATCCGGCGCGAAGCTTCCGGCCGATTTCCGTATCGAAAAACGCCGTAATTTTCCCGCTGTCCGCCAGTTTTCCCTGTTCCTCGGTGATGAATTTCTGGGAAACCAGGCGGTCGATCTCCGCCTTTACTTCGTCCTCGCTGCCGCAGTTTTCATAGCGCAGGTATTGCAGTACGGCATGAATGGCGCTGCCGTAGGCCTTGCCGCCGCGGCGTTCTGCCAGGAAGGACGGGCGGCGGAAATCCCGGGTCAGGAATCTCGGCTCCTGGGTGTCCTCCGCCGCTTCCTCGTCCTTGGCGCGGCCTTTGCGGTTGGTCGCCGTCTGCTTGGAGGGCGCACGGGTCGCCGCGTCGTGGGCATACCGGAAGGACAGGGCGTCTTGCAGCGCCTGCTCCACGCCGTCGGGCATTGCGGGGCGGGTGTCCGTCTCCGTTCCAACGGAGTCCTCCGGTTCCGGTGCTTCGGATACACGAATCACCCAGGGATGATTTCCCAGCTTCGTCTCGCCGGGTCGGCCGCCCAGAGCGTGCAGCTCCCCCGCCTCGGTATGGCGCACCGCTGCCATCAGAACCCACTGTCCGGGACGCGCCGCCTCCCGGCACAATAGCTCTCCCCCATCAAAATCCTGACGAAGGGCGATATCCTGAATCACCTTTCCGGGATTTTTTTCGCCGTAGGTCATGATCAGACGATCCCGCGCCCGGGTCATGGCGACGTACAGCACCCGCAGCTCCTCCGACAGGCTTTCCGCCGCCATTTTCGCGGCGATGGCACGCTTGGCGACGGAGGAATAGCGCACCCGGTTCTCGCTGTCCGCCACGGAAAGCCCCAGCCCCAGATCCTTGTCGCAGAGAATCTGGGCACGCTGGCTTTCCGTGTTGAACCGCCGGGAAAGATTGCTTAAGAATACCACCGGAAATTCCAGCCCCTTGGACTTGTGGATGCTCATAATGGTCACGCATCCGGCGGGCGACAGTGCCGCCGAAATCAGCCCTTTTTCCTCCATGGCATCCAGGAAATCCAAAAACTGCCCCAAATCCTTCAGATTGCCGCTTTCAAAATCCGCTGCCAGCTGATAAAACGTCTGAATATTGGCGGCTTTCGCCTCTCCGCCGGGCATGGCGGCGTAGACGCTGTCCAGTCTGGTCAGGGCGAAGCAGTTTTCCAGAAGCGCCGTCAAGGGGTTCATCCTTGCTTCCCGGCGCAGCTTGTCCAGGGTGCTCAGGAAGGTTTTTGCCTTCGGACTGTCGCTGAGCAGCAGCGCGTCATAGAACGCGCCCTTTTTTTGCCTGCTTCGGATCGCCGCCAGTTCGTCGGCGGTGAAGCCGAAAATGGGGCTTGCCAGCGTACTGACCAGCGGAATGTCCTGCCGGGGATTCCAGATCACTTGCAGGAACGCGCGCAGGGTGCCGATCTCCTGTGTTTGCAGCAAATCCGTACCGCCCCCCGAGGCACAGCGAATGCCCCGGGCTTCCAGCGCCTTCTGGAAATACCCGCCGCCGCTGCCGGGGGAACGAAGCAGAATGACGATGTCCTCCGGACGAACCGGCCGCAGGCGGTCGCCGTCCCGCACCGGCGTTCCCTCCCGCAGCATCCGGGCAATTTGCTCCGCCACAAAGGCCGCTTCCTCGGGATACTGGTCGTCCCGGGTCTCGATCACATGCAGCTCCACGGCATCATCCAGCGGCACGTGGGGAATTCCCTCCCGAAGCTCCTCCGCTTCCCCGTAGGTCAGCCCGCCCACCTTGGGGCGCATACAGGTGTGGAACACGTCGTTCACCGCGTCGATAACCTCCGCGCCGGAACGGAAATTATGGCTCAGAAGAATTTTTCTGCCCTGCCCCGGCTCCGCCTGCCGGGCAGGGACGTATTTTTCGTACTTTTCCAGGAAAATGCCCGGGTCGGCAAGGCGGAACTGGTAAATGGACTGCTTCACGTCGCCGACCATGAAGCAGTTCTGCTTCTCCCGGGTCAGTGCGTCGAAAATCGCGTCCTGCACGCCGTTGGAGTCCTGGTACTCGTCCACCATGATCTCCCGGTAACGCCGCCCGATCTCCCGGGCAGCGGCGGTGGGCTGGCTTCGGGATTTTCCCAGGAGCAAATCCAGGGTCTTATGCTCCAAATCCCCGAAATCCAGCACCCGGCGGCTGCGTTTGGCCGCGGAATAATCCCGGTCAAACTGCCTTACCAGCGCCACCAGCCCCCGCTGGGCGGCGGCTGTCTGGTGGAGGTCTGTCAGCACCTGAGCGGAATCGTTGGAAAAGCCCACCAGCTTCTTTCTCAGGCCGTCCTTGCAGGCCGACCAGGCGGCTTTGATCCGTTCCGTCAGCTCCGGGTCGGGGTTATTCTTGGTGGGAAACCGCAGCGACCCGAAACGAGGCTCCCGCTTCGCCGCGATATCATCCCAGGTCGTGCAGGCGCGAAGCTGCTCCAGCTGGTACAAAGCGTCTCTCAGAGTAACGGCGGGCTTTTCCAGGCCAGGGCAGCTGTCGGCGCTTTCGGCGCATTGCCGAAGCACCGCCATCTGGCAGTCCAGGTATTCCCGAAAATCCCGAATCAGGTATTGCCCCCACACCGTCTCCCCGGCGTCGCCGATGCCCTCGGCCTCCACGTCGGTCAGGCATTTGTCCAGCCATGCCTCCGGATTCAGGTGGCAGTGGGCACTGTCGTAGACCTTTTCGACGAGCTCCGGCACCTGTCGATCCGATCGCCCCACACCCTGGGTGTCCACAAACGCCCGGAAATCCGGGTCGTCCCCCGCCGTTTCATAGGCGCGGTCGAGCAAACCTTCCAGCACCGTCTCCCGGATTTCCCGGCACTCGTTTTCATCCGCCACCCGGAAATCCGCTGCAACGTCCAGTTTATAGGCATATTCCCGCAGCAGATCGGAACAAAATCCGTGAACGGTGGAGATTTTCGTCAGAAACAGCCGCTGCATCTGCCGCTGCAAATGCCGGTTTTCCGGCTGCCTGGCAATTTCCTCCGTCAGCTTGGCGGCAATTTTCCCCCGAAGCTCCGACGCGGCGGCCTTGGTGTAGGTGATGATGAGAAATTCGTCCAGGTTGGCCGGGTCATGTTCCTGTGTCAGAAAGCCCAGCAGCCGGTCGACCAATACCTTGGTCTTGCCGGAACCGGCGGCTGCGGAAACCAGCAGCTTGCCGCCCCGGCTGGTCACGGCCATTTGCTGCTGGGGCGTCAGTTTATCCGCCATGCTCCCCCATCTCCTTTCCGATCTCCTCCCAGAACCGCTGAGCATCCATCATTTTGTAATTCCGCCGCCCTTCTACGGCCGCCGGATGGCAAATGGGGCCATAGGGACAGAACCGGCAGGCGTCGTGGGCGCTGCCCCGGGTGTAGGGATTCGGCTCCACATTGCCGGAGACGATGTCCTCCACCAGTTTGGACAGCACCCGGAACACGTACCCTTCCAAAAGCTTCAGCTGCTGCCGGTCGGCAAGGTCGCCGGAAACGGTGCCGTCCTTTTTCACGCTGTAGCACATCCGCTTAGGCGCGTCTCCCGGCTCCATCGCCTGCAAAACGGCTTCATCGTTCAGAAGAAGCCCCTTCCGCTTCCACTGGGAAATTCGCTCCTGCTCCGCTTCCTCGGCGGTCAGCTTGCCGTCGGCGGTCAGATAGGGCGCACGGGCGGGAAAATACTGCACCCCGGCGGCCACCGGGCGGTCGCCCAGCATATCGCTTCCGCTGCTTTTCAGGGCGAACATGTACAAAAGCATTTGCAGCCCCACGCCGTTGAATACGTCGCAGTAATCAAAATCTTTTTTGCCGGTTTTGTAGTCCACCACCCGGTAATAGCGGCTGGCGCCATTGTCCCAGGTGTCCACCCGGTCAATAAAGCCCCGCAGAACCGCGTTCATGCCGCCGTTTGGAATCGGGATGGGCGGCAGCCCCTCCCCGTCTCCGAAGCCCACCTCAAAGCCCGCCGGGGCAAACGCCGCCTGGCTCAGCTCCTGCCACAGCTCCCGAACCACCATGTCCAGCTCCTGGATATGACGGCGGAACAGATACGTCACCCGTTCCGACTCGATCTGGCTGAAATGCTCCCGGGCGTATTCCTCGCTGAACCCGTGGGCGATTTCCAGCGTTTCTTCCAAGGAAACCTTATGGAATCCCCCCAGCTCCCCAATGCGGCGGGCGGAATTTTCCAGCACCGCGTGGACATAGGTTCCGAATTCCGCCGGGTCGATGGCGGCTTCCTTCCGCTCCTGCACCCGAAGGCCGTACTTGAAGAAGTAGGACAGGCGGCACTCCGCTTGCCGGTCGATCTGAGAGGCGGAAAGATTCAGCGTCGAACCGTAGAGTTTGCCAATGGTTTCCCGCTCCACCTTTCCGAAGCGGTAGTCCCGCCGATGGCAGGTTTCCGAATATGTATCCCGGACGTTCAGCCGCCCGGCGGCATCCCCGGCGTCCCACCGGGCGAGGTACGCCCCCGCTTCCGGCCCATCCGCCGGGGCAAAGCCCAGGGTGTTTTTCACCTGCTGCTCCCCGCCCGCAAGCTCACTTAGGCGGCGATAGACGAAGGACGGCTGGTCACCGGAGCAGAACACGCTGACGGATGCCATAGCGCCGCAGAAGCAGCCGTAAATCTCCGCAAATTCCGCCTGTACGCCCTCCATGGCGCCGCCGGTGAGGGGCACGCCCAGCTCCCGGAGGGTGACCCGCTCCTGATCGGTCAGGACACCGGCGGAACCGGAATAGCCGGGGAGCTTGCCTTCCTCCGCCCCCAGCACGATCAGGTGCTTTTCCTGATGGCAGCGCATGGCGGACACGGGGCCGACCTGCACCGCGTCCAGCACCGGCGGGATGGTTCCCACGTCATACTGGCTCAGCAGCAGCCGGAAAAGGCGGATGAACTGCTCCCCCTCCCAGTGGGTGTCCCCCAGCACGTCATACATCTGTTCCAGCGCCCCCAGGAGGATTTCCCACAACTGGTTCAGGATCTGCGCGCCCCGGTTGTCCCCGGCGGCATCCAGCGCCTGCGCCATGCGGGACAGCCGCATTTCCAGGGAAATATCCTCCAGAAAGCCGTACAGCGCCAGCACCTGCCCCCGCAGATCGGACGCGTCCCGGAAGCCCTGCCAGAGCCGCGTCAGCGGCGCAACGGCCAGTTCCCGTGCGGTGTTCAGTTCCTCCAGGCGGCGCCGGTCGTCCTCCGTCCACACGCCGCTGAGGCCGTCCGGATGATTTTCCCAGCTTTGCGTCCACTTCTGCCCCCGGATGCCCCAGATGATGGCGTAATTCTCAATCCGGTCGCAGGTATCCGGGTCAACGGGGGACAGGGCGGAACGGAGATAGCGCAGAACGCTTTTCTGGTCGAAGCCGCTTAATGCCGCATCCAGCGCCGTCAGCACCGTGGCAATGACGCTTTTTTGCAGAATGTCCTCGGTGCCGGACTGGTACACGGGAATATGGAGCCGGTGAAATACCAGATTCACCAGGGGCTGATACACCGTCATATCGGTGCAGACCACCGTAATATCCCGGCAGCGGCACCCGGCGGCGAGAAGAAAGCGAATCCTCTCCGCCGCGCCCATACACTCGAGGTACGGCGATTCCGCCCGGAACACGTCCAGGCATCCCTTCGCCGCCCCCCGGCTGATCACGCCCTGAAACAGCCCCTCCCGCAGGGGAGAAAGAGGCAGGCGCTTTCCGGGAACGGTTTCGATTTTCACCTCCACCCCGGCGCGGCGGGCGCAGCGAAGCATCTGAGACGCCGTATCCCCCGCCTTTTCAAAGGCCAGAAGGTGGGAGCTCTCCCGGTCGCAGTTCAGGCTCACCGTCACGTCGGGGGATGTCTGAATGAGATGCTCCAGAATCGCCAGATGCTGCCGGGTGAAATCCGGGAAGCCGTCTATGTAGAATACATGCTCCTTTGCAAAATCCCCCTGCTCCATCTGCTCCAAAAGCCACGTCATCTGGTCTCTCGGATCGCGCTTGCCCCGGCTGCACAGAGCATCGTAGCTCTCCATCAGAAGCGACAGCTCTTCCAGCTTCTGCGCGAGACTTCCCTCCGTCTCCCCGGCGGCGCGGCTCAGGTCACCGGAGGAAATGCAGCAGCGCTTGAATTCGTCCACGGCATCAATGAGGCCGGTAAGAAATTCCGGCTTTGTCTCCACGGCGGCATAGGCTTTCAGGCGGCTGGCCAGATTCTTGGCCGCCGCCGCCATGGCCACCACCCGGCCGCCGTTGTCCAGACATTCCTCCGCGGCGCTTCCCATGGCATCCGCCACGCGCCTGGCAAGCCGGGTAAAGGACAGCACCTCGGCGTACCGGCTGGCCGTATCTCCCCCGGCGGCGCACAGCCGCCGTTCCGTTTCGTGGCTGATCAGCTCGGGAACCATCAGAATGCGGTTCCCTTTCCTCCCGGCAATGTCCGCCGCGATGCGCTTCATAACTTCGTCCCGGTTGGCCGTCCAGTCCGTGCCAAGCAAAAGGTGCAGCATACGCCCACCCCCTTCTCTTTTTTGTCCATGATACCACAAATTTGCTTTCCTGAACAGAGCGGGATTCACCCTGCAAATAATATTTTTTCCAGCTCTCCCAGGGCATCCAGCAGGAAAAAGCGCATTTCATACTTTTCTTCCCCGTCCAGCGCGCCGGTAAGGCTGTCCGGGAAGCCCGCCCCCGCCGCCCTGGAGGCGAACTCCTCGGAGGTCGCGCTCAGGCACAGGCTGGGGAACGCCACGCACCACCAGTTATGCCCCTCTCCCTCGCCGATGGTGATTCGCAGCGCCTCGTAAATCCCGGCGGGCAGGGTAAAGGTGTCGTAATAGCGGGTGTCGAAGGCTTCCTTACATAGCGTTACCACCGCCTCGCAGTCGCACCCCGTCGCTTCCAGGACGCTGTTGGCGACGGCCTGAATTTGGGGCAGCTTGGCCTGTAAGTACGCCCTTGCCTCGTTTACGTCGGCGATTTTGTTCAGGTCGCTTTGCAGGCTATTTAGCACGGCATCCCGCACCTGCAATTTGACGGACTGGTCTTCCTCGCTGTCAGAATTGGCGACCACGTGGAAGCGGATCAGCCCGTCGTTCAGTCTCTGCCGGTCGGCCAGCAGCGACCCGCACCACACGGACGCGGCAAGCACCAGACAAATCCCGATTCGTTTCAAAAGCTTCTTCATAAAAAACACCGCCCATACGGAAATACTTCCAGTATGGACGGTAAATGCCAGAATTATACAGGTTTGGCAATATAGATATTCGGATAGTTTTCTTTCAGCATATTGCACACCACGGCGGCGTACTCAAAGCTGGGCAGAATGGCAAAAATCGCGGAACCGGAGCCTGTCATCTGCTCCGTCAGTGCGCCGTAGCTGTTGCAGATGGACTTGATGTAATTCAGTTCCAGATGCTCCGACGTGACCACCGGGTCAAAAACGTTGTATACGTTCTCCGCCACCTTCCCCAGATCTCCGGCCAGCAGTGCGCTTTCCATGGCCTGATTGTCCGGGCGGTGGGGAATCGCCACGGTGTCGATTTTCCGGTACAGCTCCGGCGTGGACACGGAGAAATCCGGCTTGCAGACCACAAAAATGCAGTCGGGCATGTCCGGAAGCTTTCTTAAGCGCTCGCCCCGGCCTTCCACCATGGCCGTGCCGCCCACCACGCAGAAGGGAACGTCGCTGCCCACCTGCGCCCCCAGCTCCGCCAGCGCCAGAACGGACAGCGGATCGCCATAGTGCCGGTTCAGCGCCCGCAGCACCGCGGCCGCGTCGGCGCTGCCGCCGCCCAGGCCTGCCCCGGAGGGAATGCGCTTGACAATGCGAATTTCCAGACCCTCCGGGTCTTTGCCCATGGCGTCGCAGTAAATCTTCGCCGCCTTCCAGGCCAAATTCTTTTCGTCGGTGGGAATCCCCTCCACGGAGCAAAGAAGCCGCCAGGGCTTTCCCGTCCCCACGTCAATCTCCACGTCGTCCCGGATGGAGACGGTCTGCATCACGCTCTGCAAGTCATGGTAGCCGTCCGCCCGCTTTCCCAGAACATCCAGCGTCAAATTGACTTTGGCAAATGCGCCTTCATATAATGTCGTCATTGCAAAATTTTCCTTTCTGTGCATCTTGTTTTATTATAACGGAAGCACCGGATTTTTGCAATGATTTCGTGATAAAATCAGAAAATACGCATATCCTATCAGCATCCGGGATGTGAAATGGAGGTAAGCATATGGATACCCTTGCGCTGATTTTGTCCATCATCGGCTGTGTCAACTGGGGGCTGGTAGGCATTTTTCAGTTTGATCTGGTAGCCTGGCTCTTCGGCGGCTCCGGCGCATTGCTCAGTCGGATCATTTACACCGTCGTTGGGCTGGCAGGTCTTTGGTGCATTTCCTTCCTGTTCCGCAAGAAGACGTTTGTGGACGGGGAATAAGCTATGGGCAGCTCCCAAAAGGAACTGCCCATTTTTCCATATTTAATTGTGACACCGCACAATGCACTTGACCATCTGGTCGCCGTACTTCGCGGTGATCTCCGTGGTTCCGCTCTGAATTGCCGTGACATAGCCGTTTTCCACCTTGGCGATGTAGCCGTGTTCCACGCTCCACTCCACATCCTCGGGCTTGAGGTCGCCGCAGTCCACCAGCTTCAGCTGGGTGCTGTAGCCCACCTGCAAACGCATGTCCGTTCTGTCCAGCTTCAGCTCCACCTGGGGCTTCGTCTCCACAGGCTCAGTCTGGGCGGCGGTCTCCGCCTGGGCTGCCACGGTGGCCTCCGTGGACGGCTCCGTCTCCTGTTCAAACTGGCAGGTCACGGGGCAGGTCAGCTGCTTCTCGCCGCAGGTGATATAGATGACCGTCTTGCCCTCGCTCACGGCGGTAATCCGGCCGTTGGCATCCACCGTTGCGATGCTCTCGTCGCCGGAGGTGAACATCAGCTCGTCCGTGGTATTCTCGGGGATGACGACCACGTTCAGCAGGAAATAATATCCGGGCTGGGTCAGCTCCGCCGCGCCGCCGGGCAGAGACAGATCCTGGCAGGGGATACGGGGTTCAGTAGTCACGGGCTCCGTCTGGGCAAGCTGCTCGGTCTGAACCGTGGGTTCGGCATCCACCCCCCCATGCAGGTTTGGCAGCAGATACCGGAAGAACAGGAACGCCGTTCCCGCCAGCAGAATCACGATCAGCGCCGTGAGGATTACCACAACGGCGGTGTTATGCTCCCGGGGCTGCTCCTCATATTGATCCTCGTCGTCCTCCGGGTCAGAGGAATACGGCTCGTTCTCCGATTCCGGGAAATCGTCGCTCTGCTCGTCAAAGTCAAAGATTTCCTTTTTCTTTTTGCCGGACGAGTAGCGTCCGCCCTTGTTCAGTGCGGGCATCTGATCCATAATCAAATCATCCTCGGTAACGTTGCCGGACATATCCCGGGGGCAGCCGCAGATGGGGCAGCACTCCGCCGTGTCCTGATAAGTCGTTCCGCAAATTTCACAAATCACCTTGCTCATATGATACCTCCTGACAAAAATACACACACTGTACCATTATCATCCGCCATTATAGCACTCTTTTCCAGATAAAACAACTACAAAATAGTTGCATTTTTTAGATTTTTATTTTATGATATAGGGGAGTGTATCTAAAAACTGCCAAAACGCCCAGGCAGCGGCTCTTTTCGCCCTGTGCTTCTCCATTTTCCCTTGAAATACGGCAAGTATTCCTGCGAAAAAATGGCTTGCCCAGGGTAAAAATCCCTGGCTGTTGGTCATTTCGCCAGTTTTCAGATACACCCTAGTTAAAGGAGGCGATTACGATTGACTGAACTTGCCGAAACCGAACTGATTTCTCCTTTGCTGGACGGATTTGCCATGGGCAACCCCATGAGCAGCCATGACGGCGTTCGCTGCTGCCCTGCCATCAAGGAAAATTCAGGCGAAAAATACATAGTCAAAATCATTTCCGTCCCTGCTACCCAGGCGCAGCTGGATGCGATGCTTCTGGCCGGCGCCTACAGGGACATGGCGGGCGCCATGGACTACTTCAAGGGCGTTGCCGACGACGTGGAAAAGGAAGCGGAATTTTTGCAGAAGCTTTCCAAGCTGGAGGGCTTTCTTCCCTACGACGGCTGGCAGACCGTCCCCATTAAGCGCCGCCGCCTGGGCTACGAGGTCTACCTGGTCAGCCCCTACAAGCATTCCCTGGCAAAGTACATCCGCCGCAACCCGGTTACCCATCTGGAAGCAATCAATCTGGGACTCGACCTGTGTTCCGCCCTTTCCGTCTGCCGTCAGGCCGGATGCCTGTACGTGGACCTAAAGCCCACCAACATCTTCCTGACCGAGAAAAAGAGCTACCGCATCGGCGACCTGGGCTTCATCCCGCTGGACGCTCTGCGCTACACGTCCCTGCCGGACAAGTACCGCAGCCCCTATTCTCCCCCGGAGCTGCACGACGCCATGGCCACGCTGAACGAGACGGCGGACACCTACGCCGTGGGCATGATTCTCTATCAGCTCTATAACGACGGCAGCCTGCCCTTCAAGGACAAAGCCCCCGGCGAAGCCCTCCCTTCTCCCGTTAACGCCGACTACGAGATTGCGGAGATCATCATGAAGGCCATTGACCCCGACCCCGCCAAGCGCTGGCAGGAGCCGAAGGAGCTGGGCAAGGCGCTGGCCGCCTACATGCAGCGCAATTCCATCAATGACACCCCCATCACCATCTACACCCCCATCGAGGCAAAGCCGGAGGATGTGGTGCCGGTGCAGCCCGCGCCCGTTCCCGACAAAGCACCTGCCCAGCAGGAGGAAACCATCGCGGAGGATCCGCAGGACGAAACCCTCCCGGAGCCTGCGGACGCGGCCGGCCTTCTGCCCCACCAGATGTCTGACGAAGTTTCCCAGATTATGGAGGAGGCCGACGAGCTGATCGCCCACAAGGTTCCCCAGGCGGCCATCACCCCTGAGTCGGAGGAGGATTCCCCCGACCGCTTCTCCTTCGCCCAGGACGAGGAGGACAACGAGCCGCTGCCAGACAACAGCAACGAGCCCTTCGCCGACGCGGAGGAAGAAAAGCGCCTGCAAAAGGAAGCGAAAAAGCAGGAGCGCAGACAGAAAGCCAAAAAGGCCGCCACAGCCGTCATCGCTCTGGTAATCCTCGCCGCCATCGGCGCGGGGCTGTTCTGGGCATACCAGAAATACTACCTGCAAACCATCAACGGCATTTCCATTGAGGGCGACCAGTATCAGCTGGTTGTCAGCGTGGACACCGCGGTGGACGACTCCCGGCTCAGCGTCATCTGCATGGACAACTACGGCAACGCCGTGACCCGGGGCGTGGTGGACGGCAAGGCGACCTTTACCGATCTGCTGCCCGATACCCTGTACCGGATTCAGCTGGACATCAGCGGCTTCCACAAGCTGGTTGGCCAGACCTCCGATATCTTCACCACCAAGGGTTCCACCAGAATCGCCAGTCTCTCCGCCGTCACCGGCTCCGAGGACGGCTCCGTCATGCTGAACTTCGCGGTCAGCGGCGCCGACCCGGAGGAATGGGTCGTGACCTACTCCGCCGAGGATGAGGAGACGAAAAGCGAAAGCTTCTCCGGCCACACCGTCACCGTCAAGGGGCTGACCGTAGGAAAGCTGTACACCTTCACCCTGGAGCCTGCCAACGCTTCCTCCGGGGAAACCTTCACCGGGGAAAATACCCTGGAATTCATGGCCTCCCGGCTGGTTCTGGCGGAGAACCTGACCGTCGCCGCCAGCAGCGGCAGCGACATGACCGTCCGCTGGGACGCCCCCGGCGACGTGGTGGTAGAGAGCTGGGACGTCCGCTGCTACAGCGACGGAAGCGGCTACGACAAGCAGCTCACCGTCACCAATACCGAGGTCTACTTCACGGACATCGACCCCTCGGTCGCCTACACCATCGAGGTCACCGCCGCCGGCATGACCCAGCCCGCCCGTACCAGCGTCACCGCCAATCCCATCAACATCACCGGCATGAACGTGGACGACAGCGAGCCGGAGCAGCTTACCGTGACCTGGGAATACAGCGGCACCGCCCCCTCCGGCGGCTGGCTGCTGATGTACCAGCTCGACGGAAGCTCCACCTCCAATGTGGTCAAATGCCAGCAGCCCACTGCGGTGATCTCCCCCCGCATCCCCAGCGCCAAGTATCAGTTCACCATTCAGGCGGCGGACGGTACCTCCATTTTCGGAAACGTCAAGACCTACACCTGCCCCAACGCCAGCGTGTACGAGGATCACGGCCTGTCTGCGGACAAAATCACCGCCCACCTGGTCAAAACGCCGGACACGGAGGACTGGCACTTTGAATCCGTCGGCACAGCCGCCTACACCAGCGAGTTTGCCGTTGGCGACAAGATCTCCGTGGTCTTGCAGGGAACCGTCAATTTCTACGTCCCCGAGGATTCGCTGAACATCCTCTATGTCATCCGGGATGGCTACGGCAATGTGATCCCCAAGTACATCTCCGAGGATACCGGCGACTGGAAGGAGATCTGGTACGCGGGCGACTATCACTACGGCGAGCTGGATGTCCCCACCGCTCCCGACGCCGTCGGCGATTACTCCCTCAGCATTTACTTCAACGGTCTGGCCATCACGGTCATCACCTTCACCGTTACCGAGTAAATTTTCCACAAGACAGCCCCGTCTTTAGTGGGTGGTCGTAAAACAGTGAATGGAGCGTATCGGCAAAGATACGCTCCATTTCTCGTTCCAACACATGCAGCCCCTTGGCTCTCCCTCCGGGAGAGCTGTCACCGGAGGTGACTGAGAGGGTATTGCAGCCTTATTTCCCCTCTCCGTCTTCGCTTCGCTCAGCCACCTCTCCCAATGGGAGAGGCAAGGGGTGCGGTTCCATTCCGCTGTGCCTGTTCACCGTCTGGTGCGCCCCGCCATTGGGGCGGCTTTTTCCTGTTTCTGGAAAATCCCCATGTATTTTTGTCCAAAGAGCACATGCCGTTTCCTAAGTACCTTGTGATAATCGCCGATTTTTGGAATTGTTCACACATTTTCCCCGGAGATGTGTTATACTTTCCCGGAAACTTCAAAAGGAAGGAGCTGCAACATGCGCGGAAAAAGTCACCGCTGTCTGGGAAAGTACCTGGTGCAGCACTACATGAGCGACACCCCGGAGCGGTATGTGAAGGCCTTTTTGCTGGGATGCATCGAGCCGGATCGGAATCCCGCTACATACCTGAAAGGCTCCATCCGCTGCCAGTGGCTGCGGGGTCACAATTACCGCAATGCCCGGCGCTTCATGCGTGCCATTTCCGCCCGGCTGGAGAGAAAGGAAACGCTCAAGCTGTTTGACTACTACACCCTGGGCAAGCTGATCCACTACACCACCGACGCGTTCACCTACGCCCATAACGACACCTTCCCCACCGCCCTGAGCGATCATCGGGAATATGAAGCGGCGCTGCAAGACCATTTTCTGGAATACATGAAGCAAGACCCCAAGGTCAACCCGAAAATCGCCGGAAGCGTGATGGAAGCCATTTACAGCTACCACCGGGAGTATGAAGCCCAGGCGGCAAACATCTACACCGACACCCGCTTTGCCCTGAACGCCTGCTGCTGCGTGCTGGCCGTACTGCTGACCAACCCCATCTTCTGACAGGGGGCTGCTGATGCGCATTATTTTTGACATAGGACTGGAAGCCGGCGTAGCGGCAGTGGTGCTGGTGCCGCTGTTTCTCGTTGTAAACCGATTTTATTTCCACGATCTGGGACGTACCATCGGCTATCTTATTTTCGCCGTGTATCTGGCCGGTGTAGACGCCGTGGTGGGACTTCCCTGCATATCCTATATCCGCCTGGATTTTAACTACAATTTCGTCCCGTTTCTGTATATGTTTTCGGACTACAGGAGCAGTCTTCTAAATGTGCTGCTGTTCGTTCCGCTGGGCTTCTTTCTTCCCCTTTTCTGGAAGAAATTCAGTGCCTTCGGGTACACGCTTCTGTTCGGCTTCTGCACCTCCCTGCTCATTGAGCTTTTGCAGATTTTCACCTTCCGGGCGACGGACGTCAACGACCTGATGACCAACACCGTCGGTACGGTTTTCGGGTATCTGCTTGCCAGAATCGTGCTGAAGCTTTTCCCGGGGACGGAGCCGTCGGCGCGGACAAAGGATGTGTTTCTCGTCTGCGGCATGACCTTCGGCGTCATGTTCTTCGTGCAGCCGTTTCTGGCGGCGCTGGTCTGGAATTGGATAATGTGAAACTTCAGCGGCATTTGGAAGCGAATGCCGCTGATTTTTGCGTCATATGTTCCTCCGGTTCTCTTTCTCCCGCTCGGACATAAGATGTTCCATACATCTGAATTTGAGGTGGTACTATGGAACATAACACAAATCAAATCACTCTGCGGGGAAATCTGTCCGCGCCTCCCACGTTTTCCCATGAGAACCATGGAAAACAGTTTTACCGGTTTTTTCTGGAGGTGCCGAGGCTTTCCGGGGCGGCGGACACCCTGCCGGTCATTGCGGAAGCCTCCCTTCTGGAATCCGCCGGGATCGACCCGGGCGGGATGCTCACCGTCACCGGCCAGATCCGCTCCCACAATGTCCGCACCGACGGGCGGCGGCACCTGATGATCTTCGTCTTTGCGTCGGCGCTGACCTGCGAGGACGGCGAAGCGCTGAACGACGCGGAACTGGAGGGCTTTCTCTGCCGGGAACCCATCTACCGGCGCACCCCTCTGGGGCGGGAGATCTGCGACGTGATGCTGGCGGTGCCGAGGGCGTTCCAGCGGGCAGATTACCTGCCCTGTATCCTCTGGGGCAGGACGGCGCAGGAGGCTTCCCGGTGTCACACCCGGGATAAAATCGGCATCACAGGCCGATTGCAGAGCCGCGTCTACACGAAGCTGACCGAGGAAGGCGCCGAGGAACGAACCGCCTACGAGATATCCGCCCTCACCGCTCAGATTCCCATGGATTAAAAACGTGTCTTTTTTTGTTGCAAAGCTGCGGTTTTCGTGGTATATTGGGACAAAACAGATAAAGGAAACGATTCTCGTGAACAAAAAAGAAAAGGCAAAAGCCGTTATTGAAATTCTCAAGCAGCGCTACGGCGACGCGGCCTGCGCCCTGCACTACGCGAAGGACTACGAGCTGATGATCGCCGTCCGGCTCTCCGCCCAGTGTACCGACGCCCGGGTGAATCTGGTGACCCCCGCTCTCTTTGCCGCCTACCCCACCCTGGAAGCCATGGCGGCGGCGGATATCGCCGATGTGGAAAACTATGTCCGCTCCTGCGGCTTTTACAAGCACAAGGCGCGGGACATTGTCCTCGCCTGTCAGATGCTGCTGACGGACTACGGTGGAAAAGTTCCCGGCACCATGGAGCAGCTTCTGCGTCTGCCCGGCGTAGGACGGAAAACCGCCAATCTGCTGCTGGGCGACCTGTACGCCGTCCCGGGCAGCGTCGTGTGCGACACCCACTGCATCCGCATCTGCGGCCGGCTGGGGCTGAGCACGGGCAAGGAGCCGGAGAAGGTGGAACAGCAGCTGCGCAAAATCCTGCCCCCGGAGGAAAGCTCGGACTTCTGCCACCGCATTGTCCTCTTTGGCCGGGACTGCTGCACCGCCCGCAGTCCCAAATGCGGCGAATGCCCGTTGACCATGTACTGCAAAGAATTCAATCCTCAGGCGTGAAACAGCGCCGTTTTCATTCAAAATCCATCCATTACAGAACATTTCCTATTCTTGTTCTGCCACTCCCCCTGTCCGCATATGCTGTGGACAAGGGGGGATTTCTTTGCCCAAAAAGCTGCCGATTTTCTATTCCGCGCTGCTGCTCACGGGGGTGAACCTGCTGCTGCGGCTGGTGGGAACTTCGTTTCAGGTGTATATCTCCGGGCGCATCGGCGCCGCCGGAGTGGGTCTTTTGCAGCTGACCATGTCCGTTGGGAGCCTTGCCATGGTGACCGGCATTGCCGGCGTGCGAACCGCCGCCATGTACCTCACCGCCGAGGAGCTGGGGAAAAAGCGCCCCGGGAACGTGACCTGGGTCTTATCCGGCTGCTTCGTGTACAGCATTCTGTGCAGCACGGCCGTGGCTGCCGCCCTCTATTTTCTCGCGCCCACGCTGGCGGAAAACTGGATCGGAGACCTGCGTACGGTGAATTCCCTGCGACTGTTTGCCGCGTTTCTCCCCGTCTCCTGCCTGTGCGGCGTCATGACCGGATATTTTACCGCGGCCAACCGCATCGGAACACTGGCGGCGGTGGAAGCGGCGGAGCAGCTATGCTCCATGGTCGTGACCATGGCCGTACTGACCCTGTGGGCAGGGGACGACCCGGGGCGCGCCTGTCAGAGCGTGGTCATGGGCGGATGCTTCGGCGCCTGCCTGACGCTTTGCTGTCTGATGCTGCTGCGCCTTGCCGAGCGGGGAAAGCCCGGGGCAAAAATCCCCGTAAGGAGCCGTCTGTTGCAGGCAGCCGTCCCCCTCGCCATGGCGGACGTGCTGAAATCCGGCATCAGCACCACGGAAAACCTGATGGTTCCCAAGCGTCTGGCGCTGAATTCCCTGATTGACAGCCCTCTTGCGGCCTTCGGCGTCGTCAGCGGCATGGTGTTCCCCATCCTGATGTTCCCCGCCTGTATCCTGTTCGGACTGGCCGAGCTGCTCATTCCGGAGCTTGCCCGGTGCGCCGCCGCGGGAAGCAAACAGCGGATTTCCTATCTGGTGCGGCGGAGTCTGCGCGCCGCCATGCTGTACGGCATCGTGTTCAGCGGTCTGGAATTTCTGCTGGCCGAAGGGCTGTGCAGCTCCCTGTACCACAATGCCGAGGCGGGGCGCTGGCTGCGGCTGTACGCCCTGCTCATCCCCATGCTCTACTGCGACGCCATCACCGACGCCATGACCAAGGGGCTGGGGCAGCAGAAGGTCTGCGTCCGCTACAATATCATCACCAATTTCATGGATGTGCTGTTTCTGTATTTTCTCCTGCCCAAATTCGGGATGCAGGGCTACTTTTTCAGCTTTTTCGTCACCCATCTGGTAAATTTCATTCTCAGTCTGCGGCGGCTTCTCATCATCACCGGGGAGACCATCCCCTTCTCCGTCCCGGCGCTGTCCGTCGCGGCCGCCCTTGCCGCCGGGTGGGGCGCTTCCCGCTTTGGCTCCCCGGTACTGCGGGCGGGAACGTATCCCGTTTTGCTGGGCTGCCTGATGTGCCTGTTCGGGGTTCTGGGGCGGGAGGATATTGCCTGGCTCAAGGGGCTTTTCCGGGGAAAAACCGTTTCAGACGTACGCACTTTCTCCAAAAGCGCATAGAAAATGACCCGCCGCGGCGGGTCATTTTGCGTTTTTACAGGTTTATCAGAACTTCCAGCAGGAACTTCCAGGTGCGCTCCGTGGACGCGATGTCCAGCTTTTCCCGGCTGGTGTGGATGTCGTGCATCTGCGGGCCGATGGATACGCAGTCCAGCCCCGGCAGCTTTTCTCCCAGCAAGCCGCATTCCAGCCCCGCATGGATAGCCAGCACCTGGGGCTCCTTGCCGAACATCTCCCGGTAAATGCGAACCATGGTGTCCCGGAGAACGGAATCCTTCCTAAACTCCCAAGCGGGGTACTCCCCGGACTGAGAATAGTTCCCTTCAAAGAACTCGGCAAGGTCTTTCAGCTTTTCCAGCAGTTCTTCTTTTTCGCTGTTGACGGAGCTTCGGACGGAGAACGTGACGTTAAACCGCTCTCCCAGCTTGGTGATGCCCATGTTCAGACTGGTCTGCACCAGGCCGTCAATATCCTGACTTCTGGCCTGCACCCCGTTGGGCGCGGCGCAGAGCAGGCCGATGACCTTGGCCGTCGCCTGGGTAGACAGGCCGTTGCCGCCCAAAGCGTCCACGTCGAAAGCCTGAATGACGGCATCCGGCTCGTCGTACTTTTCCCGAACCTCCGCCTGTAATTCCTCCGCCACGGCGTTGATCCGCTCCAACTGAATGCCCATGGCCACCAGGGTCGCCTGGCAGGAACGGGGAATGGCGTTGTCCTTGGTGCCGCCGGACAGGGAGGTCAGGCAGAGCGGCATGAGCTTCTGAATGCGATCCATGAATTCGCCCATGACCTTGTTGGCGTTGGCGCGGTTCTTGTGGATTTCCGCGCCGGAATGACCGCCCTGCAAGCCGTCCACGCTGAGCCGGACGCAGGGGCCGTAAACCGCCTTCCGCTCTGCGGGCAGGCTGATGGTCGCGGTCGCGCCGCCGGCGCAGGACACGGTGAAAATCCCCTCGTCCTCGGAGTCCAGATTGATCATCGTTCTGCCCTTCAGTTCGGACAGGTCGATGACGTCCGCGCCCAGCATTCCGATCTCCTCGTCCACGGTGATAATGACCTCCAGCGGCGGGTGGGGGATGGTATCGTCCGCCAGCAGCGCCAGGGCGTAAGCAACGGCAATGCCGTCGTCGCCGCCCAGGGTGGTACCTTTTGCGAACACAAACTTATCGTCATGGGTGACGTCCAGCCCGTCCTTTTCCATGTCCAGCGGGCAGTCCATGTCCTTTTCACACACCATGTCCATATGACCCTGCAAAATCACGGGGGCATGCGCTTCCATGCCGCAGGTGCCGTTTCCAAAGAGAATCACATTGTTTGCCCCATCCTGAATGTACCGCAGGCCATGCTCTTTGGCAAAATCTACCAGATAATCGGATATTTTCTTCGTATTCCGGGAACCATGGGGGATGGCGCAAACTTCCTCAAAATAATGAAAAACCGCAGCAGGTTCCAGCCCCGCCAGTCGTTTCGTTTCCATACAGACACTCCTTTTCATTGGATGGAATTTTTTGTTCTTATTCTACCACAGGCGCCATCAAAAGTCTATCGCAATCTCTCACCAGAAAACAGCAAAGACTACTGAAAAATCCGTAGTCCTGCACATTTTTACCCATCCAAAAGGAATTTCTTAAGCTTTTGCAAATCGTTATTGAGAAGCAAATCCTCATTGATGTCCATGGTTTCCAGCAGCTTCCGCGCCAGATCAAAGTTGCCCACCGCGCTGGGATCGTGGGCGTCCGTATCCACCACGACGAAAACGCCCCGTTCCATGCACAGGGGGATCATCTTCCGGTAGTTCTCCACACAGTTCGGCCGGGATTTGGGTTTTCTCAGAGAACTGTTGTTCAGCTCCAGAGCGACGCCAAATTCCTTCGCGCCCTCCACCAGCGCCGGGTAGTCCATGGGATACAGGTCGGAATCCGGATGGGAAATGATCTTCACCTTGGGATTTTCCATGCAGCGGATCACGTTGTCCGTGTTCTTTACAGCCCCCGCGTCCTCATAGCACGTTCCATGAATCCCGGCAATGGCGTAGTCCAGGTAATTCAGATGCCGCTGATCCAGGGACAGCTCTCCCCCGTTCAGAACGTTGACCTCACTGCCGTAAAGCATCTCCACGCCGTACAGCTCCCTGGGGGCGTCACAGAGGTTCCGGAAGTAAATCGGATCGACCGTCCCGGGAATGCCGGGGGCGTGTTCCGTAACGCCGATCAGGCTCAGCCCCCGCCGGGACGCCTCCGCCGCCAGCTCCCGGATGGTGCCGAAGGCGTGGCCGCTGAGCAGCGAGTGCATATGTACGTCCGCAACAAATGGTTTCATAATCGTCCTTCCCCTCCAATACTATACAGAAAGGCCACGGATACTTCCGTGGCCTTTCATCATTTCGCATTACATGAAGCTCAGCACCAGGGTCAGCAGAACCCAGACAATGGCGATCCACTTGGTGGACACGGCCAGCGTATGATCCAGGCCGCCCTTCTTATTCTTACTCAGATAAGATTCGGAAGCGCCGGAAATCGCAGCGGACAGACCGGCCTCCTTGCCGGACTGCATCAACACGACCACGATCAGCGCAACGCTGCACAGAGCCTCCAAAACAATCAGAATCGTCTCCAAAACACCCATTACAAAAACCTCCCTCCGCCAGATTCGCGGACTCAAATAGTAAACGGTTCGTCAAAAATACGTGAACCTTCCGATAGCCCGAATAGTATAGCATATGGTTTTCCAAATTTCAAGGGCAAATCCCGAAAAACTCGGAAAGTTCACGGACTTTTTATTTCTGCACCCAGCTGCCGGTGGCGAGACAGTTCAGATAGCTTTCAATGAAGGGATCCAGCGCACCGTCCATAACTGCATTTACGTTGGAGGTCTCGCAGCCGGTGCGGGTGTCCTTGACCAGCGTATAGGGCATGAACACGTAGTTGCGGATCTGGCTGCCCCACTCGATCTTCTGCTGGACGCCCTTGATGTCGGAAATCTTGTCCAGATGCTCCCGCTCCTTGATTTCCACCAGCTTGCTGCGCAGCATCCGAAGGCAAGTCTCCTTGTTCTGGAACTGGCTCCGCTCCGTCTGGCAGGAAACCACGATGCCGGTGGCCTTGTGAATCAGACGGACTGCGGAGGAGGTCTTATTGATGTGCTGGCCGCCCGCACCGGAGGAACGGTAGACCTGCATTTCATAGTCCTCGGGACGAATCTCCACGTCCTGGCTGTCATTTTCGATGTCCGGAATGACTTCCACGGCGGCAAAGGAGGTCTGACGGCGGGCGTTGGCGTCAAAGGGCGAGACCCGCACCAGACGGTGGACGCCGTTCTCCCCCTTCAGGAAGCCGTAGGCGTTCTCGCCCTCGATCATAATGGAAGCGGATTTCAGTCCGGCCTCATCGCCCTCCTGATAGTCCATAATCTTGTAGGTGAAGCCGTGGCGTTCCGCCCAGCGGGTATACATCCGGTAGAGCATCTGGCACCAGTCCTGGGCTTCGGTGCCGCCGGCACCGGCCTGGAAGCTCATCATGGCATTGTTCTTGTCATAATGGCCGGTGAGCAGGGTTTCCAGGCGGCAGGACTCCATGGCCTCCGTCAGCGCGGCGAAGCCGGCTTTCAGCTCCTCCAGCATGGAGTCGTCGTCCTCTTCCTCCGCCATCTCACAAATGGTCATCAGGTCGTCCCAGTCCGACAGCATTTTCTCGTAATGTTCGATCTTGCTCTCGATCTGACGGGTTTTGACAACAATTTTCTGGCTTTTATCCGGGTCGTCCCAGAAGCCGGGGGCTTCCTGCATGGCGTGCAGCCGCTCCAGCTCGTTGCGCATACCCTCCAGATTCAGAGAATCCGCCAGCCCTTCCAGCGCAGGACGGCAGTCGTTCAGCTTCTGCTTATATGCGTCAAATTCAATGTTCATAGTAAAATCTCTCACTTCCTGTGGGATATAGGGAATTACAGAAAAAAGGCCGCAGATCAAACATGAGGCTGCGGCCTTTGTGGCACACCAGAGGGGATTCGAACCTCCGACCTACCGCTTAGGAGGCGGTCGCTCTATCCTGCTGAGCTACTGGTGCATACGCTTTTATATTCTACCCAAATTTTTCTTGTCTGTCAAGAAAATACGTCACTTTTTTTGCCTGCGAGGGCATATACTGTCAGGCAGCACTTTGGAAAGAAGGTGAACCCATGCACAGCTGTGACGATCCAAAAGCCGATCTGGACGATCTGATCTTTGAAAAGGGCGACGGCGGCCCCAGCGAGCGCTGAGTCCCCCGTCCATATCGGTCTGCCTCTCCCCTTTTGACGGGGTGAGGCATTTTCCTTGCCGCAAAGGGCATAATATTGCACAATTCACCGGCGAAAAGGGGCAAATCTTTGGCGGGAATATTACTTGCATCCGGCTGTCGGGGATGGTATGATACCGTGGTACAAAAAAGGCATCATGATTCTGCCAAGTTGGTTTTTGAGAAAAGAAGGTATCAAAATTATGGAGATTTATCTGATTGGTCTGGCAGTAGCACTGGTCGGCGGACTGCTTATGTCCCGCCTTACCCGACTGCTGCATCTTCCCGCCGTCACGGCCTACCTGGTGGCTGGACTGCTTCTCGGGCCGTTCTTCCTGGGGCGGCTGAATGTCCCCGGCCTGGGCTTCAACACCCTTGACGAGGTGAACGTTCTCAGCATCGTCAGCCAGACCGCCCTGGGCTTCATCGCTTTTGCCATGGGCAACGAGTTCCGCCTGAGTCAGCTGCGCACCATCGGCTCCCGCGCCATCATCATCGGCATTCTGCAGGCCGTGATCACCACCATTGTCGTGGATGTCATACTTCTGCTGCTGCATCTGTTCTTCCCTCACATCATTTCCGTCCCCTGCGCCATCACCCTGGGCGCCATCGCCGCCGCCACCGCCCCTGCCGCCACGCTGATGGTGGTTCGTCAGTACAAGGCGGACGGCCCCATGACCCGGCTGCTGATGCTGGTGGTCGCCCTGGACGACGCCGTGGGTCTGCTGCTGTTCTCCGTGTCCTTTGGCATTGCGACGGCACTGTCCAACGGGCAGGTCAGCGTGCTGGCCGTGGTTGTTGAGCCCATCGTGGAGATTCTCCTGTCCGTGGGTCTCGGCGGCTTTATGGGGCTGCTGCTCCACTGGGTGGAGCGGTTCTTCCACTCCCGCAGCAAGCGTATGTCTCTGTCCGTCGCCTTCGTCATGCTGACGGTGGGTCTGAGTATGCTGGAATTCCAGATCGGTCCCGTCCACTGCGGATTCTCCCTGCTGCTGGTGTGCATGATGACCGGCACCATTTTCTGCAACGTCTGCCCCACCTCCGAGGAACTGATGGAGCGTGTGGACGGCTGGACGATGCCGCTGAACATCCTGTTCTTCGTCATCTCCGGCGCGGAGCTTGACCTCAACGTTCTGTCCCAGCCCGTGACCCTGATCGTCGGCATTATCTACATCATCGCCCGCTCCGCCGGCAAGTATTGCGGCGCGAACCTGAGCTGCCGCATCACCAAGGAGCCGAAGTCCATTGTGGATCACCTGGGCATCACGCTGCTGCCCCAGGCCGGTGTGGCGCTCGGTATGGCCATCACCGCCGCTTCCCTCTCCGACGGCGCGCTGGCGAGAAACGTCGTGCTGTTCGCCGTGCTGGTTTACGAGCTGGTTGGCCCCACGCTGACGAAGCGCTCCCTGCTGGCCGTGGGGGAGATTCGCCCCGAAGGCCGCACCAACGCCCGGAAGCAGAACGATCCGAAGGAAGCAAAGTAAACCACAAAAAGTATCACAGCCCGGTTCGGCGTGTGCCGAACCGGGCTATTTTTGACATTTTTCAGAGCCTTCCTTAGTTAAGCACCCCGTGATGAACGCCGGGGCTGGTTTCCGTCAGGCGTTCAAAGGAATAGCCGTTGTTCAGTCCCCAAACGATGATGTCCTCCACCGCGTCCACGCTGAAATCGTGGATGTCATGCTGCAAAACCACGGAGACCCGGTTCTGACTGACGCCAGCCGTCACGTTAGCAAATACCGTCTGTGCCTTTTTCGCGCCGCCGGCATCGTTGCTGTCCACGTTCCAGTCGAAATACTGGAAGCCCGCGTCCTGCACCGCCCGGGTCAGCAGGCTCATCAGCCCCACGTAGCTGTGGGCGCTGACAGTGTTGGAGCTGCCGCCGGGGAAGCGCATCAGGGTGGTTTTGACCCCGGTATTCCGGTAAATAACGTCCTGCATCCCCAGCAAATCCGCAAAATACGCCTCCGGACTGGCATAAATGCGCTCATAAACGTGGGACATGGTGTGAATGCCGATGCTGTGTCCCCTGTCCACGATTTCCTTCATCATTTCGCCGTAGCCCCGGTTGGTGACAAAGAAGGTGGCCTTCACGCCGTAGCTGTCCAGCACGTCCAGCAGCTGCTGCGTGTAGGGGCCGGGACCGTCGTCGAAGGTCAGATAAATGACCTTTCCCTCGGGCCAGACGACCTCAGGGCGGGGAACCGCCTTTACCTCCACGGTCCTGGTGGCGGTGGTGGTGTTTTCGTAGCCGTCGGTCACGGTGTAGGTCACGCTGTAGGTTCCCGGCGTCAGCCAGTCCACCTCGCCGTCTACCTGCACCTGCCCGGTCAGATCGCCGTCCACGTTGTCCAGCGCGGAGTATCCCGGCTCCTGATAGAAGGTGCCGGTGGTGATGGCCATATCCGCGTCGCCTTCCAGCGTGATCTCCGGCGGGATTGGGTCATAATAGGGCACCTCCCGCTCCGCGTAGCCGGGATTTCCGGAGGAATCCGTCACCGCGTAAATAATCTTCCCGTATTCCTCCGACCGAACCACCCGGTCGGTGATGTCGCCGTCATAATTGTCGATGGCCTTGTAGCCCGCCTCCCGGTAGGGCGTGCCAGGAAGCAGCGTCCCGCCCGTGTCGGGGGTCAGAATGATTTCCGGGCATACCGTGTCCACAATCCGTACAATGCGCTGCGCCTCGGCGTGCATTCCCCGGTAGTCCGCTTCGTAGGTGAGGATATATTTCCCCGGTTTTCCCTCATCGACTTTCCCCTGAACGCCCACCGAAGCGTCCTGCGGGGACATGCCGTCCTTCCAGAGCAGTGAGCCGCGGACGCGGAGCTGCGCCCCCGGATCCTGAAAATGCCCGCCGTATTCCAGCGTCATTTCCGGCTCGCCGTTCAGCTCCACGGAAAGGGAAAGCCGGTTCGCGGTCAGCACGAAGGCCACTCCGCACAGCAGTAAGACCGCCACCGCGGCAACCACCAATATCCACGTTTTCCCGTTTCTGCGAGGCTGTCTGTAAATCTGTTCCTCCATATGCGCCCCTCTTCCATTACGCCGTTAGTTTACATAATCTTACACCATTCTATGCAAAAATGGAAGAGGTTTTTCAAAAAAATTTTTGGCTGCCTACTGTCCCAGCATTTCCATCAGCTCCGGCAGAAGCGGCTCAAATTTGACGCCGTACCAATGGGCGGGGGCGTTCACCGTATTCTCAATGCACCGGCAGGTGAAATCCGCGGCGATTTTCGCCGCATCCAGCCGATTTTTCCCCTGCATCAGCACTCCCGTGAAGACGGCGGCGAAGATATCACCGGTTCCGTGGCAGCCCTTCCCTATCCGTTTGTGACGGTATTCCTGCTGCACCGTTCCTTCCCGCAGAACGATGCCGATGCTGCCTTCCGCAAAATCAACGCCGGTGAGGACGGCGCAGGGATGATGCAGTCCGTCCAGCAGGCGGTTAACATAATTTATGTCAATTTTTTCCTGATATGGTAAACCGGACAGGATCGCCGCTTCCGTGACATTGGGCAGAATGACGTCCGCCCTCTCGGCCAGCGCGCCGATCGATCGGGCATACTCCTCGTCAAATCCGGAATACAGCTTTCCGTTATCCGCCATGGCCGGGTCAACGATGGCCATGCCGCCGGGAGCAAGCAGCCGGTCGAAAATCTCCCCCGCCGCTTTCACCGCCGCCAGACTGCCAAGATAGCCCACAAGAATCGCGTCGAACGTAATGCCATTGTCCAGCCAATGGTGCCAGATATCCGTCAGCGCCCCGTCAAAATGCACCACGGCGGGCTTGCCGAAGCCGCCGGTATGGGTGGACAGCAGCGCGGTGGGCAGGATACAGGCTTCCATGCCGCAGGCGGACAGAATCGGCAGCGCCACCGTAGCGGAACACTGCCCGACGCAGGAAATGTCCTGCATGGTCAAAACACGGCGGTACATTCTTTCAGTCCTCAACATCCATGTCCAGCCCCAGCTCTCTCGGCCGGAACCGGGGGCAGACGCTTTCGGAGGTCACGATCACGGACGCCGCCAGCATGGCGCCGATCTCGCAGGCTTCCTTCAGTCCCTTGCCGTAAGTCAGACCGATGGCCGCACCCGCGCAGAAGGCATCCCCCGCGCCGGTGGTGTCCTTCACCTCCAGCTTCCTCGCGGGGCAGTAGCCGCTCTCCCCATGGAGATTGGCATACACCGCGCCGTCCGCGCCCATGGTCACGATCATGGCCGGAATGTGGGCAGCCTGCACCTTGGCAGAAATAATGGGGATCATTTCCGCCGGGGTCTTGCCGGAATAGTCGTCGGAAAACAGAATTCCCGCCTCCTGCTGGTTGCAGACAAAGCAGTCCGTGGACTGAAGAAAATCCCGTCTTTCCAACGCAATGCTCATATTCGCCACCACGGCATAGACAGGCTTTCCATACTTCTGCGCCAGCCGGAAGGTGCGCTTGACGATCTCCTTGTCCATGTCGATCTCAATGACGACGCTGTCCGCGTTTTGGAAAATCTCGTCTCCGTCCTGCTCCAGGGTATGGGCAATGGGCAGCAGATCCGGCCGCTGGGAAATGGACGCGGCCACATCTCCGTCGTCGTTGAAGACCGCCAGCCAGGTTCCCATGCCGTTTCTGGTTTTGCGGATATAGTCGGTATTCACCCTGTGGCTTTTCAGCTTGCGGACGACATCCGCACCGGTTCCGCTGTCGTCCACAAGGCTGACAAAGGTGGGGCGCAGCTCGCAGTTCGCGATGTCCTCCGCCACGTTTCGCCCGACGCCGCCATGAATCTGCTCCACGCGTCCCGCGTTCCGTCCGGTGGGGATAAACGCCGACGTGGGATACCCCTTGATATCCACAAACACCGCGCCGATGACAACCATTCCCATGACAAGCCCTCCATTTTTCTCCGGATTTTGCGTTTATTATACCATAGCATTTCCATTTTGCAACAAAGCGCCTTTTCTTTTTCCGGAAAAAGATTGCAAAAGGTCATTTTATCCGGTATAATGAAGCCATAATCTACCCGGCCGCCGCGCCGGTAGGCAGAAAATGGAGGAAGCTGAAATGTCAAGCAATGTACGTCCCGAATCCATGGAACGCATCACCACCCCCGCCCTCGCCAACGCCTTTATCGCCCGGCAGATTAAAGAAATTCGCGCGCAGGTGGGCAGCAGGAAGGTTCTTTTGGCGCTGTCCGGCGGTGTAGATTCCAGCGTGGTCGCCGCGCTGCTGATCAAGGCCATCGGCAAGCAGCTGGTCTGCGTCCACGTCAACCACGGTCTGCTGCGCAAGGGTGAGCCGGAGCAGGTCGTCAAGGTCTTCCGGGACGAGATGGACGCGAATCTCATTTATGTGGACGCCGTCGATCGTTTTCTCGACAAGCTGGCGGGCGTCTCCGACCCCGAGACCAAGCGGAAGATCATCGGCAAGGAATTCATCGAGGTTTTCAACGACGAAGCAAAGAAGCTGGAGGGCATTGATTTTCTGGCACAGGGAACCATCTACCCCGACATTCTGGAATCCCATGGCGTCAAAGCTCACCACAACGTAGGCGGTCTGCCCGAGGGCATGACCTTCGAACTGGTGGAGCCGGTCAAGCTGCTATTTAAGGACGAAGTGCGCGTCGTAGGCGAGGCGCTGGGTCTGCCCCACAGCATGGTCTACCGTCAGCCCTTCCCCGGCCCCGGCCTGGGCGTGCGGTGTCTCGGCGCCATTACTCGCGACCGTCTGGAAGCCCTGCGGGAAGCCGACGCGATCCTGCGGGAAGAATTTGACAAGAATGGTCTGTCCGGCAAGGTCTGGCAGTATTTCATCGCCGTGCCGGACATGAAGAGCGTCGGTGTAAAGGACGGCAAACGCTATGAGGGCTGGCCTGCCATCATCCGCGCGGTCAACACCACCGACGCCATGACGGCCACCATCGAGGAGATCCCCTATCCCCTCCTCCACCACATCACCGCCCGGATCACGCATGAGGTTGAGGGAATCAACCGCGTAGTGCTGGATCTGACCCCTAAGCCTACCGGGACGATTGAGTGGGAATAAATCAGAAAAGCCGAAAAGTGTAGGAATACCAACGGTTTTTGGATTTTGCCCGCCCCTTCTGATAAGATTTTGATAAGATTCCGCCGGAGCGCAGTCATTCTGCGTTGCCAGTGGCTTGTGAGTAAAGAGTAATTTCTCCAAGCTCACAAACTTCTCCATATGATTGAAGCCCGTACTGATTGGATGTCAGTACGGGCTTTTTCTATACTCATTTTCCTTTCTGCTGATCCTTGAACGCTTCCACAAGCAGATTGCTCAGTCCCTGCGACGGTACTTTTGCCCAACGCTGGGTGGTGTCCTCTTCCGGGAAGGTGTAGCGCCAGTGGTCGTACTGCTCTTTGCTTAGCTTGCCACAGCGCAGCTTTTCCGACTGCTCTGCCCATGCGGAAAGCATGGCAAAGATCGATTCATCCATGGCACGTTTGCTGCCGTCAAAGATGAGATGCACCTCATCCCCCTGCTTTTCAGCACGGATACCGTGAATGTCCTCGATGGCAAAAAGGGTGTGAATAAATCCAAGGTCACTGTCAATGTCGGGAATCTGCAATGCCAAGGGAGAAACCTCCAACACATTGGCGATAGCTTTTACCAAATCCTCTTTCGGCGTTCTGGAACCGGACTCGTACTGCGCCATGCGGACATCAGCTGTTTTAGGCGGAAAGCCAACAGCTTGGCCAAGCCATTTCTGCGTCATGCCACGCAAATTACGAATAAAACGGATTCGTTCACCAATCGCCATAAACCAACACTCCTTTGGTATCGTTGCGATGATTATAGCATATATGCTTAGTTCGTGTCAATATAGCCTAAATAAAAAAGTTTAATATTTTTCTCGAAAGCCTCTTGACATAACGGAATATGCTTAGTATAATGCAAGTGTAAACTTAAACATTTGTAGTTAAGTTCGGAAATTTAATACCTGTCGCACATCACAGTCATGGTGTGTCCGCCCGGGCAAATCGGAAGGCGGCCAGAAAGTATCCGACACGAAATAAGGACAAGTATTACCGAAAATCAACAAGGAGGAGTTTTATGGACAACAGATTTATTCGAGCAGAGGAAGTCGCCGCGGAACTGGATGTGTCGAAGCCCTTTCTTTTTGCCCAATGAGATGAGCAAAACGGACGGAAAAAACTGCCCACAAACACGGCAACTGGGAATCGAAAGAGCTTGGGGCGTCTCAAGGGCGCAAAAACCGTAGCGCGGTAGACCCCGCGCCTGAAAAAGGTATGGAACAGGCAGATCAGGCGGAACGCCGAAGCTGTTTGGCAGAACGGTAGGAGTGAGAGCCGTGCAGAACGGCGGCCAACGCGACCGCTAAAGCGGAGATGTGGACCAGCGTATTGAGGTTTACCGCGCTGGTTCCATTGCGCACCCACAGCCGTTCCTGACCTGTGGATTTGAAGCGAGAATTGTAACGCTCACACTCTGTACGCAAGGCGTATGTTCTCTTGAAACAGAGGCAGCTACGGTCAATGGAAAGTCTGTAGTCATCGGGAACGGTTTTATATTTTGTGCAGCCCCGGTTTTTCTTCCCGTTATTCCAGTTCTTGTGGTTGCAGGGACAAACGCTGGCCTTGGACTGGCGGAACGGGCAGCAGTATTTCTGGCGGGTACGCCCATTGTCGGTGGTTTTGCCGTCCTTGTGCATGGCGAACCCGGCCTCGCAGACCGGATTACCGGCAGGAAGTGCCTTTAAATCTTTCGTACCGCGTGGATTGAGAGGGATAAATGCCTCGCCCTCATAGACCGTTTTTACGGTATTGTAGATGCTTTTCACATCGTAGCCCTTGTCGGCAAGGAAGGTGCATCCTTTCAAAGAAACCGTCTGATTCGCAGCTGCGAGGATCTCAGCGGCGACGAAGGAATCGGCGATATTGCCCGGCGTGGTCAGCTCGTAGAGCGGCAGGCCGGAGATGCAGTCCACCAGCACATGGCTCTTGTACCCCCAGTAGAACTCATACCGCCGCTCATTGTGCTGGTTGGAGGCCGAGTGGACGCCGAGGGCGCAGTCCGGGTCGCTTTTTGGGTGATTTTCCTTGGAGAACTTGTTCTTTGCAAAGGATTTTGGATTGTTCTGCTTCGTGTTTGCCATGACGGGCGTGGAATCCAGGCCAATAAATGAGGCGTCCACGATCCCCATCTCATAGAGTTTCTTCACCTGTGCCGCCATGATTTCTTTCAATGCAGCGTTATCCATTTTTTTGAGGAAACGGTCATACGTCCAGTAGGACGGCAGCGGCTCCATGATATTGAACCCGCAGTAGGATAAAGTATTCGCCCACCTCTGCAAACGTGCGGGAGAAGCCTTGAAACTGGCGGTTATCAGCCCCGAAAGGCGTAGGTTACAGTCATTATTAGCCCCCGAAACAGGTACAGACGCGCAGCGGGTGTATCTGTTTCGGGGGTGTGCAGGTGATAGCCGCAAAGCGGCGTAAGAGGGTGCAGCCCTCTTGATCGTTATTCTTGTTCCAGCGGGAAGCTCGGCAACGCTTCCAGCAGCTTTAAGGAAATGTGCTGCCGCATATCCTCGTCAATGACTTTTTTCACTTTGCCGCCCGGCTGCCTGATCTCCACCGTGGAAAGCTCGTCGATGTAGTCCGCATAGTGGGCCAGCACCTTTTCTGTGGCCCACTTCTCACCGGCAACGGCGGCTTTGATTGTTTCATAGTCCAGCAGCTTTTCTTGTCCGTCCATCCTGATACCCCCGTCAGATTGATTTTTTCCATGATACCATATCTGGGAGTATGGAGCCAGAGAAACCGGCGATTTTCTGCTGGTAAATTCTACGCATTTAGAGCGGCACTATGGCGGGGATAGGATAAAACACTCACATACCCCGCCGACTATGCGGGAAAAACCTTGAAATATAGGGCTTTTTAAGGCCCTAAATGCGTAGGTTGGTGCTTTGTTGCGATATGCT
>ERZ773258.110-NODE-110-length-101152-cov-14.611363_pt1 | contig 101152 bp, 89 predicted proteins | sample MGYA00511962_ERZ773258 | MGnify/ENA primary metagenome ERZ773258 (study PRJEB29015, sample SAMEA2737755) | human gut metagenome | biome: human gut; feature: human-associated habitat; material: faeces | place: China | collected 2012 ... | reverse complement strand
GCCGCCCTGAAAAAGCTCCTGCGTGGTGAACGGCACGAAAACCGCCGTGCTGGAAAGGCGGCACACCCTTGAGACAGAAGATTTTCATTCGAGCTATCCTCCTTTCCGCCGAGTTATCTGTATTTTCCGAACAGACTTTGCTTTTCGGAAAAAGCGTCCAGATCGTCAATGATGAAGAGATCGCTGCGCCAACGTCCCGGCCACACTGCAAGGATTCTGCTGATGCCAGCCTGTGCGTTTATGTAGGCAGAACGTTTTTCACAAACCGTGGATAACTGGATAACGGCCCCGTCAGGCGAGACCTCCATGTAACAGACCTGACCGCTGCCATACGGGAAGCAGCCTGTTTCTTTTGCACTTCTCATGTTTTTCCTTTCCGAGCATTGCTCAAACAGCTTCTTATGCTGCAATCGTATTTATGTGATTATTGGGAGGACTTGTCCTGCCCGTAGAGATCATGGTTGACCAGCGCGGAGTAGTAATTGTCTATCGTAACAGGCGCATTGTAGAGCGCCGTCAGGAGATAGGCTCTGATGTTCCGAATGTCAGATGGGTTCTTTGCCATTGAGTCAATCACATACTCAATGTGGCTGTCATTCAATTTGAGATACCGGGATTTAATCACAGCTACGGGAATATCTTCGCCGTTGATGCGAATTGTCTCTGCGCAGGAGCAAACCACATCCAAGATAATGTCTACAATTTCTTGAAGTCGGTCACGGTCATAGTGATAATTCCGGATCAGGTAGTCGAAGCCAATGTTCTCTTTAATCAGTTCCTCATATTCGCTTCGCTCATCCGTTCCATCCATCCTATCAAGATTGATAGATGGATAGTTCATAGAGTCCGTATTTGATTCTTCTGTAATTTCTTTATTCGTATTTAATAGCGTGGGCTTTACCGTTGACGCATTCCTCGGTGACGGATTGTCCGTTGTCGGCTTTTCCGATAACGGTGAACCCGTTGGTGGAGAAGACCGCTGTGGACGCTCATAAACCGTGTACTCACATTTTGCAAATCGACCTCTCTTGTCATAAAGCTGCCGCCTGACAACGTAGCCGTGATCTTCAAGGTTTTTGAGCGCCGCTCTGGTGGAATCCAGACCATCGGAGTTGAGTGTTGCAAGCCCCTTGATTGTGTAGACCCAGCCGTCCGGAAGGCTCAAAATCAGCGATAGCAGCCCTTTAGCCTTGAGTGAAATGGATCGATCTTTCAGGTGGCTGTTGGACATGACTGTGAAGCCTTCTGTTTTAGCGGATCGAACGATTGACATTTGGCATCACCGTCCCTGCTTATCCTTGCGTGTGGAAACCGCAATCGGAGAATAGGGGCAGAACTGAAAGACACAGGACAGATGCTTCCAGTACGGACGATGGAAACGACAGGTGCGGCATTCCGGTGTGATGCCCTCGCAGCCGCTGTCGAAATGGGAATACGGCGTTTCCTGCATCAAGGCGTCAAACGCCAGAAGTGGATTTGGAATCATAAGTGTTACCTCCGTTGTGATAAAAAAATAGCCCCGGTATTGTTCCACTCATGCGTGGTACAGTACCGGGGCTATCCCGTTGAGTATTTTGTTATTTGCTGCGACCTCCTTCCGAGAGTGCGGTTGCAGCTCACCGCAGCCAAACAGCTTGTTCTCTGGATGTTTGTGAAGTTGGACAAAATCAGCGAAACACCAGTGTTTTCAAGGCTTTCTGACCTTGCTCCTATTATAACTTAATCGTCGATTCGACAAACGATGACAGCGTTGGACAAGGATTTAGTCCTTCCGAGACAGGATAGGTCTTTTACCACAATAACCGCTATACAGACATAGCCAGAAGTGACCCTCATTACTGCTGAGGGTTAGGGCAGAAAACCCTCATTTGAAATGAGGATAACACGATTACGGAGGAACTCAGCCATGCCAACACTTGAATGGATTGGAAAGAGCAAGGTGATCAATCACCATCAGGACGTGCCGTTTCGGGTGTTGGAGCGCAAGTACAGCTTTGACGAAAACGGACAGCACAACGAAGATAATGGCAGCGAAAACATGATCATCCGGGGCGATAATCTGGAAGCCCTGAAAGCGCTGCTGCCCCGGTATGAGGGGCGCGTCAAGTGCATCTACATTGAAATTAAGACGCAAAATTTGATACAAAGCACAGCGGCCTGACCAAAGGGGTGTCGCAGGGGTCAAAGGGGTGTCGGTTTTCAGGAACCGGCGCTGTTTTTTTGCGCAAAACGCAAAATATAGCTTGACAGTTTTCGTGGCTACGATTATTATATGGATGAAGCGATTAAATGTGGCCACAAAAGGAGATGATGGATATGCGAGGTCGTCCTAAGATAGATGACGTAAGAGACAAATTGTACCGAGTGCGGGTCAACGACGAGGAGGAACAGATGTTAGGATACATCTGCTCCGCTATCGGAATAAAAAAATCCGACGTATTCAGACGAGCGCTGGCGCTATACTATCAGAACGTTCGTCTAAACGAATATACGCCGGATGGGCATGAGGAAGAGGGCTGGACAACAGACCACATTTCCTTAAAACGCATAGTGGATTGTCCGCACTGCGGGTCGCCCAACAGAATTGACCTGAGCGATGATTGTAGTGAAAGCTCCTATGAAAGGCAGATGGGCGAAGAAATCCTCTATGAATTTGACATTGAAGATTGCGAGTGCTCATCTTGTGGGAAGCTCTTCAGAGTGTCGGGCCATATAAGCGAATACCCTGTTGGAGCGTTCGATTCGGAAGAAATTAAAATATCACCACAATAACGGAGGTACAGATGGGAAAAAACAAGAAAAAAGAATACGTCCTGGACGCTGTCTTAGACGAGGAAACCTACATGGCCTATAAGAGTGGTCAGGCAATCGACAACAACGGTCTCCGCTCTCCCAAGGGGTCATATTTGCCTAAACAGCCCTCTTACAGGGAAAAGAATCATATCAAGGAACAATTAAAGCGGGCTGGCGCGGACATGGCTGTTGGTGCAACCGACTATGTTGTCTTTGGCATTGGGTTGCCCATGGTGAAGCGCCTCTTCCATGAAGAGGTTTACCCCTTCCTTTCGGGGAAAGTCCATTCCTGGCTGAATCCGTCAAAAACAAAAGCGACCATCAAGGCGACTGAACTACTCGAAGCCGAGGTGGAAAACACAAACGTCATCAACCTGAGCGACCACAGAAAACAGGCGTAAATAATCAACGAAACTCCCTGCTACCGGAGATAACCTCCAGCGGCAGGGAGTCGTTTTCGTTTCTGGGGTCAGGCTTTGACTTCCTGCCCGTTTTTGAAGGTGAAGCGGATGTCGTCGGCAGCGTAGACGGTGCCGTAGTCCACCAGCCCGTGCCAGCTCTCCAGCGTGAATTCGGTCAGCTTATCCGGCATGGCTGCAAAGGCTTTCAGGAAATCCTCAATGCTGGCCCGCTGGGTCTGCATCTGATGGATTTCCGCTGTGACCGCGTCCAGTCGGGCCTTGGCCTTCTCGAATCGCTCGGTCAGGCCGTCGTAGCGTTTCTGGTATTCGGTCTGGTCGAGGGCAACGTGTGCGTTTTCGTAGATGCACTGCCGAACCATATCGGAGACCACCTGCGTCTCCTGCTGGAGTTCTTCCTGCTCTCGCTCCAAGTCGGTGGTGTCAAAGAGCAGGGCCATCATTTCCCGGCCATCCGCGATGACTGTATCCTTGGTGGCCAGGAGCTTATTTGCCGCTGACAGGAAAGCCTGCTGGATGATGTCATCGGTCAGGTGCGGAGTGCTGCAATGCTTGTCGCCGTCGAATTTGTGATTGCACTGCCAGATGACCTTCCGGTACTTGCTGTTGGAGTGCCATACCTTTGAGCCGTACCAGCTGCCGCACTCACCGCAGCGGATTTTACTGGAGAAGGTGTGGACGCCACTATGGTATTTCCGGCCCTTGCCGCGCTTCTCCATCTCACGCTGCACCATCTCGAAGGTGTCCGGGACGATGATAGCCTCGTGGTTGTCCTCCACATAGTATTGCCGGATTTCGCCCTCATTGACCTTCTTTTTCTTCGTCAGGTAATCGACGGTGTAGGTTTTTTGCAGGAGAGCGCAGCCCTTGTATTTCTCATTCGACAGGATGTTAACACATCCGCTGGCAATATTCAATTCCCTTTGTAAAAGTAACTTCCGGTTTGGCCAATGTTTGTAAAACTTACTTCCGGCTTTTCACATGCGGCACTACTTTCCCGGAATTTAATCTTGCGAGGCTTTTGGAAACCCGGAAGTTAATCGTGCAAACTGGAAGTTACTTTTGCAATCCACCGTTTGTCGAAAAGCGTATCTATTATAGCATCTAAACGGAGAACTTTCAATAACAGTCGCAGAATATTCTTGCGTTTGCAGAGAATTATCTTGTTTTTTCGACAGGAACGTGGTATCATGGAAACACACTTATAAGATTTCGGCGAAACCAAGGCTCGATGTACAGGAACAGGTTTATTATTTTGGGGTGACCATTATGGAAGTAAGTTATAAAAAACTGTGGAAACTGCTTATCGATAAAGATATGAAAAAGAAAGATTTGCAGTCGGCGGCAGGAATTAGTTGGTCGTCCGTGACAAAGCTGTCCAAGGGCGAAACGGTCAGCATGGAAGTCCTTATGAAAATCTGCAAGGTTCTCAACTGCGACATCGGAGACATCATGGAGCTACTACCGGAGGAAGATCCAGAATCCTAAAAGAGAGGTTTGTATGGCGAAAAATCAACGTGATTTTTTCAAGAAGAAAAACGAGTGGTCTGAAATTAAGGATACGCTTCTTAGATGCTACTTGCCCCAGTATTTCCAAAAGCTCCTTGTTTCAGGGAAGCCGATTTTCTATATTGATTGCTTTGCTGGCAAAGGCAAGTTTGACGATGGAAATGATGGCTCCCCACTGATAGCAATGCAAATCATAAACGAGCGGTTAGGCATGAGCAGAATATCCCGAAAGAACAATGCAATAGTGCCTTGCTTTATTGAGCTGAATCACGCTGCAGACTTGGAACAGAACCTGATGCTGCATCCTTATCAGTATGGGACACCACAGGTAGTTGACGGGAAATTCGAGGATAATATCCGTGGCTTATTAAAGGATAAACGCGGATACAATGTCTTCCTTTACATTGACCCATATGGAATACAAGCACTTGATTCGCAGCTCTTTGATGAGATTGGCACATACGGATTTCGTTCCTTTGAGATGCTCATCAATTTCAATTCCTTCGGTTTCTTCCGAGATGCCTGCCGTGTGATGAAGGTAGATATTTCTCAGGATGATGCCTTGATGGGCCTTGATGACTTGGTTGAATATGAGCCAACAACGGTAACAGCATCTCCTCAGTCAGAGAATTTGTTGACGCGAATCGCCGGTGGAAACTACTGGATGGATATCGTCAGGGATTTTCAAATGGGTCGCATCGACGGGTATCAGGCAGAACGCAGGTTATCAGCAGAATACAAACAGCACCTGAAGCAGAAGTACAAATATGTGTTGGATATGCCCATCAGACTGAAACCTGGTCAGAGGCCCAAGTACCGGATGATATATGTTTGCGACCATGAAGACGGCTGTTTTCTTATGGCTGAAAACATGCAGCGTCGAAAAGATGAGCTATTTGTCAACATCCAGCAAAACGGTCAATTGTCTCTCTTTAATATGATGAGCACCGTAACATCCACAGTGGAAAATGATATTTTGACGCAAGAAGAGATAGAACAGATGGTTCTGGCCCATATCCATCAAATGACAAGGGAGACACATATCACAGTTTTTCTTGCTGATTTTTGTAATGAATACGGAGTTATCTGCCCATTCAAAATGATATACGAGATTCTCACAAAACTCGAAAATGCTGGAACGATTGATATCGTAAGAGACCCAGCGTTAACAGCCGCAGGAAAGAAAAGAACGTTCTGGGAAGAGAAAGCTGGCCAGACCGTAATTGTTAGGAGGCGCACATAATGAAGCACGTAAAAGGATTCATAACGCGGAAAACCATGCTCTATGAGACGGGAGTGGAGTATGGCGATTACACCATGAATCATGTGCTCGGCTGTGCGCACGGATGCAAGTATCCTTGTTATGCGTTCCAACAGAAAAAACGGTTCGGTAACGTAAAAAGTTATGAGGAATGGTTACAGCCATATCTCGTTTCAAACACATTAGAGCTCTTGGACAAAGAAATCCCAAAGCTGAAAGACAATATTAAATCGGTACAGCTCTGTTTCACGACCGACCCTTTCATGTATGGATATGACGAAATAAGGAACATGAGCATTGCCGCCATTAGAAAACTAAACGAGGCAGGCATTATCTGTACTACATTGACGAAAGGCATCCTTCCGATAGAGCTGAAAGAATGCTCATTGAGAAACGAACATGGTATCACACTAATAACGCTTGATGAGGATTATCGACGTAAAATGGAGCCCGGAGCAGCCTCGTGTGAAGAGCGCCTCGCTGCATTACGGGCATTACATGATGCCGGGTGCAGGACATGGGTAAGTATTGAGCCGTATCCAACACCAAATCTCATAGAGCAGAACCTTCATGACCTGCTTGAATCCGTTGGTTTTGTTGACCGGATTATATTTGGACGCACGAACTATAGCAAAGAAGTGAGTGCATACACTGCACACAAACATTTTTATAATAAATGTGCTGCCGAGGTGGTTCAATTCTGCCAGGAGCGAAACATCAGCTATCACATCAAAGAGAAGACAATCACGGAAGAGTAATCTCCAGAGAAAGACACAGGAGGCAAAAACGCATGGCTGCTTTAGACGATTTGATTAGCCAGATTCCGGACGAGTCCCTGCGTGAGCGGATTCGCGCAGAGATGAAGCGGGCCAATCGCCAGAAGAAATTCGGTCTGGTATTTGAAGAGCATCTGCCGGAGGCCACACCGCTTTACGATATCCCGGTAAAGCGCGGTTCCGTCGTGGCCACGAAGGACGGGCAGGTCACAGACATCTACTATGTAGAGAAAATCGAGGATGGACAGGCTGCCTGTTTCCACAAGGCGACGAAGGAGCGCGTCGTGCTTCCTGTGGATGCGCTGGTTTGCGTGGCCCAATTCGGTGAGCCCATCTATCCCTATCTGCAGCCGCTGGATACCGTCTGCAATGCGCCGGACAGCGACCTGTGGCACACGCTGATTGAAGCGGACAACTACCATGCGCTCCAGCTGCTGGAGTACCTCTATGCCGGAAAGGTGGATTGTATCTACATCGACCCACCCTATAACACAGGGGCGAGAGACTGGAAATACAATAACGACTATGTGGATGGCAACGATACCTATCGACATAGCAAGTGGCTTTCCATGATGGAAAAGCGGCTGCAGCTGGCGAAAAAGCTGCTGAATCCTAATGATTCTGTGCTTATCGTGACCATTGATGAAAAAGAATATCTGCACCTCGGCTGTCTGCTGGAGGAGATTTTTTCAGAAGCGCGGATGCAGATGGTAACAAGCGTAATCAGTGCAAAAGGCGTTGTCCGTACCGGCCAGTTTTCCAGAGTTGAGGAATATATATTCGTGATTGAATTTGGCTCATCCTCTCTGGTTCCCGGTATTTATAATATGCTTGATAACGAAGTAAAGAAGGAGTCCGAAAGAAGCATTGAGTGGCTGGGCTTTCGGCGCAGAGCTCCTCAAGCCAAAAGAGAATCAAGGCCAAACCAGTTTTATCCTGTATTCGTTCATAAAAATGATGGGACAATTCACTCCATAGGCGATGTTGTAAAGGCAGGAATTGATAGAAACTCGATTGAAATTCCGGACGGATGCATTGCATTATGGCCGCTAAGCAAGGATAGCGATGAACGGCTTTGGAGTTTAGTTCCAGAACAAGCACGGCTTAATCTGAGTAAAGGCTTTTTGAGAGTGAATAATTGGAGCTCCAAGGAAAAGACTGGAACTGTTTATTATTTACCTTCTGGCACGATTCGAGACATTGAGACAGGTAAAGCGGTCATTACCGGTCGAAATCCTGACGGTTCGGTGATTGCCAAGTACACTGACGAAGGAGTAACGCCGCCAAAACGCGTGTGGAACATGAAAACACATAATGCTGAAACTTACGGCACAAACGTACTCAATGCTATGATAGGTAAACGGTTTAACTATCCGAAATCCCTGTATGCCGTTCAAGATACCCTCCGCTTCTTCGTTGCCAACAAGCCCAACGCCCTCATCGTGGACTTCTTCGCGGGCTCCGGCACCACGCTCCATGCGGTCAACCTGCTGAATGCCGAGGACGGCGGCCACCGCCGCTGTATCCTGGTGACCAACAACGAGGTATCGGCAGACGAGGCCAAGACCCTGTCCGCCCAAGGATACCAGCCCGGCGACCCGGAGTGGGAACAGTATGGGATTGCCCGCTATGTGACATGGCCGCGCACCGTCTGCTCCATTGAAGGGCATGATGTGAACGGGAAACCGCTTAAGGGCGACTACATCACCAGCGGAGAGGAGCCGATGCATATGGCAGACGGCTTCAAGGCGAATGCTGCTTTCTTCAAGCTGGGCTTCCTCGATAAGAATGCCGTGGCGCTGGGCCGCCAGTTTAAGGAATTGCTTCCAGTGCTCTGGCTGAAGGCCGGTGCTCATGGGCCTTGTCCTTCGCTTGAGGAGGCAGCAGAAATGCCTGCTATGCTGGTGCTGCCGGAGAACCACTTTGCTGTGCTGACCAACGAATCTCAGTATGAGACGTTTGCTACACAAGTGAACATCGAGGATGCCATTACGACGGTGTACATCGTGACCGATTCCGAACCGGGCTATCGGGAAATGATTTCCGGCCTGCATGCCGAGGACACCTATCAGCTTTACAGAGACTATCTGGATAACTTCCGGATTAACCACGGAGGACGCTAAGATGAAAGTAGAATTGTTCCCGTTTCAAAAGATGGCACTGTTCCAACTGCGGAGAAAAACCGCAGAGGCACTTGGTTCCTACCAGCGCACCCATACGCCGCAGGTGCTTTCTTTCACCGCACCCACCGGTGCGGGTAAAACCATCATTTTGGCGTCTCTGATTGAATCCATCTATTTTGGTGATGAAGAATATCCTGACCAACCGGACGCTGTCTTTGTGTGGCTCTCGGATTCTCCGGAGCTCAACGAGCAGTCGCGCAGCAAAATCGACCTAAAGGCGGACAAGATTCGGCTCGACCAGTGTGTGACTATCACCGATGAATCCTTTGACCAGGAAATGTTGGATGATGGGCATATCTATTTTCTGAACACCCAGAAGCTCGGCAAAAGCAGCAACTTGACAAAGAAGGGCGACGGACGCACCTTCACCATCTGGGAAACGCTGCAGAACACGATGGACGAGAAGTACGACCGCTTGTACTTCATCATTGACGAGGCCCACCGTGGCATGCAGGGACGCGCTGCTGCGCAGGCCACCACCATCATGCAGAAGTTCCTCAAGGGCAGCCGGGAAGACCGTCTGGCTCCCGTTCCCGTCGTGCTTGGCGTGACCGCTACGCCGGAGCGTTTCAACAATCTGGTGTCCGGGACAGAGTCGACCATCCAGAAGGTCATCGTGTCCGCCGACGATGTTCGGGCATCCGGTCTGCTGAAAGACTGAATCATCATCGCCTATCCGGAGGATGCCTCCGGAAGCAAGGATATGGCCGTGTTGCAGGCTGCCGCTGATGACTGGAAGCAGAAATGGGAGCACTGGCCTCAGTATTGTCAGGAGCAGCACTACGCCTATGTGAATCCGGTTTTCGTGATTCAGGTGCAAAACCAGACCGGCAGCGGTATCTCCGACACCGACTTAGATGACTGCCTCAGGAAGATTGAGGAGCGGACAGGCTTCCGCTTTCAGGACGGAGAGGTCGTACATACCTTTGGCCAGACAACCAGCACCATCCAAATCAATGGAGTCGCAGTAAGATATCTGGAGCCATCCCGCATTGCAGACGAGAAAAATGTCAAGATAGTTTTCTTCAAGGAAAATCTGTCTACCGGTTGGGACTGCCCCCGTGCTGAAACCATGATGTCTTTCCGTCGTGCTACAGACGCGACTTATATTGCACAGCTCCTAGGCAGAATGGTCAGAACGCCCATGCAGATGCATATTCAGGTGGACGATGTTTTGAACGACGTGCACCTCTACTTGCCGTACTTTGATGCCCAGACCGTTGAGGATGTGGTCAAAGCACTTCAGAGTACCGAGGGCGGTGAGATTCCTACCGATGTTATCGGCGACTCCTTTGAGAACAGTACCATTGAAACGTGGACTGTCCGGCCTACCAGACCGGCTCCCGCCCAGCGTCCCGCGAGGCCGAAGCCGCAGGTTCCCGGCCAGATGTCTTTGGGAGACAGCCCTTCCCCTGAGACCGGCAATGAACCTTCCGCGCAGGAGGCGACGCAGCAGACGCCCTCGCAAAGTGGTAGCACCTCATTCGGCGCACCAGCGGCACCTGCTTCCGGTACCACGGATACCATGCGCCCGGTTAGTGGCGTGAGCACCGAAACGCCTGCAAATGGAGCTGCTGCAGGGGCAGAGCCTTCCGGTGCAACGGAACCGCAGCCTGCTCCGGAAGACGTTCCCGAAGAGCCGGAGCTTGACCGCGAGGCCATCGTAAAGGCCATCAATGATGCCGGACTTCTGACCTACGATGTGCGCAGGGTCAGAATCAACGACTATCTGAAATCCCTGTTCAGCCTCACCCGGCTCCTGACGCAGTCCGGCCTTCAGCCCTCTGCCTCCTATGATGTTGTGAATGAAATCGTGGAGATGATTCGCACTTTCATCAAAAAGACAAAGGACGAGGGCAAATACGACGAACTGGCCACACAGGTGCTGCAGTTCAAGCTGAAAACGCAGACATTTGATGTGTTCGGCGAGTCTGTGGACGACCACGCGGAGATGGATTTGTTCTCCACCACGGACACCGACCTCGACCGTCAGTTCCGTCTTGCGGAGCTCAAGCTGGGCAATGAGGGTGTCGGCATCCGCTATGGCACCCAATACGCAGATGACGATAATCCTGCCGGATATAAAATCGACGTTATCATCTTTGCTGCCGACGCAGACTGCATGGATATGCTCCATAACTATGCCCGCAGTCGCTTCCACGATATAAATGACGCAAATCGCCGCCGTATCACCGGCCTGACTGAGCGGTACCGGAAGAAGTATGACAGCATCGTTTCCGATGGCGACATCATCAGTAAGCATAACTTCCGGCTGCCTGAGACCATCAGCATCGAGCGCAGTAATGTCGGCGAGGCTTATACCGACCATCTGTTTGTGGACAATGCGACCGGCAAGGCGGTCATCAACCTGAACAATTGGGAAAAGGCTGTCCTTCAGGCCGAACGTGGCCGATCGGATTATATCTGCTGGCTCCGCAATCCGCCGAGGAAGTCATGGTCACTGTGCATCCCCTATGAGCAGAACGCGGAGAAGAAATCGATGTATCCCGATTTTTTGATTATCCGGAAGGACGAGATGGGCTTTGTCATTGATATTTTGGAGCCTCACGATGGCACCAGAACGGACAATCTGGGCAAGGCTAAGGGCTTTGCTGAGTATGCCCGTCAGAATCCCGGTGTCGGCAGGCTTCAGCTTATCCGACTGCTTAACGGGCGCATCAAGAGACTGGATATGTCCCGCAGCGCCGTCCGTGACCGCGTTTCTCACGCGATGTCCAATGACGAGCTTGACCATATTTTTGATGAGGATGGATTTTTTGGTTAAAGGCTGGTGAAGCAGAATGTACGACGAGAACATCATATCCCGGATGAACGATTATCTTCACAAGGCCGCGCAAGCACTGGCGTCGTGGCTTTCTGTGATGCTGCCCAAATCCGGCGAAGACTGGTGGGAGGAGTGCGTACTCTCCAATCTGAGTTATCCCCAGAGAGAGCTCATTGAGAAAAAGGGCCTTTCCAAGCTGGAGGAATTAGACCTTGCAGCGCTTCTTCGTGTTGCCAACAAGTCTTGGTACACGATGCGCGGCTACGCCTATCTTCCGACCAGTGAGCGGGAGTGCATCCGCGATATGATTGGCGTCCGGAACAACTGGGCGCATGTCAGTGCGGAACTTCCCGGCAAGGATACCATCGTATCGGACATTGAATGCCTCATCCGGTTCTTCACCCAGATGAACCGGAGCGGACTGATTCCTGATTTGGAACAGTTCAAAGCAAGGGTGGAGCGGCCCGAAGCATTTAAGGATGAAACACCTCCGCAGCCAGTGCTTCGCCCAACCGTTACCGTGCCCAAGCAGGCAGATGTCATCGTGGAACCGGAGGTTGTGCAAGAGAACGATATCACAGAAAGAAGCCTCGTTTACATCGTCGGCAGCCCGGACACCAAGGGTATGGTATTTTCTGTTACGCAGCTTGGCGACACCAAGAAGTACGAGGTGTTCGTCGAAGGTGCGCTAAAGACCTATTATGAGGGTCAGATTGCGCTGGTGAGCAGCACACCTGAATATGAGTGGGTGGATTCTGAGACCCTGCGAAGCTACCTTTCTGCCTACCAGATTAACAATCCGTCTGCCGGAAATCTGTATTCCCTTAATGCTGCCCGTATCGATTTCGTGCCCTATCAGTTCCGACCGGCATTGAAGCTGATAAAGGCAGACGAACCAAGAATTCTGATTGCAGACAGCGTCGGTGTCGGTAAAACCATCGAGGCCGGTCTGATTATCAAGGAGCTGCAGGCCCGCTCCGATTTGGAAAACATCATGATTATCTGCCCGAAGCCGCTTGTCGCAGACCGCAAGTGGGAAAATGAGATGAAGCGCTTTGACGAGGAATTCACGCCCTTGGATGGCGATACTCTTCGGCAGATTATCTCTGATACCGACCGTGACGGCGAATGGCCTACCCGCTATGGAAAGGTCATCGTCCCGTATTCCATTCTGGATGCGAGGACATACCAAGGGAACCAATCCAAGAGCCATAAGAGCTTCGGCCTCCAACAATTAGACCCGGCACCGCATTTTGATTTGGTCATCATTGATGAGGCCCACCATCTGCGCAATGGCAGCATGGAGAAGGACAAGGCATTTGCATATAAGTGCGTCCACTACTTCTGTCAACACGCAGACGCTGTCGTAATGCTGACCGCGACTCCGCTGCAGACAAGTGACGACGACCTGTACACGCTGCTTAATCTGCTGCGCCCGGATGTCGTAATCGACAAGAAGAGCTTCACGATGATGTCGCGTCCGAATCCGTATATCTCTCAGTGCGCCCACATCGTTCGAGCTGCGAAGGAAAACTGGAAAGCAGAAGCACTGGAAACGCTGGATAGTGTTCTCACGACCCAATGGGGCGAAAATGTAATCGCAAACAATCCGGTATTTGAGCAAATCCGGAAGGTTCTCAGACAGGACACTATCACCCGTGAGGAGCGGGTAAAACTCATTACCGATATTGAGTCTCTCCATAGCTTCAATATGATGCTCAACCGGACGCGCAGAAAGGATATCCAAGATTTCTGCATTCGGAGAACGCATACGCTGGAGAGCGATTTTACTGACCAACAGCGGGAGCTCCATGATGCTCTCTTGACTTTTGAAGTCGCTGCGCTGTCCAAATTGCACGGTGGCCGTGGCGTCAAATTTATGATGTCAACGATTCGCCGTCAGGCTGCAAGCTGCATCTTTGGCCTTGCTCCGCACATTCGGGGTATCATTGACCGCAGATTCGAGCAGATGACGGATGACCCGGAATTTGATTTTGATGAAGGCGAGTTCAGTGAGATGGACTTGGAGACATTCCACTCCATCGCAAAGAACATTCTGGAAATGGCGGATAACCTGCCGGAGGACGACCCGAAATTCGATGGGGTGCTCCAGATTATCCGAGAAAAGCAGAAATCTGAAAATAATAAAATCATCCTGTTCAGCACATTCCGCTACACGCTGTATTATATCAAAAGAAAGCTGCGAGAAGCGGGATTTCGTGTCGAGCAAATCGATGGTAGCGTTAAAAATGATGACCGGCTGGATTTCCGGGCTCGGTTTGAAATCCCGAAGGATGACCCGGAAGCCATTGACATCATGCTTTTCACAGAAGTCGGCTCTGAAGGCTTGGACTATCAGTTCTGTGACATGATGATAAACTATGACCTGCCTTGGAATCCCATGCGCATCGAGCAGCGCATTGGTCGTATCGACCGCCGAGGCCAAGGGAGCGAAGTTGTAAACATCTATAACGTTATCACCAGTGATACTGTGGATGCTGACATTTATGACCGCTGCCTCTCTCGCATCGGTGTCTTTGAAGGGAGCATCGGTGAATGCGAGGAGATTCTCGGCGAAATCGGCAGGCAAATTGAGCTGATAGCACTGGATACCAGCCTTACGGATGCAGAGCGAAAAGCAAAGCTGGAGCAGATGGCCGATAATGAGGTGCGCAAGGCCCAGGAGCTGAACAAGCTGGAAAGCGAGGAGAAGGAGCTATTCGGGTTCGATTTGTCGAACTATACGATGTCAAAGGAAATTCAGGAGGCAGAAAGTCCCTTCCTGTCGGCCAGAAGCATTCAGCACCTTGTCGAGATGTATCTCAATCACCGATTAGGTGGTAGCAATTATATCCTTGGTGATGGTGCTCTGAAAACACTGCGCCTAAGTGCAGTGGCGCGTTCTGAAATCCTGTCTGACCTCAGAAATCTGACTGGCCTGCGGAACAGCCTGCGTAGGAAATGGGAGGTTTATCTTAAGGGCAACAATCCGAACCACCCGATTACTTTTGATTCAGAAGCTGCCGAGAAAAACCGAACCGCCTTTTTCGTTACTCCGGTGCACCCGCTGGTCAAACAAGCCGCATTCTATTTTGCCACCAACAAGCTCGTTTATATTCACTTGGAATACTACTCTGACGAGATTCCAGCCGGTGATTACCCGATGTCTATTTATGCGTGGGATTATGTTGGGATTCGTTCAAATTTCAAATTGGTAGCAATCTGTGAAGAGCCGAGAATTGCAGCAGAGCTCCCGGAATACATCCTGACAGCTGCCGCAGTTGACTATTCTTCAAAGCTAAAGCCGGAGGCATGGGATGCTTTGGAGGAACACCATGTCCGGATGTGGCAAGCTGAGAAAGCCCAGCATATAGAGTCTACAAGGCAAGTCGCTCGCTATAAATTAGAGAGCTTAAAGAACAATTACCGAAACCGGAAATTGCTCTTGGAAAGAAAAATTGCTGAGGCCGGGGATGAACGAATTGCAACTATGCATCGCTCTGAATTGGAAAACGCTACACAGCGTTATCAGCAGAAGGTTTCAGAGATTGAAGCGAAGATTGCGAAGGCAGATATACATACTACGTTGATTGCAAACGGGGTTATCACGGTAAAGTAAAGAGGTGAGCGCTTTGAATATAGCTGATGAGATTCTCCAGAATCAAGATAGGGACGGCATGCTCAGGCGGTCGCTCGAACGGATAATTCAGCTCTATACCGATAAATCACACTTTGTCTACGAACTGCTCCAGAACGCGGAAGACGCAGGAGCTACCGGAATTCGGTTTGTCCAATACTCTGACAGGCTTGAAGTGATGCACGATGGAAAATCCTTCACTACGGAGAACCTGCAGGGCCTGTGCGACATAGGGCAGTCGGACAAGGTTAATGATTTAAACCAGATTGGCGAATTCGGTGTCGGCTTCAAATCAGTCTTTGGCATATGTGAAACGGTCAGGCTGTATAGCTCGCCGCGCAAAAAGGAGCTGGCAGAAAATTGCCATCCCTTCGCTGTTGAGATAAAGGACTTCACGAAGCCCGTAGATATCCTTGCCGTTGATGTTCCGGCTGGCTATACGACCCTCTTCGTGTTCCCATATAGCGTTGGATTCCAGTTTTCGGGATTTAAAAATCTGGCTGCGCTGAATGAAGCTATTACAAAGCGACTCAAAAATCTCGGAGTGACTACGCTCCTTTTCATGCGGCACCTCGAACTCATTGAGTACGAAATCAAGATTCCGGGCAAAGAAGCATCAGGGGAATATTTACTGGATGCTGAGCCGGTAAATGATTACTGCACCCGCGTGTCGGCAATTGAATCCGAGGATGATAAGACGGACGAGTCTCTGTCATTCATCAAATTTTCGATGCCGATTGATTCGATGGTTTCTACCCGTACAATTGACGTTGCGTTCACTGTCGCAACAGACAAAGAAGGAAAAACCACTTTCCAAAAAGCAAAGAATCCGTATATCTCCGTTTACTTCCCGACAGAGACCGAAAGCAAACTTGACTTCATTGTCCAAGGCCCGTTCCGCACTACTCCAAACCGGAGCAGTGTTCCTGCCGATGAAGAGGAAAACGAGGCTCTGGCTGAACAAACGGCCAAGCTCCTCAGGCAGAGTGTCCTTGAGCTGCGCGATATGGGGCTCCTCGACTTGAGTCTGATTCGGATTCTGCCTCTTGATGAGGACGACTTTGATGTCTATCCGCTTTTCTATCCTTTATACGAAGAAATGCGAGATTTGTTTTCGTCGGAGCGCGTTTTGCCGGTTAAGGATGGGAAGGGCTACACTAAGGCTGCCAATGCAGTTATTGCGAGAAGCAGAGAAATTGCAGAGCTATTGCCCAGCGAGTTAATCTCGGAACTTATTAACGGCAAAAGACATTATGAATGGCTTCCGGTTTCGTTGACGGAGACAGGCCCGTACAAAGATGTGCTCTCTTATTTCTCCAGCATTTTGGGAATAGAGGTTATCCGTCCGGAAGACCTTAGAAGCTACTTCAACGACAATCACAGTTTTTTGGAAAACCGAGATAATGACTGGCTCGTTAGGCTTTACAAGCTGTATGAGACTGTCCCGAATATTTTCTCCGAATCAAATTACAGAAATATTCTCGACGCTGTGATTGTCCGCACAGCATCCAACTGCATGGTTGCTCCATACCGAAAATCGCAGTCTTCTTATTTGCCCAATGTATTTCTTCCGTCGAAGAAGGCGATGCAGGCCGAGGTGGAATTTGTCCATCCATATCTATTTGAGAAGTGCCGCGCCTTCTTTGAAAATGTGCTGCACCTGAAGACGCCCAACGAGTACGAGCACTTTGTAAAATCTCTTGAAAAGCGGTATGCTGGTACAGATTTTAGCGGTTCATTTGAGGAGCACGTACAAGACATTCACGCCCTTGTCAAGTATCTCAGGAATTCTGACTACGAGGCTGACCTGAGACAGATTGTTCGGAAAGCGTTCTACATAAAGTGCAGGTCAGGAGGAGAGGCATACTGGGCACGGCCACATTCAAAGGTTATTCGGTTCCCTCAGTCCGAAACCGGTCTAATGCTGGAGCAATACTACAAAGGCATTGCGCCGGATATCTACTTTGTCGATTTTGACGCATACCAGTCAGCCGGAATCACCTTTGATGACCTACGGGCGCTTGGCGTTACAGACAAAATCATCACCGGGGACGAAAAAACCTGGGGTGAATACTATACCGGCAATCCTGGCCGACAGCCTGAGTGGAGAACGACCGGAGACTTTCGCTGGAAACTCGGCATTGATAAGTTGGAAGAGGCCCTTCTCTACATCTCCCAGCATGCGAAAGCTAAAGACGCCTTAATAAAATCACGGGTGATTTTTAAGACACTGCAGGAGAACATGTCCCGCCTTGTTGGTACGGTTTATATCGGCGGAGGAACGCCAAATAAATATGACGAGCCTGCAGATGTAATCCATACTCTGAATAGGGATGGGTTTAATTGGCGTTTTTCTGACTGGAACGGAAAATGGCTCTATACTGAGTCTGGGGAGCTGGTCTCGCACAAGGCTATATCAAAACACGATTTGAACAAGGCACTATACGGAAAAGTCAGCCTCGATTCAAATTTGTATGACATTCTGGGCTTTAAGAAAGGGAAAATTGACCAGCATGAGGCCATTGTGAAGGATTACGATGCTCTGCCGGATGAGAAGAAACAGTCCTACTTTGAAATTGAGCTGGAGCGCCGCTTCCACATTACACCTGAGCAGCTCAGTCGTGAATTTGGTGGTCTGTCTCTACAGGAAGGCTCTTCTGGTCAATCTGAGGAGGACGAATTTGAGTTCCCGACCGGTTCCGTTAAGAACTGGGAGGCGCTGAAGAAGCATGCCGCTCAAATACTGTCCTATGCCAGCCCAACCGTATATGCGACTGTCGTCAGGCGTATCCGCGTCAGTCGACCGCAAGACGATGTCCGCGCATACCTGATGAATATGTATCGCGTAAACTCGTCTTATCGGTATGCCTGCCAGCTGTGCCACAAGCCGTTCTCCAATGTGGAAATGTGCCAGCTGGAACAGAAGCCGGATGTAGAGCTCGACCCGTTGAATGTCTGCCTTTGTCCGAATTGCGCCGCAAAGTTTAGAACGCTGCGAAATGATAAGTATCTGGCAGACCGGCTCATAGATTCTATCCTTGATGTGTCGGAAAATGAGATTGAGGAGAACGACCACGTTTCAGTTGCTATCAACGACTATGATTTCTGGTTCACACCTACTCATATCGCGGAAATTATAGAGCTTCTTAAGCTGAAGAAAAAAGCTGCAGAGGAGCGCAAAGCCCAACCGCAGACTGCCAGTAAGCCCAATGCGAAGGCAGTGGCAAAAGCGCCGGAGTCGAATAGAGCTGCACCTGTGCAGCCTGTTAAGGAAGAAACTCCACCTTCTACTCCGGAGCCGGAAGAGGAAGGACTGCAGAGCGATACAAGCGCATATGGCGAGCTCATTGGTAGACGGGTGTTCCACAAATCGAAAAAAGCATACGCTCGTGTTGTTGGATGCGACGGAGAGTATGTGGTCTTGAATTTCGAGAGTGGGGATAAAGCCGGTCAGGATGTCAGGTATAACCTGACCATGTGCTTGAATAATGGTTGGATTGAAGTCGTCGACTAATACTTTTTAATTTTGCCGGAACCATTTAATTTTGGCATACATTTTAATTATTCCTTGAGCCAGCTGTGCTGGAGCCCAGATGTCAGCATCGGGCACACCATGGCTGTGCTCTGACGGGGCAAATTGAACACCGACAAATACAGCGAAAACCGCAAGAAACGCCTTGTTTCCTGCGGTTTTCGCTATTTTTACACTTTTCCGGCGACCGGGCTTGTATCAAAGATTACGTCTTTATAGATCCGCCCTACAACACCGGCAACGAGGGCTGGGTCTATAACGATAATGTCAATGACCCGAAGATCAAAAAATGGCTGGGCGAGGTTGTCGGCAAGGAGGGCGAGGACTTGACCCGCCATGACAAGTGGCTGTGCATGATGTACCCGCGCTTGAAGCTGCTGCAAAAGCTGCTGGCGAACGACGGAGTTATTTTCATCAGCATTGATGATACGGAGTATGCCAATCTCAAGTTGATTTATGATGAGATTTTCGGCAGTAACTGCTTTGTTTCCAATATTTCCTGGCAGCGTACATATTCCACCCGCAATGACTCCAAGGGTATTGTGAACGAGGTAGAACATCTTGTGGTGTATAGCAAACTGCCTGATTGGAACCCGAACAAACTACCCCGCACAGCGGAAATGGATGCAAAATACAAAAATCCAGACAATGACAGAACACTCTGGCGAACAGATAACGCGTTTGCACCGGGAGCTGCCACGCATCAAGGTATGGTTTATACAATCCAGCATCCGTTTACAGGGAAAATGTTATATCCGAGTAACGGTGCTTGTTGGCGCTATCAGCAAGATCAAATGTTGGAAATCATGCGCGGATGGTGCGGATACGAACTCCGCGATTTGAATGACGCACATGAGCGTGCTGTTGTATGCGGCGTTCCGGAAAGCGATGTGCGACAGGGCGTACAGGCAATCGTTCTTTCTGAATCACTCGAAATATCCGCGCAGAAGGCACAGGCGGTATACTCTGGAGTTTGGCATCGACACTTTCCGCAAATACTCTGCAAACGCAGCACAGATACTTCCACCACTTAAAAAATGCGTGGATCAGCATATTGAATTAGCCGTCAACATCTTCAAAAAATCTGGTCAGATGACACGCTTGATATTAATATACGGCTGTTTATTGCTTATATCGTGGAAGAGAGAATGCGCGAGTTTGGTGACCGTTGGATGGCAGAAGGAGAAATCGAAAATATAAGGCAGTGGGAGAGCAAAAACACACTTGATTCCACACTTTCAAACAACTATGGAAGTTGCCTTGAATTTTTTGTTCAAAATGAGCTTGTATATGCAAGCAGTTGGACAAGCTATGGAAATCCGCGAGAGTATACTTTATTCCCTTCTCTACAGGAACTCCTTTTTAATTGTCCCCATAAGATTATGGAGGAATTGCAAAAAGTCAAAGATGCCTATCATTTGGATTTGCCATTTTGAGTTTTAAGAAGCCCAGCATCACGCCAAACGGCGCGATGCTGGGCTTCTTACTTAATTCCATTCCTCAGCTAAGAGAAAATCGCGGATATTTCGGTGTTTGATACCGTTTCGGCTCATGTCAAACTCATCGAGCGAAACAACGTACTTCGGGAAGTTGTCGCGGATATTATCATACGCGCCAAACTCACGGTTGATCGTTTCTTCCGATGCCAGCAGATAAGTGACCTGAACATACAGCTTTTCGCCGCGCTTGTCGCATACAAAATCAATTTCCTTATCTCCCGTTCTGCCGACAGTCACTTCATAGCCCCGGCGCAGCAGTTCCAGATACACGATATTCTCCAAAATGAGATTGATGTCCCGCATATTGCCGCCGAAAACAGCCTCGCGGATGCCGTGATCGGCAATATAGTACTTCTCATTGGAGGCAAGGATCTGTTTGCCCTGCAAGTCCTCCCGCTTCACCTGATAGAAAAGGTACGCCTCGCAGCAGTATTTGATATAGTTCAGAATTGTTTCCGGGGCGACGGTGCGCTGCTCGTTTTTCAGGAACTTTGCAAGAGAGGTCGCCGAGAAGGTCGTTCCCACATTGGCGATCACATAGGCAATGATCCGTTCCAGCAAATCTACATCCCGGATTTTATTCCGCTTCACGATGTCCTTGAGCTGGACAGAGTTGAATAGATCGTGAAGATATTGCTTGGACGGCGCATCCGCATATCGGAGATTTGCAAGATAGGGCATCCCTCCGGCAAGCAGGTACTTTTGGAAACGCTGCTGGATGGACGCATCAGGCGCAATCGAACGGTAAAGCTCCATGAACTCCCCAAATGAGAACGGATAGATCACAAACTCCACATAGCGTCCACCTAAATAGGTCGCAAGCTCACCGGACAGCAGCTTTGCATTGGAGCCGGTGATGTAGATGTCACAGTCCAATGAGACGCGGAAAGAGTTGATGCACTTCTCCCAGTCCTTGACCTCCTGGATCTCATCGAAAAAGAGATAGACCTTGCCTTCTATTTCTGCGGCTCTTGCGGTGATCTCATCATGCAAAGCCTGCGCGGTTTGCAGGTGGGAATAGCTCATATCTTCAAAGTTGATGGAGATAAACTGCGCCCGGCTGACGCCGGACTCCGCAAGCTCCTGCTGAATCAGCTCCAACATGACCGACTTTCCGCAGCGGCGGATACCGATCATGACCTTGACCAGCTCCGTTCCGATGAACGGACGGATACGGCTCATATACAGTTCGCGTTTAATCATAAAACTTCACCCTCCTTCCGTGGCTGACCACAGTATATCACATTTACGATTGAAACTCAATGGAGAAATTACAAAAACATAAGTTATAGCTGATAAAATACAAAATTCGACAAATGATTTCAGATAAGGCTTTGCTATTCAAGCAAAGCCCTGCAAATGTAAGATTCCACCCTTTATTGGCACACGAAATGCCGTTATCACAAGGCGGAGTGGCAAGATAGGCAGGAAATCCAAGCGACGTACTGGCGATATTTTTCTCCATATTCGCCCCGAAATGCAGCAGAAAATGAAACAACCATCGGCACATCCGTTGGACGGTCATGCCGATGGCTGTGTGTTCCATCAGAGCTTTCATTCGATTTTGGGGGGCGGTAGTAGTGTGTCATTTTCGCATCTGCAATCCGATTTTCCATACACCATTTTTACACCATTTCGGCGTGGAGTAGTATGGAATTGCATGAAGTTATATAGTGGACATTTGTGCAGAAAATACGCTGAAATCAAGAATTATCGGTATTTATGGAGTACTATTGAGATATAGAATCAGGTGAATCGCCCTCGATACCTAATTTCATATATTTCAAAACTCCTTTATTTGCAATGGTTTTTTGGATTCGGGGGGTGAGCTCCGCACCAATTCCGCACCAATTTTTCATCAGCGCACCAATTTAACTGGCGATAGTGCGCTGCTCAAATTGTTTTACGGCATTGGTAAGGGAGGCATCGGTAACATGGACATAGCGATCCATGGTGGTTTTGATGCTCGAATGACCGAGCAGCCTTTGCAGGACTTTTGGCATGATCCCGCGTTCAATCGCGCGAGCGGCATAGGTGTGCCGTTACGGTATAATAACGACAAACGGAAAAAGCCTGTATTTTCAATGGGTTTGAGCGTTTGTCGCAGTCACTTCAATTCCTTTTCCAACATTGAAACTGACGCGAAAATCTGAAAATGAAGGAGGCTGTAAAGGAAAGAACAAATTGAATATGTGCGGTCATGCCATGGCCGCTACTGCCTAAGGGCGTTTCGTCTAACCGGATGGAGCGCCCTTTCGCTATATATAAACGACCGAGGAAAGGAGGATCAGGATGGCCGTATTTAGAGTTGAAAAGACAAAGGACTTTACGATCATGTGCAATCACCACTTGCGCAACAGGAAACTATCGCTGAAAGCAAAAGGGCTCCTGTCCCTCATGCTTTCGCTGCCGGAGGATTGGGACTATACGACCAAAGGATTGGCCCATATCTGCAAGGACGGCATAGACGCCATATCCACGGCTCTAAAAGAGCTGGAACAGCAGGGATACCTCACAAGGGAGCGTGTCAGGCTGCCAAACGGACGGCTCGGAGATATTGAGTACACGATCCACGAGCAGCCCGTAACCCTTGATATACCGCCGAATTCACCTAAACGGGAAAATCCAAGACAGGTAAATCCAGGACAGGCTTTTCCAGAACAGGTAAAACCTGAACAGGAAAACCACGCCCAATTAAATACTAATAGACCAAAAACAGAAAAAGAAAATACGGATATATCAAGTACGCATCAATCAATCTATCCTAAAGCGGGAGAAAGAAAATATAACTCAGAAACACAGGATCGGATGGATTGGATGGATGAGGCAAACGCTTACCGTGATCTCATTATGACGAACATCGAGTATGACATTCTCTGCGAGCGTTACGGCGAGGAACGCATGGACGAGGTCGTGGAGCTCATGCTGGAAGCCGTGATCTCAAAAAGACCATATATCCGTATTGCCGGTGACGAGTTCCCCCGTGAGATCGTCAAGAGTCGTCTGCTTAAAGTAGGCCCCATGCACGTTGAGTATGTGTTCGACTGTATCGACAGGAACACAACCAAGGTCGGGAATATCAAGGCTTACCTGCTGACGGCTCTTTTTAATTCTCCGGCTACGATGGACAGCTATTACAGGGCGGAAGTCAATCACGACCTGTACGGCACTTAGCGCCGCAAGGCGCTGAAAAATATGAATTCGAGGAAGGAGGTGCGCTGTATGAAAAGTAAAGCCGCAAGAAAGCCATGCCCGGCGTAACCAAGGAGCAGATCAGGCAGGCGCGGGAGGCGGATCTGTTTGCCTATCTGGAACGGCACGAACGCGGCGTATTGAAGCGTGACGGACCCAACTACCGGCACAGAGAACATGACAGCCTTGTCTATGTCACAGCAAAGAATTACTGGTACTGGAACAGCCGCGGAAAACGGATTAACGCTCTTGATTATCTCATGGAGATTCGGGGATACGGCCTTGTGGAAGCGGTAAACGCTCTGGCAGGACCGGCAATGCAGTATTCTTTCCCTTCCAGGTCCTATCAGGATCACGCTGCGGCAAGGCAGGCAAGGAAGCCTGATCGCTGCTATCTGCCCTGGCAGAAGAAATGTGCGACTTCGTATGTGTCCTATCTGCAAAAGCGCGGGATCAGCACAGCCGTGATCAAACGCTGCACACAGCTCGGCATTGGTAACTGGCTCAATCAGAATGACCGGCAAGCGTCCCTGAATATGGGCTTTGAGGCATTGAAGGATCTGGCGGCGACGCTTCACATTTCGGATAAGGACATTGCCTATCAGGGAACCCTTGCGATTGCCTTCGGCGCCAGAGGCAGCGGAAACGCTGCGGCGCACTACGAACCGCTCCGTAAGGTTATCAACCTTACCAAAATGCACGGAGCCGGATCGCTGGCTCACGAATGGTGGCACGGTCTGGACGATTACCTGGGCGGCAAGATGGGCGCGAAGGGCTTTCTATCGGATAACGCGCACCTCTATCCCCCTATGAAAAAGCTGATCGACGCCATGAAATTCAAGGCAGAAACGCCGGAGCAGGCGGCCAAGCGTGCAGAGGTGAAAAACGCAAGGCTTGTAAAACAGGCCGAAGCCTGGGCGGATTCCGCTATGAAATACGCCGTGGACCGCTATGGTGACGACGCTGTAAAGGAGCAGTACGCTTCTCTGAAAGCGGCCTTTGTTTCCGGCGAGCCCGGCAGCGTGGATAAGCTAAGCGACCTGAAAAAGACGATCAGCGGCCATGTGATCCCGAAAAGCGAGCGCGACCAGCTTCATAATTACGAGCGTATCATGCGCGAGATCAAGGAGAACCCGCAGCCAACGCCCGGTAAGACGCCGACGGACTACTATCGCAATTCCAAGAAGATGGGCGAAAACTGCGAGCGTGACGGTGGCTATTGGGAAAGTAATGTAGAGATGACGGCGCGGGCGTTTGCCTGTTTTGTCAAGGACCGCCTGCCTTATCAGTCGGACTACCTCGTGGGCCACGCGGAAAGCTGCGTAACCATTGCCTTTGATAAATCCGGTCATTCCGAAGTGATACGGGCTTATCCCCAGGGCGAAGAACGAAAAGCGATCAACGCCGCCTTTGATGAGATCGTGGCGGATCTGAAACTGGAGCATATCTTTACCCACACGGCGGAGATCCCCGCTTTGGAAGCCTCCGCTATCCCGCTGAAAGACGGTGGCCAGCTTTCCTTTTTCGGGTCGGACAGGCCTTCCGTGATCGGACAGCTTGCGTCTGCAAGGGCGGCGGAAAAACCGGCTCCCGCACCTAAAAAGACACATGAGCCGGAACGATAACATACAGGAGGTAACGATTGAGAAAAGAAAAACACTTTGAAGCCTATGACTTCGATTATTTGGAAGAAGGCTCAAAAATCAAATTGGAACATACCGTTTATCTCAACCCTAACGACGCGGATCTTCTACCGTTTGTGCAGTGCTCCACAAAGGAATTGCAGTCGCTAAGAAAATTGAGTGTCGCACGCGAACAGGAAACCTTTTACGAACTGAAAAAGGTCGCCGCAGTCTGGGAGCAACGGGCCTCGGAAACCATGCTGATCGACCGGGCTATCGAATACCTGAAAACGCCGGAGATCGAGCATACCGAAAACAAATGGGTGAAAGACCGTTATGCTGATGAAAAAATTAGCAACCGGGTATATCAAATGTCGGTAAATGTTTACGAGGACAGTACATACGACCGGCAGACCCAGCAGTGTATTCCGACAGCCTGGTATGTCACCTGGGATGTGGGCGTTCATACACCGAAACACGGCTGGGGAAAAGCCATTGCCGGGCAGCGTCAGAAACGCTATACGGACAAGGATGCAGCCCTGAAATATATCGAGGGCCGCAAAAAAGCCTATGCACACCTGTTTACAGAGATTTCCCCGCCCATTCCGCAGGAGTACGCAGAGCATTTCAAGGTGAACGGCGTACTGCTCCCAGGCTATACCATCGAGGGGCAGGAACCGATCACCACCAACCGCACCGCCATTGAGGTTTTGAATGAACTCTCAGGCGGTGCTTTTGCATTACAGGATAAAAAGCCGTCCGTGCTGGGAAAGCTGGCGGCAAGCAAGGAAGATATGAAAAAAGCTCCATCAGGTGGAGCAAAGAAAAAGGAGGAACCTGCACTATGAAAGTTTTAATGGTCGAGCCCGGTAAGGTGCCGTATGAAACAGAGATCGAGGGCGGTTTGGAATCGCTGCAAGAGGCTGTCGGCGGCAGCATTCAGGCTGTATATCCGTATGACGATCCGGTCGCCCTGATCTGCAACGAGGAAGGCAAGCTCATGGGGCTGCCCTTAAACCGCTCGCTTACCGATGAAAACGGAGAAATCTACGACATCATCGCGGGCAACTTTATCCTTACGGGACTTTTGGAGGATAATTTCGGAGATTTATCGCCGGAGCTTATGGAGAAATTCAGTGAACAGTTCAAGCACCCGGAAGAATTCGTCCGTATCGCCGGGAAGATTCTCGGTGTCAAGCAGCCTGTTCCCGGAGAAAGCGAGCCTAAGAAGTCTCATTCGGGGCCGGAATTATGATGCAGCTTGCCATTCAGGAACCGTATATGCTCATGGTCCAGCCGGACGATTTCTTTATCAGTCCCCGAAAGCTGGACGAGAACTTTGGTACAATGATCTGCTTCCACCGGCGCTATGATCTGGGCGATGAGCATAACTATGGCGACAACGAAGATTTTCTGAAAGACCTGTATCTCAAAACGGTTGGGAACGACGAAAAAGGCGAGGAAAAATACGACCGGCTGCTTGACCGCCTCTCTAAGCAACCGGACACGCCTTTCGGATCAAGGGAGTATGCCTGCGCTGTCAATCAGGCGCTTATGGCGGAGATTGAAAAAGAACATATCGTGCTGCCCCTCTATCTCTACGATCACAGCGCCCTTGCCATGAGTACGGACAGCTTTATCGGTCGCGCTGTCCATGCGGAATGGGACAGCGGTCAGGTCGGATGGATCTATGTATCCAAAGCGGATATACGGGCGGAATATCAGGTTGACCGCATCACCCCTTCTGTCAGGGAGCAGGCGGAAAACCGGCTGAAAGATGAAGTCAGGATATATGACGCCTACTTACGCGGCGAGTGCTACGGCTATCAATACAGATGACCTTCGGCGCATGAGAGACAAGGAAGGTCTTGTCATCATGGGCTGTGGAGGCGACCTTTCGGAATGGCTTGACGGGATCAACGATACGCTTGCAAAGGCGGAAATCCTGCACAGCGGAAGCCGTTTTGAGGAAGCCAGCTCCTTTGAGTATAAAGGGCTTACCTGTATGCTTTTTCCCTTCGATGATGTAGATCTGAATATGGGAAAGCTGGCAATGTGGCGGCTCAACACCCATGAAGCCTACGGCGGCACCTGGCTTTCCGATTTTGTTCCCAACTATCTGGGCGGGTATCTGGAAGCGCAGGCTGCGGAGCCGGAAAAACCGGACTGTCCTCTGATCGGGAAGGATGGGAACGTCTTTAACCTGGTCGGCATTGCAGCCCGGACGCTGCGCCAGAGCGGGATGCCGGATCAGGCAAAGGAAATGACTTCCCGTGTGTTTTCTTCCGGCAGCTACGATGAAGCACTCTGTATCATTTCGGAGTATGTCAATATCACGGATGCAGAGAGCGCCAGAGAGCCGAAGCGGTCGGTACGGGATCAGATCAAAAATGCCAAGCTGCCGGAGGCGTCGGATAAGCCTAAACATAAAAATCAACCGGAACGGTAAAGGAGGTACCTACATGGAACAAAAGACTTATGGCGTATGGGCGGTGCGCGGCTCCGGCTCTGTCTTTGGAGCTGCACAGGCCTGGTGCAAGGAGGACGGAAAGCCCCTTGAGTTTGACTCAGAGGATGCGGCAAAAGCATACGCTGCAGAACTGAACGGCAAGGCGACCGCCAATGTCCGTTACTACGTCAAAGAAAAAGAGCCGGAACCCGGCGCAATCAGGAAAACGGAAACGGCGGCGGAGCTGGATGCGCGAGCGCATGATGATTTCACGCCCCGTGACCCGGCTGCGGAAAAGTTGAACGAGATTCCCGGCAGACAGCTCACCCCGGACGGGAAAGCTCCCATGCCCGGCAGACCGGCAATTACAATATGCTGGACGGACGCCTGGACAACTTGGCGCCCGAAAAGCCGGATCTGACAGACGGCCAGACCCATGACGAGCTTATGGAGCTGGCGCCGGAAACGCTGGCGGACGAAAAGGAATCTGTCTTGGATAAGCTGAAAGCGGAGCTCCCGGAGCATGAAGCAAGGCGTCTTGTCCTCGGCAATACCGAAAGGGAGCGATAATATGATCCTGAATAAATTTGAGGATGCAGACATACTGGATTCGTTAAGACAGATCATGGAGCTTCATACGAAGCACTACAAAGAGGACTTCGGCCTGGACATTAAAATCATACAGAGAATGGCTGCATCGGAAAACCCGGAGGATCGCCGCCTGGTGTGGCTGTCCAGGCCGAACGGCACCCACTGCTTGCGTGAGCGGGACGTCTATCTGCAAGACAGTCATGAAAACAAGGTCTTCTGTTTTTATCATGACCAGACAAAAGACCCGGTGCTTGCCTATGCGCTCACATTGAAAGACAGAACCGGGCCTACCGTAACGGGAGACATTTATCAGCTTGATTATCATACGGAAGTGGAGCGGGTAAAGCTCCTGACCTGCCCGATCCATAGGGCTGCGCTGACCTTTGCGGACGGCGCGGAGTTTACCGTGCCATACGAAACCTACCGGGGCTATGTCAACGAGCTTTCCGTCAAACACGGAGAACTGAAAGCAATCGGATATGAACCTGAAAGTGAGGCGGAGCTGTCTGCTATCCTGTCGCGGCAAAGGTACCGGAGATCTTTCCAGGCAAACAAGGGCGATATTGAGAAGCATATCGGTGATCTGAAAAAAACGTCGGTACGCGGGAAGCTGCAGGAAGCCAAAGAGACTGTTGCTCCGCCCTCTGAAAAGCATGTGCGCAAAGGAGAACCCTCATTATGAGAAAAGAGCCCCGATCTGTGCAGCTTCATTTCGTTGTGTCCGGGCTGGAGGCAGAGCTGATAAAGGAGCGCATGGCGGAGCTTGGGATCACAAATCTGTCTGCATACCTGCGAAAGATGGCTGTGGACGGCTATATCGTTCATCTGGATATGAGTGAGATCCGGAAACTGACGCGGCTCCTGCGCATCTGCTCCAATAACCTCAATCAGTATGCAAAGCGAGCGCACGAAAGCGGAAATGTCTATGCCGCGGATATAGACGATCTGCGTACAAGACTTGACGAGCTATGGGAAACGGCAGACGGGCTCCTGCGAGGATTTGCAAATATCCCGTAAATTTCCCTTCTGCCCCGCTGACTTTTCATTTCCGGCACGGTAGAATGTGATTGAAAGAAATATGCAAAGGAGGTCTTGGCTATATGCGTTTGATCCTTAAACTGTTATCCCTTCCGCTGATCCTGGTCACCTGGATCGTATATGCGATATGCCGGCTGTTTGTCATTGCCTCCGGCGCCGTGCTGGGGATTCTGGCCGGTCTTGTGTTCATGGCTTCTATCGTTTTATTCTTCAAGGCCGGTGTCATTGCAGGGCTGTCATGGCTGGCGATTGCGTTTCTGATCAGTCCTTACGGTCTGCCGATGGCGACCGCCTGGCTGACGGGAAAGATCGGCGGACTGAACTATGCGCTACGGGACTTTCTCGCAAGCTGACAAACAAAATCGATTTCGAGCGGGGCGTTTCGGCGTCCCGCTCATTTCATCTATATTGATTTTTCTTTTATGATATTTTTGATTTTTGCGCAATAATACTTCTTTTTAGCGCTTATCGTGCAAAAATTAAAAAAGAAGATTAGACAGCCCTTTGATCCAAATCCTCCATCCGAATGGTTTTTCAAACGAAATTTTTAATTTTCGCACAATAGTATTGCTTTTTAGGTCTTTCTGTGCTAAAATTAAAAGCAATTGGAGGTGAGTATCCTATGAAATACTATGAGAGCATGGCAAATATGGGGTGCTTTTCCCGCTCCGAACTTAGCGAAGCCCTAAATTTGGGTGACGCCACGGTTGCTACTCTCTTACAACAATATCAGAAAAAAGGCTATATCGAACGGGTGCGGCATGACCTGTATGTCGTGATAAGTATAGAAAATAAGCAGCCTGTCTTATCCCGCTATGAGATAGGAGGCAGGATATTTGCCGATGCCTGTGTTTCACATCATAGCGCCTTTGAGGTATATGGGTATGCAAATCAGGTGTTCTACGAAGTATATGTTACGACAAACAGCCGTTTCAAGGACTTTGAATATGACGGAATAACTTATCGTCGCATGGCTCCGAAAGGAAATGTTCAAAAGGAAACTGCGCGTGGCGTCCGGGTGACCGGAATAGAACAGACTGTTATTGACAGTATCAATGCTGTCGATAAAATAGGCGGACTGGAAGAACTGCTGCGCTGCCTGTCCCTTATACCTTCCCTGAATGAAGAAAAGCTACTTCTTGCTCTTGCGGAATATAAAAATGGTTTTCTCTATCAGAAAACAGGCTTCTTACTGGAGCAGTTTCGCGCAGAGCTTAATTTGACGGGTGCTTTCTTTGAGACCTGTGAGGGCTGCATATCAAAATCTGACCGTTATCTGACAAAAGAACATACAGGCTTTGTATATCATCCGAAATGGCGGTTGATAGGTCCAAAAGATACAAACAAGATCGTAGATAAAGGAGTGAATTATCATGCTGAAATATAGCAAAGCGGAACTAAACAGGCAGGCCAAAGAGCTTGGCTTTGTCCGTGATACTTTTGAAAAGGTATGTCGCCTCGCAGACGTTCTTACCTTTATGGAGAGTGACCCGCTGCTGGCGGACAGCCTTTCCTTAAAAGGCGGCACAGCAATCAACCTGACGATTTTCAATCTGCCCCGCCTTTCTGTGGATATCGATCTCGACTTTTCAAAAGATGTCTCGCGGGAACCTATGCTTGCGGAGAGAAAGCAGATCCATGCGCATATCCAAAAGTATATGGAGGCTGCGGGATATTCACTCAGCCTGAAGTCGAAGCAGTATCATGCGTTGGATTCTTTTGTGTACGAGTATATCAATGCCGGCGGAATGAAAGACAATCTCAAAATAGAGATCAATTATATGCTCCGCTGCCATGTGCTGCCTGTTTCCCGCAGGTTGGTGCACTTGCCGTGGAACGATACTGAACTTATGGTATTAAGCGTTGATCCCATGGAGATCTTCGCCGCAAAGACGGTAGCGCTCCTGAATCGCGCAGCGCCGCGGGATTTCTATGATATGTTCAATATGCAAAAGTACGGATTATTTGACGAAACGCAGGAGCGGCTTTTCAAAAAGTGCGTCATGTTCTATTCGGCTATTGCCTCGGAGAATGTACCGGCAGAATATGATCTCGAAGGCTTCGGAATCATATCGACCCAAAAAATCAAAACGGATCTGACGCCTGTGCTTCGTCGCGGAGAGCGTTTTGACCTTGCCGATGCGCAGAAGCAGGTAAAAACCTATCTGTCCGATATACTCAAACCGGAGGATACGGAGCTTGCTTTCTGGCAGGCTTTTGCGGATGGGAAATATCAACCTGAATTGCTTTTTGACGACGCCGACATTCTTGCGCGGATTGCTCATCATCCGATGGCACTATGGAAGTGCGGAGGACGCGGCGCAGTCCAAAAGGAAACGCCGGAAATATAATGACTACATAGCAAGGGCTGTCCTCCGGGGCAGCTCTTTTCAATTCATAATATAAGGGGGTGATCCTGATAGCGACTACACGGCTTATGCCGCTTCATATCGGAAAAGGTCGGGATGTATCGACCGCTATTTCCGACATCATAGACTATGTGGAAAATCCGCAAAAGACGGATAACGGACGGCTGATCTACGGCTATGAATGCGACACCCGTACCGCCGATGCGGAATTTCTTTTATCCAAACGCCAGTATATAAATCTTACCGGCAGGCAGCGCGGCGCCGACGATGTGATCGCCTATCACCTTCGACAATCCTTTATGCCCGGAGAGATCACGCCTGAAAAGTCAAACGAGATCGGCCGGGAGCTTGCGCTGAAACTGACAAAGGGCAACAACGCCTTTATCGTCTGCACTCATATAGACAGGCACCATGTCCATAACCACATCATCATCAATTCCGTGGATCTTGACTGCATCCGGAAATTCAGAAACTTTTGGGGCTCGACCTGGGCGATCCGGAGAATGAACGACAAGCTTTGTTTGGAGTATGGGCTATCAATCGTCGAAAACCCGAAACCCAGCCGCGGGCACTATGGCACATGGCTGGGCGAAGAAAAGAAGCCCTCTTATCAGGAACAGCTTCGCCGGATCATCAACGCGGTGCTGGAAGAACGACCGAAGGACTTCTCTGACTTTCTGGAAAAGCTCAAAGATTACGGCATCGAGGTCAATGCCGAACGGAAGAACCTGCGGCTGAAACTTCTGGGTCAGGAGCGCTTCACCCGCTGCAACACCCTGAAAGACGACTACACGGAACAGGCGATCAAGGAGCGGATCAATGGCACAAGAACCGTAATGCCAAAGCGCGCCGGGCGAAAGCAAACGCCGCCAAAAATCGGTTTACTGGTCGATATAGACGCGGCGATCCGAGCGGGCAAAGATCCCGGCTATGAGCGCTGGGCGAAGACACCTTTTGCACAGGCACTTAATGCCCTGATTGACGAACACAGCAACGTCAAAGAACTAACGGAGTATTTGGGCTCTTCACCGCAAGCAATAAATCAGTATCGCAATGGGCAAACACGCCCCTCACTGGAAAGTATCTGTAAAATTGCAGATTTCTACAAAGTGAGCGTTGATTATCTTCTCGGACGAAACCCTATACCAAGCACTGATTACAATGTTCAAAAAGTCCATGAATACACAGGTTTAACAATGGCGGCAATCGGTGAACTTTGTGCAATGAAAGCCTTGAATGATAGCAAAGCGGAAACGGATGTTCTTTCTCTTATGCTTGAAAGTAGTGAATTTCGATATATCATTGGACTGATTTCTCTGGTAATGTCGGAAAAAATAGAAAAAGATCCTACGCTTCCCGCAGCATTTGATTTCCACAATATTCCCCAGGAGGCTCTGTATGCATCTGTGCTGAATGTTTACACGGCTAAATTGGCAGAACGCATGGCGGGGAGATTTGAACAAAGATACCACGAAAGCCCACAAAAGCGAAAACAAGAGTGGATGGATGCACAGAGTAGAGCATACGCACAGAAAAACCAATCCGTTCCTGACGGGGAAGATATTGTCTCCCGTATGAGTGCATACAGCAGGGCTGTGGAACGCAACAAGGAGGATAGGGCAACCAATGGCAACGATTGAAAAGCAAGTCGGCAAGAATGGAATCACCTACCGGATCACCGTCTATTCCGGTTTCGACACCCAGGGGAAGCGCATCCGCCACAGGCAGACCTATTGACCACCCAGGCAAATTGATAAAGCTGTCCAGAGAGCCGCCACGGATTTTGAACGGAGTATTGAGCAAGGCTTTGTGCTGGACAACCGCCAGACGTTCGCAGAATATGCCGCCTATGTGCTGGAATTGAAAGAACGCAGCGGAACAAAGTCCAAGACCATTGACCGCTATAGGGAACTCATGGGCCGTATCAACCAGGCAATTGGTCACATGAAACTGGCTGATATCCGCCCGCAACACCTTAACAGCTTCTACAAAAATCTGTCAGAACCGGGCATTCGGGAGACAGAAGGCATTGCTACAGCCCGCATTGACCTTGCCGCATGGCTGAAAGCAAACAAGAAAAGCAGAGCCGGTATTGCGAAAGCTGCCGGTGTGGGGGCCTCTACGGTCAGCACCGCCGCCCAGGGTCACCCCATCCGGGAGACGAAAGCTAGGGCAACACCGCACAATTGTGCCTGCGAGTCTCAGCCGTCTTTTTGCCCCACTTCCGCAGTTCCGAAAATGGGAAATATAGCGCAGCCGTTGCCAGCACAAGCTGGCTTACGGATGCGGCATACCCCTTGCGGGTACATACAGTATTCCTTCGTTTTCCAAACTTTGAATTGGGACAAAAATCCTGTCTGAGACTTCTTGCCGAATTGTGCGGTGTTGCCCTAGAAGCAATTGCACAGGCTATGGGAAAGCATTTAGGGGAAGTGTTCACCGTGGAGCATGATATGGAGCCGTTGTCAGATGAACCGTACTGGCCTATCACAGGTTGATCTCAATCATCCTTGCCCATGCTGAAAAAGAAACCCATTGGGAAAACAACTCTGCTCTGCAAGCGTCCTCGGTATTGTAGCGACGGCGAAACTCTTTGAAAGTAATCTCATCTGTACGTGCCATGATGATGTTCCCCTTTTTGCTTTTGGGAACATTGTAGCATACTATCTGTCCAATAAACCGGACTTTTTCATGATATTGTGGCTTGCTGTGTTAAGTCGATAAGCATTATTATTTATTGCCTTTATATTCAGACTGTGCTATCGTAAAGAAAATCATTCCATATTCAATCAAATAGTCCGTTTTATTACACATATTATTCTGTAAAATAAAAGCAGAATCTCAATTATGCATTGACCTTCTCTATATTCTCGCACGCAGCCCATAATGTATCGGAGTCATTTTTCCATCCTCTACAATCACCCACTCCCGGTAAAGTTCCAGTCTCACCGTTTTCCAGCAATCAGAGAATATCTCAAAGCATTCTCCACAATGCAGCCCACCATAAAGCGCTCCATTGTCAAAAGCGATATCCGGTCGCTCTCCGTTCCAAATCAAAATTCCTGTCATAAAAACTCCTTTAGAGGGGGATTCCCATGAAATTATTCGATATCCTGCCCAGTGACCTTTTTTCCGTTCTGGCTTCTCCAAATCGAGTTTTGTATTCTGATGCGTTGGATGTCTTGTACAATGCCTATCGGGAAACCTTGAAAATACCGGAAGAAAAACTATACACCATGCTGCGGAGCAAGCTGGAGCAGCAGCTGGCTGACGCTTCTTTTGAAGGGGAAGATATTGACGAGGAGGAATTGCGGGATATTTCCGGTCGTGCCAGGTTCCTGATTCGGAAGCTCTGCGCAAAAGGCTGGTTTGAAAAAGAGCGGGGCGAGGATTTCGAGGAATACATCACAGTTCCCGGTTACAGCAGCCAATTATTGGAATTATTTCACCAATTGCGGGACGACCGCCCCGCCCGTGGATATTCCTATGTTTTCGGCACGTATTCCACATTAAAGGTGGCAAACGAGGGAGATAACGTATACGATAAAATGGCGGCTGTTTACAGTGCTTATGATAACACGCAAGCGCTTCTGAATTTGCTGCAAATGGTCTACCACAATGTGCGGCACTATTTTCAGATTCAGATTGCAATGCAGGATGTCAATGAAGTGTTGTCATCCCATTTTAACGAATATGGTCAAAAAGTTGCCGAGGCATACATTCGTCCCTTGAAAATCAAGGATTCTGTTCCCAAGTACCGCGGCCCTATTCAGGAGATTTTGAATACCTGGATCGAGAATGACGCGCTTCTCATCGCCATGGCAAACGCGGCATTGCAGGATAAACGATGTGCCACACTGGCAGAATGCCGCTCCGATTTGCTGCAGAAGATTTTCTTTATAAAAGAACGATATGACCACATCGAGCGGGATTATCTGGATGAAATTGATGCCCAGGTGCGCCGCTACACAAGAGCCACAACGCAAAAGATTGAAAATCTGACAAATCGGGACGAAAACGTTCGTGGAAATCTCAATTTTCTCCTGGAAGAACTTTCCAGAAACCGCCGTGCGGCAGACCTTGTGGAGCAGATTCAGCCGATTTTTCAGCTGTATGAGCAAACCTACTTATCCGGCAAAAGCCTCTGGTATCGGAAACGCCCGGGGAAGCGTATAAAATCCGCGCCTGTTCCCGTCGAGGACTCCATGCCTGATCCCAACGTCCGCATCCAGGCCGAGCAGCTGCTGCACTCCGAATACGGTCGTACCGCCGTCACGGAATATGTGGAGAGCCGGTTAGGTGCAGAAGGCATCTGTTATTCCAAAGACATGGTACTGGAGAATGACAAAGCCTACATTATGAGCCTGCTGGCCGTTCTTGCCGGCACCGACCGAGATTCTACTTTTACTGTAAGGGAACTGGGCGGTCGTTATGAAGAAAGCATTTATGAAGTTCCCCAGCTGCAAATCAGCCGCAAGGAGGGTAAAAAATGAATATGGATTGGCTAAACAGCGCAACACAGCGTGAAATCGATCAGTTTCGATCCGTCTGTAATCAGTTGTTGAGTTGCACCTATGTCGTACGGACGCTCTATAAGCCCGACAAAGGCAGAGTGACAAATCCAGATTACACCTTCTTGTCCATTCACTTTGAAGATGTCAGCGATTATCTCAGCCTTTTGGGGTGGACACTTCACAAGGAGGACATGGATGGCTTTTTCTATGTTCTAAACGCAGATGAGGCAAATCGGTGCAATCTCGACAAAAAGGAAACCGCACTGCTGCTTGCAATTCGGATGATTTACGACGAGAATCAGGAAAACCTGGGACTGGAGCAGGATGCCATCTGCACCGTAAGAGATGTCCTGGAAAAAGTCGTTACAGACTATGCGATTTTACCGTCTAAGCCCAATATGGAAGATGTCAAGCGCGCCCTCACACGCCTGGAAAACCATTCCATTATTCAACGAATTGACGGCAAATTCAACAAAGGCAGCTGTAAGTTTGCCATTTTGCCCACAGTTACATCCGTAGTATCTGCTGACAGGCTTAATCAGCTTGTTGCTGCGTTAAAGAAAGAGGATGAACATGAAGAAACTGACGAAGATTCTGTTGGTTAATTGGCTGTATTTTTCCAAGGAAATAATTGAGATCAACGATGTCAACTTCCTCACCGGGAAAAACGGTGCAGGAAAGTCCACTGTGATCGATGCGTTGCAGATCGTGCTTCTCGGCGAAACCAGCAGCCGGAATTTCAATCAGGCTGCCAACGAAAAATCCCAACGCACCCTGGATGGCTATTTGCGGGCAGATATGGATGGCAGCAATCCCTACTCCCGCAGGGGAAAGGATTTCACCAGCTTCATTGCCTGTGAATTTCTGGATGATGTAGAAGGGGCCAGCTTTGTAACCGGTGTTGCTTTTGACTGTCGCAGCGACGGGACAAATGTGGAGCATTTTTTCATTTACAACGGTACGATTCCCGAAAGCGGCTTTGTTGAAAACGGGTTTGCATTGGAATATCCCGTATTTCGGAAGCAAGTCAAAGCGCAGTACGGCTCCACCGCTGAATTTTATGATACGCAAAAGCAGTACCGTACAAATATGCTGGCAAAGTGGAACGTCCACAGCGAACAGATCACCCGCATGATGAAAAAAGCGGTGTCATTCCGTCCAATTGTGGATATTCAGAAATTTATCACAGAGAACATCTGTGACATCCCGGAGAAGCCGGATATTGAAGCCATGCAGGAAAACATCCGGGCATATAAGCGGCATGAGCAGCTGGCTCAAAGGCAGGAAGAAAAGCTTGCCGCTCTGCAGGAGATCGGCAAACTGTTTCGGGATATGCAAACTGCACTGGATCGCTGGCAGCAGCAATCTTTTCTGGTGCAGTGGGCGGAGAAAGAAACGCTGGAAGCGAAAAATCAGAAGTTCCAGGCAGAGCAGCAGGGGCATGAAGCGCAGATCGCCTCCATAGGCTCTGAGCTGGAACATATTGCATCGGCAATCCATGAAAAGGAGCAGCGCAAAAACATTCTGATTGCAGCCTGCGCCCAAAGTGACGTTTCCCGGGAAGAGGAGCGGCTTCGCACCGCTCAAAGCTCCCTGCGCACTGAGCAGCGGCGGTTAATGGAACAGCTTCAAACGGATGCCCTGGAAATCAAGCGGGAATCCACGGTCATGCTGAACCTGTGTAAAAAAATACAAGACTGGCAACCTTCTGACGCATTGACCGCCATCGTGGAAGCTACAAATGCCGTTCAGACTGCCTATTCCCGTTTCTCCGATTGCAGCTATGAGATTTTCGCAAAATCCTCCGCAATTTTTGGAGCGGCGCAAGATGCCACCTCTTCTCTTATGGCAGCAATCCGGGATGGCGCTTACGCGCTCAAGGTGCTGCTAGACGAGCAGGCTGCCGCCTACGACCAAAAAAGCGCCGTCCTCGCCAATCTGAGAAAGAACATCAAGGACTATCCCAAAGGACTGCTTTCATTAAAAGGATATTTGGAGACTACAGTAACCGCGCAGACAAAAAGCCCTGTCCACATTGAGATTTTGGCGGATGTTCTTGAAATATCCAAAACAGAGGAGCATTGGCGCAGAGCTGTAGAGGGGTATTTGAATACCCAGAAATTCTATCTGCTGGTCGCCCCCGAATACTATTCAGACACGCTGCGCATCTTTAACCAAGTGAAACACACATATGGCAGCGGTTCTTTCGGCATCGTAGACATTGGCAAATTACGGGAGCGGGAACACATAGAGCCGTTGGAGAATTCTCTTGCAAAAAAGGTGGAAACCGAAAATGGTCTTGCCCGCAGCTACATTGACTATCTGTTGGGCCGCGTCGTATGCTGCAGCCATGTAGACGAGCTGCGCCGGTTTAAGACATCCATAACCGTAGACGGGATGCTGTATCAGGGGTATGTTGCCCGGCCCATTCGGAAAGAGCTCATGGACGATGCCTTTATTGGACACCGTGCCGTTGCCCTTCGGATATCACGCATTGAAGCAGAAATAAAAGGCATTGAGGATACGTTGCGCATCTGGAACCCCGTCTATCAAACACTGGACCAATTTGGAACCCACGATGTTCTGTTTACTGCCCGTTTTGTGCAAAATACGGTTGCTCAGCGACAGACAGATTATCTCCGCGGCATGGAAATCACCAAGGAACTGGAACAAATTGACGAACAAATGTCCCATCTGGATCTGTTCTGGCTTGAAGAGCAGCGTAAAATAATCAAGCAGCTGGAAACTGAAGTTGCGCAGTTGAACAGCAAAACTGTACAGCTGAGCAACCAGCAAGCTGTCCTGCAGCAGAAGGTACATGATATTGTCTGGGAAACGCTGCCAGAAATCAACCAGGAATTGGCGGAAATTGAGGAGCGTATTGCGGACAATTTTACCCATGGGTTTATCCAAAAAGTTGGCCTTCCCAGATATCAGCAGGAATTCAATCGCCTGAAGAATGCCGCTGCAATTTCCACGAATTTCGGAAACCGTCTGGAGCAAACGGTACGGGAACGAGATGCCGCACAGCAAAAGCTTTTCCAAAGACGCAGGGAATACGCCATAAACTTCCGCCCCTGTTCTTTCCGGATAGAGTCAATGCTGAACGATGAATACGATGCGGAACGAACGCTATTGGAAGAGAGTGAATTGCCCCAGTACCGTGCCAAAATCAAGGCAGCCAAGGAAAGCGCCATGGAACAATTTCAGAACGATTTTCTGGCAAGGCTCAAGTCCAGCATCGACCAGGTGCAGGACCAGGTTAAAAGTCTGAACAAGGCTCTGGATCAGGCACAGTTTGGAACAGACCGCTATAAATTCCGCGTAGACCGGAACCCAGACTATGCCGACTATTACGATATGATCATGGCCCCAGAACTAATGGAGGGGGAAGCCGGACTTTTTGCCATGCCCTTCCAGCAGAAATATGGTCAACTGATCGAGGATCTTTTCAGCCGTATTGCCACATCCGATGATTCTCAGTTGAATAACAGGAAGCAGAGTGAGCTTCAGGAAAATATCGCACGCTTTACCGACTTCCGCACCTACCTGAAGTTCGACCTGGAGACCACCGATCAGAACGGCTCCAAACAATTGCTGTCCCAAACCCTGAATACCAAATCCGGCGGTGAAACGCAAACGCCCTTCTACATTGCCGTCCTTGCCTCCTTTGCCCAGATCTATCAGGTGAACAACCTGTCCGGTCTTGCCAATAACACCGTCCGTCTCGTGGTATTTGACGAAGCCTTCAACAAAATGGACAGCGAGCGGATCGTAGAGAGCGTCCGGCTGCTCCGCAAAATGGGGTTGCAGGCAATTATCTGCACACCTCCGGATAAGCTGCCGGATATTATGCCTCTTGCGGACCGCACACTTCTGGTCTGCAAGGACAAATACAAAATGCACATTCTGCCCTACGGGAAAAGGATAGAGAAAATATGAATGAGGTAGTCATTCTTTCCCACTTGCTGGACAAATATGAGCGCAGCAAGCATCTTTTCCAACCAAGTGAAGCCAGACGCGGTGTCATGCTTAAAGTCGGTCCAGGAAAGAAGGATTTTCCGGAATACGATTATGAGAACGCCTCTGTCCGTGACGCCTGCAACACCTCCGCGATTCACCTGGAACAGGAAGGGCTCATTCAAAACGAATGGGTCAAAGGCAGGCCGGTTCTCTCCTGCATTCGACTCAATCTGAATCGGGTCATGGACTGCTATCAGATGGTCGGACGCGTACACCCAAAGGAATTGGCCATGCAGGTGGCATCCATAGTAAACGAACGGCTGGAAAATGCATCGACCTGCTGGATCGTTGCATGGAGGAACCAGATATGTTCCGACGCTCAGTCAGAATACAGCGTCCCCGCATACTGCAAGGAGGGTCTCTCTCCTCTGGAAGATCTTCTGAAAGCAATGGCATGTTATGATGCCATGCACGGAGAGTCCACAACCATGCGGGCATTCAGCAGCAAATGCTTCCATGACACCAAGTATTTTGAACGGAACGTGCGCGATCTTTTTCTTCGCATTGCGCAAAAATATGATGTTGGCCTTTCTCAAATGTCCGCGCAGGAGTCCCTGGGCACGCGGGAGCAATTGGCTTACCTGGGTATTTACGCAAGGCCGGAACTTTACGAACTGGCAGGCGACATTGTCGTCCACACAAAAAATGGCAGTATCCATTTCTCTGCCGCCATGCCCTATGGCCTCGCTCTGCCCAGCACTTCCATCAATCAAATTGTGTCCATTGGCTTAACCCGGATTCAGAAAATTGTATTCATTGAAAACAAAACAAATTACGACGAGTATATTCTTTCTGAACTTACCCACGACACGCTTGCGGTTTATCACGGCGGTTTTCTAAGCCCGCAAAAGAAAAAGCTGTTTCAAAAGCTCGGTGAGGCCGTGCAAACCAACTGTGATGTGTTCTTTTGGGCCGATATTGATTTGGGCGGATTTCAAATGTTTGCACAGCTTCAGCAGCTCATCCCATCGCTGAAACCACTGCGGATGTCCGGGAGAGACGTTGATAAATACCACACAACCGGTCTTATCCGTCCCGCATCTTATTTGAATGATTTAAAGTCTGCTTTGAAACATCAGGAGTATCCGCTTTTCACCGATGCAATTCAGGAAATTCTAAAATACGGGGTTACAATAGAGCAGGAAGTATTTCTATACCTCTGACTCTCGAAACAAATTCGACTACGCTATTCAGGAAAGCGCCTCCATTCTATCCTTATCTCTCGGATAGAATGGAGGCGCTTTGCTTGGGCAAAGGCGGGAAAAATGCACAGCGTTTCGACAGCTACCGTTTTTCCACCACAAAATTTGTCAAACCAATCCCCTGCCGCACTACCATCTGCTCCTTCACCACCCGGTAGCCCCGCTGTAGGAAAACGATTTTGCCATAATGGATGCGTGGGTTGTAACCGTCTTTCCCGGCACGGAAGCTTCCGGCGCATCGCAGATTGCGGAAGCGCTCCACCGCCGCTGATAGTCCTTGTGAACATAGAGCCTGTCCAGATAAGGCAACACCGCACAATTGTGCCTGCGAGCCTCATCTTTTTGCCCCATTTTATACGAGTTTTTAATAAAACGCTTAAAAGCGTTTTATTAGGCCGCAGGATTGCGGCCAGCGGCCACTGCCGCTAAAAAACGAAGTCAATACATTTCTTACCGCCGCCCAGGCGGTCTGCCGTGAAACGGCTTAAATAAAATGATGAAATCATTTTATTAAGGCAACACCGCGCAATTGCGTCTTCGAGTCTCAGCCGCCTTTTTGCCCCACTTCCGCAGTTCCAAAAATGGGAAATACATACAGTATTCCTCCATTTTCGGAACTTTGAATTGGGGCAAAAATTCTGGCTGAGACTTTTTGCCGAATTGTGCGGTGTTGCCTAAGAAATAGTATTACAATCGGCTATTCTTTATCTTTTGACAAAATCTCATGCATTTCTACAGGCGTGAATCCTCGATTGGAATGCTTATGTGTATGGTTGTTCAAATCCTGAATCAGCTGCGCAAATTCAATAAAATCCCACTTTTCGCCATCCACTATTTCGGTCTCATCGAAATACTTGAGAATACTCTTCAACGGATGATCTTCCACAATGAGCCGCTGCAAATCCACACAGCAATCTTTCACATCCCCTTTCGGCAAATTTGTTGCGGCACGCAGATATTGCAGCATTGCAGCCTTCTGCGGAGTATCCGGGAAATACGTTTCATCCGCAAACTTGAGGAACGCCTCTTTGGGAAAAATCTTCAGCGGCTTTCCCTTCTGCTGACGTCTTAGCTGCCGAATGCCTTGCTCCAGATTATCCAGCAGCGTTGCGGTCACAACCTGGCAAAAGTTTGCCGGATGGTTTTCATCAAATCGCACACCCGGTATATCCACAATGAGAAAATTGTCCTCCGGCTGCATGTCCAAATCAATGACTGCCAGCACCAGCATAAAGGCCGCTTCATCCATTGGCGGATTCTGGCTGTTATAAAGCTCAAATAAATCTTCCATGCGAAGTAACCCGTATAGGGATGCTGCTGCCCTCAGATATTTTCGTATTTCATCAATCGTCTCCCGTGTTGCTGGAACATTTGAAAACAGCTTTTTCCGGTCTTCCTCTGTAAGCAGTGCGCACTCCTCTTCCGGTTCCATTTCTTCATCATCGTCTTCTTCATCGTCCTCTTCCCAATCCGGGTACTGCTCCGGTGCTTCCCCCACCGTGCGGATCACTCCAGGAATGTCCGTTCTCTCCTCCAATTCCCGCAGCACCCTGCATTGGAAACGCCATTCATCTCCAAAATCAAACAGAAACTTGAATTTATCTCCCTTTTTCAACCGCAGCTGCCGGAGCGTAACATCACTGGAGTATTTTTCACCATCATCCAGGTAATCTGAAAAATACGCCCGCGCATCGCTCCAATAGCGATCATCCATAAAAAACGCATGGGCATGGTCATCGTCAAAATCGAATGCATCCAGAATTAGTTCATGCAGTCTGTCAAGCGTTTCCTGATCTCCTATGCGAATATGGCGATAGCACCCTGCTCCAAGAGAAGCACTGATTACATAGCTTTTCATAACGAACCGCCCCTTTTTATTTTCATCATATCACAATTTTGTATGGAACGCAGCGAAGATTCTGCTGGTCAAAATACTTCCTCGCGCATCAACAAAGCTGTTTTCCCTCTGGACTGACCGAACCGGACCCTCTGGGCATTGGCAAAAACCTCGTTCATGTGCTCCAGCTTCCGCTTCAGTTCCGCGTTTTGCTTCTGAAGCAGTTATATGGAATCTGCCAGAGGGCGAATGAGTTCCGCTACTTACGCGGCGGTGTATGTACTTTTTTATTCTCCGCGGCCATAGCTTGCACCCCTAAAAAGTAGCTTTATCCTGGATTTATGATACCATAAATCCAGGATAAAGTACAGAAAATATGCAATTTCAAGAGTATTTCTGTCAGAATGAACCCTTCGGTTTTCCTTTGCGGATGGCCGTTTTCTGTTCAATGTGAAGCCCTTCCATGAGCCAGCGAAAGCTCTGGGGATCCAGCAGCTTCAGCTCCGCCTCTGACCTGGGCCGCTGGAATCTGCCGTTGGGCAGGCGCTTGTACAGAAGGACGTAGCCGTCTCCTGTCCAGTACAGTGCCTTGATCCGGTCTGTCCGGCGGCCACAGAACAGGAAGAGGCTTTCTTCATTCAACTGGCCGCCATACTGCTGGGTCACCACAGCGGCCAGCCCGTCAATCTTAAGTGGAGGGCGGGGGGTATTGGGTACTTGCTGTCGAAGGTGCAGAGCAGATAATTTATAGGGATTTACCGTTTTCCCGGGCGATTTGCGCAAACCAGTGAGCACTTTCCTTCGGGATTCTTGTTTGCGTCGGATAGTCGACATAGATCAGACCAAAGCGCTCTGCATAGCCGCTGTGCCACTCAAAATTATCGGTCAGCGACCAGTGGAAAAAGCCGCGGATGTCGGCGCGTTCGCTGCCTTTGCGAAGCGCAAGCAGGTAACGGTGCAGAAAATCGATTCGGTCGGCGTCGTGTACCTGCCCGTCGAGATAGATCCGGTCATTGCAGCTCAGACCACATTCCGTTACGTAAAGAGGAAGCTGATAGCGCTCGTAGAGAAAGGCGTAGCCATATTCCATGATCTCCGGTGTGACCGGCCACTTGAGGGCGGTGCAGGGGAAGCCCCTCGGGCGCGGAAGATAGACCGGCCACCCGTCTGCATCGGCTGCGATCTCACTGCCGTTATAAGAATTGACGCCGATGAAATCGGGGATGGCGTGCATGATGCCCCAATCCTCCGGTGAAATTTTCCGCATAAGCGACGAAATCGCCCCCGGCTCCGGCTCGACGCGGCCGAAGCACACTGCGTCAAGTGCGATGGGGTGGGTGAACATCCAATCGGTATCCGTCAGACGGAAGGTCTCGTTGCGTGCCGCCTCCTCGTCGGCGGGGGCGTGGGGATAGCAGAGTTTTCCGGTGGAAGCGATGCCGATCTGCGCGTCTGGCGCGGTGCTTCGGATCGCGCGGAACGCAAGCCCATGCGCAAGCATCAGGTTTTTCCAGCACTGCACGAGCCGCGGCAGGGGATAGCGCCTGCCCGGTGCGTGGATGCCGTCGCAATAGCCGAGCTTGAGAACGATCTGCGGCTCGTTGAGCGTGATGAAATGGGAAACGCGGTCACCAAAATGCCGTGCCATCATACCCGCAAAGCGGGCAAATGCTTCCGCTGTCTCCCGGCGCAGCCAACCGCCCCCAACTTCCAGCGCCTGGGGCAGCTCCCAGTGATAGAGCGTCATCCATGGCGTGACGCCATGCCGCAGACAGCAGTCCACCACGCGGTCATAGTAGCGAAGACCCGCTTCGTTCCAGCGACCGTCGCCGGTTGGGTCGATGCGCGCCCAGCTCGCGGAAAAACGGTATGCGTGAAGGCCGAGTGCTGCCAACAGGCCGATGTCATCTTCAAAGCGGTGATAGCCGTCGCAGGCGACGGAACCGTCTTCTCCGTTTGCGATGGCGCCCGGTTTCCGGCAGAATACGTCCCAGACGCTCTCCCCGCCGCCGTCCGCGGTGGGGTATCCTTCTGTCTGGTAGGCGCTGGAAGCGGCGCCCCAGACAAAATCCTTGCAAAATGCCATATCAGTTCCCCATGACGACGCGCACCGAAACGACGCTGCCCGGCGCGGCGGGGGCAATGAGATTCCCCTCCTGCGGCTTCCCGTTCACGTACAGCGCCCTCACGCCGTGCTCCGCGCCGTCCGTGTTTTCGATGGTGATGTGATACTGTGCGCCCCGGAAGCGCCGTGTCAGCGTGACGGTTTTCCATTCCGGCGGGATGCAGGGATCGATCCGCAGTCCCTCCAGCTCCGGCTGTACGCCCAGAATCGCCTGGGAAATGGATACAAACGTCCAGGCGGCCGTACCGGTGAGCCAGCTGTTTTTGGCCTCGCCGAAGGTCGGCGCGTCCTTGCCTGCGACCATCTGGCTGTAGACGTATGGCTCTGTGCGGTGGATTTCGCTGACCGACTCCAGATAGGCCGGACAGATTTTTCGGTAGGTTTCAAACGCGCGGGCACCGTGCCCCAGGACGGCCTCCCCGCAGGTAATCCAGGGGTTGTTGTGGCAGAAAATACCGGCGTTTTCCTTGTATCCCGGGGGATAGGAGCTGATTTCGCCAAGATTGAGATAGTATTTCGTGTAGGCAGGCTGCAAAAGAACAATGCCGAATTTGCTGTCGAGGCGATCTTCCACGCTCCGGAGCGCTTTTGCTGCCTCGCCGGTTTCCTTGCCGATGCCGGCCATGACACACATGCCCTGGGGCTCGATGAAGATCTGCCCTTCCGCGCATTCGTTACTCCCGACCGGTGCGCCGAAGGCGTCGTAGGCTCTGCGGAACCAGGCACCGTCCCAGCCTGCGCCCAGCACGGTTTTTTCCATCTCCGCAACTGCGTCTGCGGCCTCTGCCCCTTCCGCGTCCAGACCAAGATGCCGACAGATGTCGGCATACGCCCTGCCGTATTTGACAAACATGCCTGCGATGAAAACGGACTCTGCCACGGGTCCCTCGCTGGGGCCGGTGATCTGGAAGCTCTCCCCCGGGTGAGCGGAGAAGCAGTTGAGATTCAGGCAGTCGTTCCAGTCGGCGCGGCCGATCAGCGGCAGGCCGTGGGGGCCGAGGTGCGTGCAGGTGAATCGGAAGCTGCGGTGCAGATGCTCCATAAGCGGCGCGGTGTTGTCCGGGTCGCAGTCGAAGGGCACAGTTTCGTCCAGAATCGTCCAGTCGCCGGTCTCCCGCAGGTAGGCGTCCACACCCGCGATCAGCCACAGCGGATCGTCGTTGAAGCCGCTGCCGACCGCGAGATTCCCTTTCTTCGTAAGGGGCTGATACTGGTGGTAGGCGCTGCCGTCCGGGAACTGGGTGGCGGCAATGTCCAGAATGCGCTCTCTTGCGCGCTGGGGAATCATGTGGACAAAGCCCAGCAGATCCTGGCAGGAATCCCGGAAGCCCATGCCCCGCCCCATACCGCTTTCAAAATAACTGGCAGACCGGCTCATGTTGAATGTGACCATACACTGATACTGGTTCCAGATATTGACCATCCGGTCGACTTTTTCGTCGCCGGTGACGGCGTGATAATTGGCGAGCAGACCGTCCCAGTAGGCGCGGAGCGCAGCCATTGCATTGTCAAACTGCGCCGGCGTGTGATACCGGGCGATCATTTCCCGGGCGCGACCCTTGTTGATCACCCCGGGAGCGGAAAATTTATCGGCTTCCGGGTTCTCGATGTAGCCGAGACCCAGCAGCAGCGTCTGCTCCTCGCCGGGAAGCAGCGTCACATGAAACTGCATTGCGCCCACCGGCGCCCAGCCGTGGGCGACGGAATTGGTACAGCGTCCGGCGGCAACGGCCTCCGGCATGGCGGGGGAGCCGTAAAGGCCGATGAATGCGTCGCGGGCGGTATCGAAGCCGTCGTAGGGGCGGTTTGCCCAGAGAACGGCGTAGTGGTTCCGCCGCTCCCGGTACTCTGTTTTGTGGTAAATCGCGTCCGGCTCAATCTCCATCTCGCCGATGGAGAAATTCCGCTGGAAATTGGAGCCGTCGTCCATTGCGTCCCAGAGGCAAAACTCAACATACGGGAAGACGTCCAACGTCTTTTCTGTGTCTGTTTCGTTTTTCAGCGTCAGTCGGATGAGCAGGCAGTTTTCGCCCTGGGGGACAAGCAGCGTCTGGGCAGCAAGAATGCCGTTTTTCCTGCCCTCAATCACGCTGTAGCCAAGGCCGTGGCGGCAGGTATAGCCGTCCAGCTCCGTTTTTGTGGGCTGCCAGCCGGGGTTCCAGACTGCGCTGCCGTCTTTGATATAGAAACGGAACCCCTCCTGATCGGTCGGGCAGTTGTTGTAGCGGTAGCGGGTGAGACGGCGCAGGCGCGCGTCCCGGTAGAAGCAGTAACCGCCTGCCGTGTTGGACAGAAGGGCGAAGAAATCCTCGCTGCCGAGATAGTTGATCCACGGAAGGGGCGTGCGTGCGTCAGAGATCACATATTCCCGCTGCTGGTCGTCGAAATGGCCGAAATGCATGTTGAAAACTCCTCCTCCGCCGGAAGCCGCTGGGGCACCGGCTGTAATCGAAAACGTTTAAGTATCCAAATGTGGCAAAATCACAGTCCTACAATAACGGATTTTTGCGCAAAATGCAATACTCTTTTTATAATTTTTTTGGGAAATGCCGATTTTTTTGCTTTCCCGGCGGAGATGCGAAAATACATCGGAAAGTTTCGGACTGTTAAGATGTCAAAACGACCAAATTTACGTAACGAAACTTAACGAATTAAACAAACTTTATGAGATGCGCCAAAATGACAGAAATTTCTCTTGCAATTTTGAGCAAAATACGCTATCTTGAAATTACGAAATCGATTAAGCATTTTCGGAACAGAAATGGAGGCACGGCCGGATGGTTTCCATGAAAGATATTGCAAAGGCGTGCGGTGTCTCGGTCGCAACGGTCAGCAAGGCGCTCTCTGGGCAGCCGGATATCGGAGAACAGACCCGCGAGCTGATCTGCAAAACAGCCGACAGTCTCGGCTATATGACAAATTCCGCCGCACGGGCGCTCAAGACAAACCGAACCTATAATATCGGCGTCCTGTTTGTGGACGAGCGGCGCAGCGGCCTTGCCCATGAGTATTTTTCTTCGGTGCTGGAAAGCCTCAAGGTTGAGGCCGAGGCCGGCGGCTATGACATCACGTTCATCAACCGCAACGTCGGCAAGAAGGCCACAACATATTTACAGCACTGCCAGTACCGGGGCGTCGACGGGGTCGTGATCGCCTGCGTTGATTTTGACGATCCGCAGGTGCTGGAGCTGGTCAATTCCAGGCTCCCGGTGGTGACCATCGACCATGTATTCAATAACCGCGCCGCCGTCGTTTCCGACAACGTGCGGGGCATGGAGGAGCTGGTGCGCTACGTCTACGCCAAAGGCCACCGCCGCATTGCGTTTATCCACGGCGAGCAGACCGCCGTCACCGAAAACCGTCTGACGGGTTTCTACCGCGCCTGCGACGCGCTGGAGCTGGAAATCCCGGATGCGTATATCCGTGAGGGCGTGTACCATGACCCCGATCGCTGCGCGGAGCTGACGCGGGAACTGCTGCGCCTGCCGGAGCCTCCGACCTGCATCCTGATGCCGGACGATTTTTCCAGCATCGGCGGCAGAAACGCCATTCACCGCATGGATCTTCGTCTTCCCGAGGATATCAGCGTGGCGGGCTATGACGGCATCCAGATTGCAAGCGTCATGAGTCCGGCGCTTACCACCTACCGGCAGGATACCCAGGCACTGGGAAGAACGGCCGCGGCAAAGCTCATCGAGCTGATCGAGAAGCCCCGCACTGCGCTGGTCGATCGGGTTCTGATTCCGGGACACCTTGTGGAGGGCGCGTCTGTCCGCGCCATAGAGACTCTTTGACACGGTGTTATCTGCATGAGGCAGAGCACATAGATGACAACCACCAAAATTTAACAGGAGGAATTCAAATGAAAAAGTATCTTGCGCTGTTTCTCGCAGTTCTGATGCTTGCAGCCGTGTTTGCAGGCTGCGCGGGCAAGGGAACTTCCACCGGCACATCCGCCAAAGAAGGCAAGGTCTTCAACATCTACGCATGGAACGAGGAGTTCAAGGGCTTCTTTGAGAAATACTACACCGTTCCCGAAGGCGTGACGGTCAACTGGATTATCACCCCCAGCGCGGACGGCGCATACCAGGATAAGCTTGATGAGGCGCTGCTGAATCAGGAGAACGCTTCCGCCGACGATAAGGTCGACCTGTTCCTGGCTGAGGCCGACTACATCCAGAAGTACACCGAGTCTTCCGTTACGCAGGACGTCGCCGCCCTGGGCGTGACCGACTTTTCCAACACCTACGCCTACACCGTGCAGGCCGCGTCCGACGCTTCCGGCGTTGTCAAGGGCGTCTCCTTCCAGTGCTGCCCGGCAGCTCTGATCTACCGCCGCTCCATCGCCAAGGACGTTCTGGGTACCGATGATCCCGCCGAGGTGCAGGAAAAGCTGAACAGCTGGGACAAGTTCAACGCCGTCGCGGCTGACGCCAAGGCCAAGGGCTATCTGATGACCGCTTCCGAGGCTGCGACCTACCGCGTGTTCTCCAACAACGTCTCCCAGCCCTGGGTTGACGCAGACAACAAGCTCCAGATCGACCCCGCCATCCAGACCTGGATGACCCAGGCCAAGGACTTCTCCGATAACGGCTATACCCAGGACTGCGACATCTGGTCCGACGAATGCACCGCCCAGATGTTCGGCGACGGCAAGGCCATGTGCTACTTTGGACCTGCCTGGTACTTCAACTTCTCCATGGGCAACGCGCAGGACGCGGAGAAGGGCTGCTTCGGTGACTGGGCGATCTGCGAAGGCCCTCAGGCGCACTTCTGGGGCGGCACCTGGCTGCTGGCGCCTGCCGGCACCGATAACCCCACCATGGTTGCCGACATCATGAACACCTTCATCAACGACGAAGAGGTCTGCACGAACCTGGTCAAGAACGAGGCACAGTTCTCCAACAACCAGAAGGTCAACGAGGCCGTTGCGAAGGATCCGTCCTATGGCAGCGACTTCCTCGGCGGTCAGAACGACATCGCCCTGTTCTGCGACCTGGCCAAGAACATCAAGTTCGAGAATCATACCATCTATGACCAGCTGCTCAACGAGGGTCTGCAGGCCAACTGGAGAGAGTACTGCAAGGGCACCGTCACCGAGGACGAGGCCATGAGCAACTTCTACAAGTACATCAACGAGAAGTACCCCACCATCGTTACCCCGTAACTCCATATGAAATTCCGGGGCAGGGCAGCCGCCCTGCCCCGGAGAAGGATTCATACTATTTCTCGATAAAATGGTTAACACCATTTTATCCTGCGAATCCTTCGCAGGCCGCCGGTGGCGGCGAGAAATGTATGGACTTACGTTTTTTGCGGCTACGCCGCTGGCTGCTGAAACAGCAGCCGAATAAAACGGTTTTTAACCGTTTTATTGAAAACTAGTATCAGCTGCGGTTTCGAGCAGACCGGGAAGGCCTGCCGGAAACTGCATCCGAACAAGGAAGGAGAGGTCTTATGCAGACGACAAAAGCCCCCAGGGTAAAGACGAAGCGCTCGAAGATCAGCTACGCAAAATGGGGCTATATTTTTATCGCGCCGTTCTTTCTGGCCTACGCGCTGTTTCATTTCGCTCCCCAGCTGCTGACGATCTACAACAGCTTTTTTGAAAACTACCGGGAGGGTCTGACGCAGGTGGGGCCGAACTTTGTCGGCTTGAAGAACTATGTCACGCTCTTTACGCCCGATAAGAACGGAACGATCGACATCCTGAAATACGCGGGAAATACGCTCGCACTTTGGATCGGCGGCGCGATCCCCCAGGTCGTGATCTCCCTGATGCTCGCCTGCTTCTTTACCAGCTACCGCCTGAAGATCAGGGGTCAGCAGTTCTTCAAGACCGTCATCTATATGCCGAACCTTATCATGGCGTCGGCGTTCGCAATGCTGTTCTACATGCTGTTTTCCAACGTCGGCCCGGTCAACCAGATCCTGACCCAGCTGGGCTGGATCGACATGCCCATCGACTTTTTCAACATCCGCTTTACCGTGCGCGGGCTTATCTGTCTGATGAACTTCCTTATGTGGTTCGGCAACACGACAATTCTGCTGATGGCGGGCATTATGGGTATCGATCAGTGCCTGTTTGAAGCGGCAAATATGGACGGGGCAAGCTCCTTGCAGGTCTTCTTCAAAGTCACGCTGCCGCTTCTCATGCCGATTCTGGTTTATACGGTCATCACCGCGCTTATCGGCGGTCTTCAGATGTTCGATGTGCCGCAGGTTCTGACAAACGGACTCGGTACGCCGAACCGGAGTTCTACGACGCTGGTCATGTATCTCAACAATTACCTCAAGACCAGCAAGAATTACGGCATGGCCGGTGCGATCTCCGTTGTGATCTTCATCATCACGGGTCTTCTGAGCATGGTGGTGTTCAAGTCGCTGACGAAGCAGGACGAAGAGTAAGGAGGCGCTTGCAATGAAGAAAAATTCCGCAGACAGCCGCAAAGCCCGCGCCATGCTGATATTCAGCCGGGTACTGGTCTACGCACTTCTGGTCTTTTTATCGGTACTTTGCCTGTTTTCGTTCTACATGCTCATCGTCAACGCCTCGCGTACCAATGCGGATTTGCAGGGCGGGTTCAAGGCGCTGCCCCAGGGGCATTTCCTGGAGAATCTTGTCAATGCCTGGAACGACAGCTCCATCAATATCCCCCGGGGTATGCTCAACAGCTTTATCGTGGCGGCTGCGACGGCGGTGCTGTCTACGTATTTTTCCGCGCTGACCGCCTACGGTCTGCATGCCTATAACTTCAGATTGAAGCACGCCGCGTTTTTGTTCATCATGGCTGTCATGGTCATCCCGAAGCAGGTTTCCGCTACCGGATTTGTACAGCTGTGCTACAAGCTGAAGTTGACCAACAGCTATCTTCCGCTGATTCTTCCGGGAATTGCGGCGCCGGTGGTATTTTTCTACATGATCCAGTACATGAAAAGCGTGCTGCCGATGGAGATTGTGGAGGCCGCCCGCGTGGACGGCTCGGGGGAGTTTTTCACCTTTAACCGCATCGTGCTGCCCATGCTGAAGCCTGCCATTTCCGTGCAGATGATCTTCACGTTTGTTGAGTCGTGGAACAACTATTTTCTGCCGGCGCTGCTGCTGGATAAGGCGGAAATGAAGACGGTTCCCATCATGATCGCCCAGCTGCGCGCGGCGGACTATTCCAAGTTTGATCTTGGCAAAGTGTATATGTTCATTCTGCTGGCCATCCTGCCGGTGCTGCTGGTGTACATTTTCCTGTCGCGTTATATCGTCAAGGGCGTGACCGCCGGCTCTGTCAAGGGATAAAGCGGCGTTGGACGGATACTGAAGTTCAGATCATAAAATAGTTGCCGCAGATCGGAAAAGCTCCGATCTGCGGCAATTTAGGCAACACCGCACAATTGCGTCTGAGAGCCTCAGCCGCCTTTTTGCCGAATTATGCGGTGTTGCCCTGGTATCAGATACAGCTGTGGCTTTTACATTATACGGAAAATATCCTCCTTGACCAATTGACGTTTCTGTGCCAAAATAGAAGCATCTAAAACTTGGAAGGAAGAAATCTTATGAAGCACTTTTTGATTGTTGTGGATATGCAGAAGGACTTCGTGGACGGTGCGCTGGGAACACCGGAGGCGCAGGCAATTGTGGAAAAGGTAGCGGATAAAATCCTTGGCTTTGAGGGGCAGATTTTTGCTACGCTGGACACCCATTGGGAGAATTATCTGACCACCGCCGAGGGGAAAAAGCTGCCGGTAAAGCATTGCATCAAGGGAACCCCCGGCTGGGTGCTGAACGACAGCATTGCGGCTGCGCTGGAACAGAAGGGCTATACACCGGTGGAAAAGCTGACCTTTGGCTCTGTTCTGCTGCCGCGGCTGCTGTACCAGGCAGCGGCGGGGGAGAATTTCACCGTTGAGCTGGTGGGACTGTGTACGGACATCTGCGTGGTGTCCAATGCGCTGATGCTGAAGGCGAATTTCCCGGAGATGGAGATTTCCGTGGATAGCACCTGCTGCGCCGGTGTCACACCGGAAACCCATGAGGCTGCCCTCACCACCATGCGCTGCTGCCAGATCAATGTGAAATCATAAAACTTCCATACAAGGATAGAAAACGCCGGAGTGGTGCCGCAAACGCGGCGCCGCACCGGCTCTTTCTGTAGCTGGTTTTGGATGCCCGATTATCCTTTCCTTGCTGCCTCTGCGGCGCGGTTCTCTGCCCAGAGGGCGTCTGCGGCGGGCTTCCAGCAGGCGGCGTAGGCGTCGCACTTGGCGCACAGATGGTCTGCCGTCTCGGGAGACTGCATGTCCGTGGAATGCGCGCCGGAGGCTTCTACCATTGCCCGGAGCTTTTCCGGATTCTCCAGCATGGGACAGGGACGGAGCATGTTGTCGTTGAAGGGCTGACCGTCGTGATAGGCCATGAACATGGGGGACTGCATGGCTTCCAGCAGGGACTTCTGGCGGATATTGGAATCGGAATAGTGGATGAATACACAGGGATCCATGTCGCCGTTGGCATTGCCCCGTCCGGAAGAAAACGGCGACAGAATCGGAAGTCCGCGTGCGGACAGGTGCGGTCATGACGCTGATCGCGGTGCTGGTATTCTATTTTTCCCGCTATCCCTACGTGCTGGAAGCGACGGCTGCGGTGCTGAGCATCATGGGCATCGTTGAGCTGCTCCGGGCGGCGGGGCATTGCACCTGGCGTAACGTCCTGCTTCTGAGCCTGATGGCAGTTGCGATCTGCATGAGGCGGCTCCCGTATTACGGAGAAATTCTCCGAATCACGTGGATTCTTGCGATTGTGGCCTTCGCCCTGTTTATGCGCCATAGGAAAGATGTCCATTCCATCGGCTTTTGGCGCATTTTGCCCTGTACGCTGATGCTTCCCATATTTTTTTACAGCGCGGTGGAGATTCGGCAATGGCCCCGGGGGCTTGCCGTTCTGATTTTTGTTATACTGGGCTGCACGATCAATGATGTGGCGGCGTATTTCGTCGGCAAAGCCTTCGGCACCCATAAGCTGGCGCCCACCATCAGCCCCGGGAAGACGGTGGAGGGCGGCCTGGGCGGCATGATCGGCTCCGTCATTCTCATGAGCCTTTTTGCATTCCTGTATTCCAACCGGACAGGGACTGCGATACAATACGGCTGGCTGATTCTGTATCTGTTTTTGGCATCCGTCATTGGACAGTTTGGCGATCTGGCAATGTCAACGATCAAGCGGACGGTGGGCATTAAGGATTTTGGGGAAATTCTTCCGGGACACGGAGGCATTTTGGACAGGTTTGACAGCTTCCTGTTTGCTGCACCCTTTGCCGTGATCTACGGGAATATGACCGGCTGCTTTTTGTGACGGCATGAAATGAATCTTTGCGTGGAAAAACAGCACCCGCTTTTGACGGGTGGTCATAAAACAGCGAACGGAGCGTATCGGTACAGATACGCTCCGTTTCGCGTGCCGGGGCGCAGCCCCTTGGCTCTCCCTCTGGGAGAGCTGTCACCGAAGGTGACTGAGAGGGTATTGCACCTTTATTTCCCCTTCTCCGTCTTCGCTATGAAGTGTACCCCATGTCAAGGGGAGAGGCAAGAGGTGCTCACGCTGTGCCTTATCGTAACGGAATGGGGGAGACAGTGCGGTAGGCGGCGGTTAGCTGGTCTGCGGTGGGGAGAGCGTCCAGGACGTGACGGCGGGCGACGCTCCAGGCGGAGGCGTTGGTGGCAAATTCCAGGGCTTCCGGTATGGACTTGCCGCGGCTGAGGGCGACAGCGAGGGCTGCATTGAAGGTATCCCCGGCACCGGTGGTGTCCATGGCGGCGACGGAAAGGGCGGGGAAGAGCAGCCCTTCGGAGAGAGTCACCAGAAGGGAACCCCTGCTGCCCAGAGTGACGACGGCATTGGTCAGCCTGGCGGCGCGGAGACGGTCTGCCAATTCTGAAGGCTCGGGAGTATAATTCAGCCCCAAAAGGACGGCGGCCTCCTGCTGATTCGGGGTGATCAGATCGAAGCTGCGCAGAAAATCCGGTTCCATAGGGATAGCGGGCGCGGGATTCAAAATTGTGAAAATGCCGTGCTTTTTCGCAATGGCCAGGGCGGCTTTCGTGGCATCCAGAGGACATTCCAGACCCAGCAGCAGATGGGTGCAACGGGACAGAGCAGCTTCCTGCGCCCGGAGGAAGTCGGCGCTGAGCAAATCTGCCGCGCCGCGATAGACTGTGACCTGATTTTCACCCCGGCGGTCGGTCAGGATGCAGGCGTAGGCGGTATTGGCTTCGGGGACGGTTTGCAGGATGGGCGTGACGCCTTCCCTGAGAAGAACATCCCGGCAAAGAGCGCCGCCGGGGTCGCTGCCCACGGCGCCGAAGAAGCAGACCTGAGCCCCAAGCCGGGCGGCGGCGACAGCCTGGTTATAGGCTTTGCCGCCGGGTTCGATGAAAATGCTTTCCGCGCAAAGCGTCTCGCCGGGGGCGTGAAAATGGTCTGCGGTGAGAAATACGGATTCGCCGCCAAGGCCGACGGCACCGATCCTTGCTGCTTTCGGCTGCATAACAGGCACCTCACAGGGATTGGATGCGGGGGGAAAAGCGGTCGATGAGGGCTTTGTTGCGCTCCGCGCCGCCGGGAATATTGCCGCTGAGATAGATGGGAACGTCCACGCCCTCTGCCAGAGCCAGCTGAGTGGCTTCCGCCAGAATGCTGTTGAGGATGAACGCGCCGGTGATGGTGGAAAGAGGCGTGGTCTTAATGGCGGCGCCCTGCGGCAGCAGACAGGCATCACCGTGGGGGGCTTTGTTGTCGATCCACAGGTCGGAGACTTCATAGAGGTGTTTTCCGCTGGCGCTGCGGGCGTTCTGGTCAAAATAGGCGCTGGAACAGATGGCAACGGTGGGAATGCCGCGGCTGTGGATGATCTCCGCTGTTTCCACCGGGACGGCGTTGACGCCGGAGGTGGACAGACAGAAGAAAATGTCGTTTTTGGTCGCCGGACAGTTTTTCAGAACCTCCCGGGCAAGACCGGGCTGCTTTTCCAGGCGGCTGCTTTCGGCGGCTCCTTGGTGGAGCATGAGAGGCTCATAGAAAACGGGGGCTACGTTGGCCAGCCCGCCGGCGCGGTAGAAGGTCTCCTCCGCCAGAATGTGGGAGTGGCCGCAGCCAAAAACGTAGATCAGACCGTCCCGGACAAGGACGGCTTTCACCATCTGCGCCGCCTGTACGATTTTCTCCCGCTGGGTCTCCCGGATGGCGGTGATGGCGGCGGCAATATGGTCGGCATATTGGTCTAAAAGCACAGAGAAATTCCTCCCGTTTATCAGTGTCCGGAAAGCAGGGAGCTTTCCCGGATGACCAGGTTCGGTTCGACGTAATAATTATCATAGGGCGTATCGGGATTCTGAATGCAGTCGATCATCAGCTTGACGGTCATATCTGCCATACTGGCGATGCGGTACTGAACCGTTGTCAGCGAGGGAGACAGATTGGTGGCGATGGAAAGATCGTCGAAGCCCACAATGCCAACATCCTGAGGAATCCGCCGGCCCAGGCGCTTGCACACCCGGTACAGTTGGGCGGCAATGAGATCATGATAGCAGAAGACGCCTACCGGCTCCCGGTGCTCCTCCAGAAGCTGGGCGATCAGACCGTCGTCCGCCCGGTTTCGACTGGAAACCTGTAAGGTGCTGCGGCTGTCCAGCTCGAAGCCGCTTTGCTTCAGCTGCATCTGAAAGCCGGTGAAGCGGATGTCGCTTTCCAGGGAACGGCTTTTGCTGCCCAGGTACAGAAAGTCCCGGTAGCCCTGCTCCACAAGATGCTGGGCGACCTTCTGGGAGATGGTAAAGCTGTTGACCTGGACGGAGGAGCACCTGCTGTTTTCCAAAGCATGTCCCAGCAGCACGCAGGGGATGGGGCAGCTGCGGTAAAGCCCGGTTTTCTCCGGCGCGGTGGGAATGCAGCTGACGATCCCGGCGACGGACATGTGCAATAGCAGCTGAATCAGCTTGCGCTCCTCCTCGGCGGAGTAGGTGGCGTTGAGAATCAGCACCTCGTAGCCCTTCTGACGGAAGCTTTCCACCACGGTATCACAGAGGGACGAGAAAAACTCGTTGTTCAGCTGAGGCACCAGCATACCGATGATGTTGGTATGGCGATAGTGATCCTCCATCAGCTTGGCGTGGGACAGATAATATTTCTTTCCCCGCAGCTCCAGGTAGCCGGTGTTGCACAGCTCGGAGAGAATATTGTGGGCGGTCACCACAGAGATCTGCCGGGCGTTTGCCAGAGCCCGGGTGGTCATGAAGGGAAGCCCGGGCTCGCCATATTTTCCGCTGAGGATCTCCTTCTGGAGCAGATACCGCTCTTGGGCGGAACGGGATAGGTTTTCAAAAACTTCCTGTGTCACAGCACCCGGTCTCCTTCCGTAAATTGAGTGGGATGGAATGTTATACAATTGTTATAGCATGAGCTTGAAAAAAAGGCAATACGAAATTGCAAGAAAAATGAAAAAATATTTATTTCCGGAGAATTTACCGGAAAATCAAGAGAAATAGAAATGTCCGCGCCCTTAACGCTGGGATTCTATTATGTCGTTTTAATCGAATATTCAAAATTATGTTATAATTTATTATAATATTCTTGACAAATATGTTATCGCTGATGTAGAATCAAAATGAAAAATTCAATAAAATATTGCTGAAAAGAAAAGACGCATTGTTGCAATTTGACATGGCTCTGGAAAGGGCGAAGGAGGAAGCTATGGACGGTGGGTTCTATGTATTTCCCCGGGAGCTGAAAGCCTGCGCCGACAGGCGGCTGAATAACGCCACCATTCGACGGCTGTGGCAGGGCTTCTGCTGCCAGGCGGGGCAGATCGTTATGGAAGAAGCGGATGGCGTTTTCTTCCGGGCAGGCGCCATCCCGGTGCCGGAGGTTCCGGGAAAAGCCGAATTCGTCATCCGGGTTACGGAGCAGGGCATGGCCGTGGCGGCGAAGGACTATTCCGGGCTGGCTCGCGGCGTGCTGGTGCTGATGATGCGCATTGAGCCTGTAGCGCTGGAGGAGGGTCGGGAGCAGTTCCGTGTGGCGGCGTGCTCTTTGGAAGGCAATTACGGTATTCGCAGCCGCATGATTCACTTCTGCGTTTTCCCGGAGACGACGCCGACGTTTCTGCAAAAGTGCATCCGTCTGGCGGGCGTGATGCAGTACACCCATGTGGTACTGGAATTCTGGGGGATGCTGCGGTATGACTGCCTGAAGGAGCTGGCATGGGGAAACGCCTGGCCGAAGGATTTTGCAAAGGGCATCGTCCGGGAGATTGAGGATATGGGCATGGAGGCCGTTCCTATGATGAATCACCTGGGACATGCGGCCGGATGCCGTGTCAGCGGCGGTAAGCATGTGGTGCTGGATCAGAATCCCCGGTTGGCAGCGCTGTTTTCTCCGGACGGCTGGTCATGGAACATTCTGAATCCTCGGGTGCGCGATTTGCTGAAGGACGTGCGGCGGGAGCTGTACGAGGTTTTCCCCAACGCCCGGTATTTTCACCTGGGCTGCGACGAGGTGTATTCCTATGAAAAAGGGGATGAGGATCAGCGGCGGATGCGCAGCTTCCTGCGTTCCGTGATCGAAGAGGTTCAGATGGAAGGCGTTCGCCCAATCATCTGGGGGGACATGCTCCTGAATGCCAGAGCCTGCGGTGTGGACGGCGGACATCAGCCTTACGTCTGCGGCTGCGACACGCCGGAACACGCGGATAAGCTGATCGCGGCCATCCCAAGGGATACCGTCATTGCCGACTGGCACTACGACATTTTGCGGGCGCCTGTCAAGACCAGCGTTTACTTAAAGGAAAAGGGCTTTGACGTGCTGGGAGCGCCCTGGTTTGAGGACGCCAACTGCCGGGCGCATGTGGATACCGCCCGGGAGCATGGGCTTATGGGCGTCATGGTGACGACCTGGCACACCCTGGCGCAGAAGATGCCCCATATCGTCGCAGACGCTCTGATGTGCGGCGCGTTCCAGTCCCCCTGGTCGGGGCCGGAAAGTAGCAAGGTTCGCACCGAAACCGCCGCCCTGCTGCGCAAGGTATGCTTTGTGGACGGCGACTATAAAGAAGCGGGCTGGACGGACAGCCAGATTTTCATGCAGGCCAATCCCATGACTTAATACGATTTCCCGATAAAATGGTTAACACCATTTTATCCTGCGAATCCTTCGCAGGCCGCCGGTGGCGGCGAGAAATGTATGGACTTACGTTTTTTGCGGCTACGCCGCTGGCTGCTGAAACAGCAGCCGAATAAAACGGTTTTTAACCGTTTTATGAAAAACCAGTATAAGGCAAACTCCGGCTTCGGACAGTTTAATGGAGGGGAATATGAAAAACAAAAAAATATCCAAAAGAATCATCAGAAACAATCTGGTCGCCTACTCGTTCGTTATCGTCAGTCTGGTGACGCTGCTGGTGCTGGTTTACATCCCCATGATCTCCACCGTGGATTACAGCTTCCGCCGCATCGGCATGGTCGGCGTGGGCGAGGATGCCTGGATCGGTCTGGAAAACTACCGGATGCTGTTCTCCCAGTCCACCTTCTGGAAGGCCATCGGCAACACCATTCTCATGGCGGTCATGGGTCTTCTGACCATTCCTGTGGGCTTTCTTCTGGCGGTTTTGGTCAACAGCCTTGGCCGCAGCCGATTGCAGGAATTTTTCCGGGTGGGCTTCTACCTGCCTAATATCATCACCGGCGTTTCCGTGTACCTGATTTTCCGGGTGGTGCTGATGACCGACGGCGGTCTGCTGAACAATGTGCTCAGTGCAATCACAGGCCGGCAGGTATCCATCGGCTGGCTGGCAGACCCCAAATTCGCCCGCTGGGGCGTCACCATCATCTGGGTCTGGATGAACGCGGGCTACTCCATGCTGATGAATCTGGCAAGTCTTCAGGCCATTCCCACCGATCTGTATGAGGCAGCCTCCATCGACGGCGCCAACGCCATTCAGAAGCTCATCGCCATTACCGTCCCCAACATGAAGTCCTGCTTCGCCCTGCTGTTCGTCACCGGCATGATCAACGGGCTGGCAAGATTCACGGATATTTACATCCTGGGCGGTATGGACTGCTACGGCGGCGCGGGCGGCACCTTGCAGACCATTCTGATGTACGTCTTCCAGTTCAGCTTCGAGACGCCCAACTATGGCGTGGCCTCCGCCGGTTCCATGGTTCTGTTTGCCCTGGTCTTTGTGATGACAATGATCAATGTCAAGCTCACCGGCTTCCTGAAAGACGAGGTGTAACTCATGAAAAGAGCGAAATATAAGCGTTATATCACCGCCGTGGTGCTATTTGTGATTCTGGCGATCATCCTGACCCCGCTGCTGTGGTCCATCTCCATGTCCTTTGACAAGACGGCGACCACCCATCTGCCGGAGTTCTCCCTGATTCCCCACGAGCCGTCCACCTTCAACTACAAGGCTGCGGCCAAGATGATCGATCTGCCGCAGTATTTCAAAAATACGGTCATCGTCGTGGTGGTGAATACCTTCCTCGCGGTCATGTTTTCCATGATGTGCGGCTTTGCCTTCGCCAAGCTGAAATTCGTGGGCAAGAAGTTCTGGTTCATTTTCATGCTTGCGGTCATGATGGTTCCTTTTGAATCCCGCTTGGTGCCGCTGTTCCTGCAATACCGGGACTGGGGACTGCTGAATACCTGGTGGCCGCTGATTCTGGGTCAGTTCGCCTACGTTTACGGCACCTTCTTTGCCCGTTCCTACATCAGCTCCATTCCGGATTCCCTGGCGGAATCCGTCTATATCGACGGCGGCAGCGAGTGGCGGGTTTTCTTCAGCGTCATTATCCCGCTGTCCAAGCCCATCATGTCCACCCTCGCCATTTTGCAGGTCATCTCCAACTGGAATGCCTACCTGTGGCCTATGGTCGTTATCCGGGATTACAAAAAGCAGATGATTTCCGTGGGCGTGGCGCTGTTCAACGCCAACCAGAATGCCATGTACTACGGCCCCAGAATGGCGGTGGCCGTCCTCAGCGCCATCCCGCTGGTGATCCTGTACCTGATTCTGCAAAAGCACATCGTCGCCAGTATTGCCGTAACCGGCATCAAACAGTGATATATATGGGAAAGCCCGTGTATATAAATTAAAAACTAGGAGGAAACACAATGAAAAAGCTCACCGCATTGCTGCTGGCTCTGGTCATGCTTCTGTCCCTGACGGCCTGTGGCGCAAAAGTAGACGCACCCGCAACGGAAGCTGCTACGGCTCCGGCACCCGCTCCCGATGAGGCGACTGCCACTCCTGCGGCCAACAACGGCCTGGACCCCAACGAGAAGGTCACCCTGCACCTGTACGGCACTGCAAACTTCATTGATGTTGGTGCTGAAGGCACGATCGACCTGGTCTCCGGCGTCGAGATGCCCGGTTACAATGAACTGATCGCGGCATGGAACGAAAAGTATCCCAATGTCGAGGTTGTCGTGGAGACCTGCCCCTGGGACAACTGGATCACTTCCATCCAGACCGCTGTCCTGTCCGGCGGCGTTGACATCATCCTGCACGGCGCAACCCTGACCGAGCTGTGCGAGCCTCTGGATCCCTATCTGCAAAGAGATTCCGAATATGCCGATAAGCTGTTCGCCACCGAGAACCGCCGCTTCGGCGACCTGAGCAAGACCATGGTTTCCGGCATCCAGTACGTCATCGAGCCCTCCATTGCATACGTTGATATGGACATTCTGGATCACTACGGCGTGGAAGCCCCCACCGCCGACTGGACCTGGGAGGATCTGATCAAGATCGCGGAGGCCTGCACCGGCACCGACCCTGTTACCGGTGAGGAGACCTACGGCGTCCAGCTGTGCTACACCCACACCGCCAACATCTTCCAGAACTACTACCAGCTGGCGATGGCCTACGGTGCCAAGCCCATCACCTACGGCGCTACCGCGGCGGAATCCACCATCGACTTTACCGACCCCGCTCTGCCCAGAGTGTTTGCTGATATCGAGCGCCTGGCTGCCTGCTGCGCGCCCAACGTCAGAGAAGGCGCCAATGTCGTCGCCGACCTGACCCCCGAGAACAATGCCGCGATCCGCTGGAGAACCCTGGCTTACGACCAGTACCGCAAGATCGCCGCTGCCGGTATCGAAGACCGCTTCCTGTTCCTGCCTCTGCCCGTCGTGGAAGCCGGCGACATGGCCGGTTCTCAGTCCACCTACTTTGGCTCCTACAACATGGCCATTGCCAACAATTCTCAGAACAAGGAGTGGGCGTGGGAGTTCATCAAGTGGATGACCACCGACCCCGCTGCCGTTGAGTGGACCGTTGCCACCGGCGGTATTCCCAACTGCGAGTACGGCATGGATCTGCTGGAAGGCAAGATGGGCGAGAAGGCCGCTGCCCCCATGCAGGTTCTCAAGTCCATGCCCGAGGGCTTCTGCAATACCACCAACGCCTGGTATGACAACGTCAACTTCGGCACCTTCTCCACCTCCCTGGTCACGGTTCTGAAGGATCTGGTTTACGGCACCACCAATGCTGAGCAGGCTCTGGCTGCCTGGGAAGCCGCTACCAACGAGTACATGGCTTCCATCAAGTAATTTTCGCGAAAAGCAAGATTATGGGGCGGGGACGAAAGTCCCCACCCCGACGATAAAAGAGCCTGTGCATGTCATCGGCTCATTATCTGACCGGGACTGCCATTTTCCGGCAGTTAAGGCACAATTGTGATGAATGACGATCTTGAGAAAAAGATTTGCGGTCTGATGAAACAGGCCGTACAGAATCAGCAGACGGCGGGCGTCAGCCTGCTGGTGAGAAAAGATGGCGAAGAGCTGTTTTTCGGCGCCTGCGGCTATGCGGACATCGAGAAACGGGAAACGCTGGGAAGAGACCACATTTTCAGGCTTTTCTCCATGACCAAGCCCGTTACAGCCGTGGCGGCCATGATTCTGGTGGAGCGGGGAATGCTGGATCTGAACATGCCTGTTTCCGAGGTTCTGCCTGGTTTTGCCGGGGCGAAGGTGATGGAAGACGGCGTCCCGGTGACGGCACAGTTTCCTGTACGGGTGCTGCATCTGCTGAACATGACCTCCGGACTGACCTACGGGGAGGAACCCACCCCGGAAGGGCGGCAGGTTCTGAGGCTGATCGATTCCTGCATGGCGCTTCTGCATACCGACCGGTGTGTCAGCACGGTGGAATTTGCCAACGCTTTGGGACAGATCCCCCTGGCCTTTGCGCCGGACAGCTCCTGGTGCTACGGCTTTTCGGCGGATGTGCTGGGCGCCGTGATCGAGGAAGTTTCAGGAATGCGGTTCGGCGCGTTCCTGGAAGAGAATCTGTTCAAGCCCTTGAATATGAAAGATACAGGCTTTTATGTGCCTGACGAAACATACAGCCGCCTGGCAGCTGCCTATGAAACGGCAGAGGATGCCAGCCTGCGGCGCTACGATGGAGACTATCTGATGATCCGCAATAAGGCGGACGCACCGCCCCGGTATGAATCCGGCGGTGCCGGGCTGCTCTCCACCATCGATGATTACGCGCGCTTTGCCCAGATGCTCTTAAATGGCGGCAGTCTGGACGGGGCAAGGATTCTGTCACCCAGGACGGTGCAGTACCTGACCTCCGGAGAGCTGACACCGCCCCAGCAGGCGGCCATGCGCCGCTTTGGCGGGCACGAGGGCTACACCTATTCCCATCTGCTCCGGCGCCTGATCGACCCGGGACAGGCCTGCCTGATGAGCGAGGCGGGGGAGTACGGCTGGGCGGGGTGGCTTGGCTGCTACTTTGCCAACATCCCCGGACAGAACATGACCGTTTTGCTGATGCAGCAGAAAAAGGGCGCGGGAACCTCGGCATTGACCCGAAAAATCCGCAATATTCTGTCTGCGGAACTGCTTTGAGAAGGAAGGCCTATGTCAAAATTATTCCGTATGGACAGTCCTCTGATGCGCTTTCTGACAAAGATTGCGGATCTGATGGTGCTGAATATCCTGTTCTGCGTCACCAGCATTCCGCTCATCACCATCGGCGCTTCCTGGACGGCGCTGTATTCCGTGACGCTGAAAATGGTGCGCGACGAGGAAGACTCCGTTTCCCGCAGCTACTTCCGCTCGTTCCGTCAGAATTTCAGGCAGGCGACGCTGCTCTGGCTGGGGGTTCTGGTGGTGCTGGCGCTGCTGGTGTTGGACATCCGCGTCCTGAACGGCATGGCAGAGGGGACGGCGCCCGGGCTGCTCCGGGTGGGTGTAGAGATACTGGCGCTCCTTGGTATTATGGTGCTGCAATATCTGTTCCCGTCTCTGGCAAGATTTGAGGCATCCCTTGCCGACACGCTGAAAAACGCCTGCATGATGGCGCTTGCGCATCTGCCCAAGACGGCACTGATGACGGCGGCCGCCGTCGGCGCGGTATGGATTACGCTGATCAACAATACCACCATTGCCGTCGGACTGATGGTGTGGCCGCTCATCGGCTTTTCCCTGATGGCCTTCGGAAATTCCGGAATTTTGAGGAAAATTTTTGACAACTATGTGCCAAAAGCGTAAAACCTGTTGAAAAACAGAAAAATACGAAAACTTTTTAACAAGAGGAGAGAATGCTATGGATCAATCCAGCGGTTATTTGCCCAAGGTGATGGAGCTGCTCAACAAAATCGAAACGGAGCAGTACGACAACATCCGTGCCGCCGCAAAGCTGATGGCCGATGCCATTGAGAACGATCGTCTGATCAACGTCTACGGCGGCGGCGGTCACACCACTCTGCCTGTCGGCGAGATGTTCTTCCGCGCCGGCGGCCTGTGCAACATCAACCCCTGCATGGAGACCGGCCTGTCCGTGTTCAACCAGGCGCAGAAGTACCTGGCGCTGGAGCGCTGCGTCAATTATGGCCGCGCCATCATGGAATATTACAATCTCCAGAAGGATGACGTGCTGATTGTTTATCACAACATCGGCACCAACGCCGCTACCATTGACGCCGTCATGCAGGCCAAGGAGCGGGGCGCGAAGATCATCGCTGTTTCCTCCTCCGACTGGCAGGAAAACATCCCTCTGGATTATGAGCTGCGCCATCCCTCCCGCAAGAACCTGTTCGATTTCGCCGACGTCTGCATCGACGACTATAACCCCCTGGGCGACACCGTGGTCAAGCTGGAGGGCTTCGATACCCCCATCGGCCCCATTTCCAACATGACCGACTTCTATATTGTCCACCGCCTGGAGATCGAGTGCGCCAAGGAGTGCCTGGAGCGGGGCATTGAGCCTCCCTTCTGGCGCAGCGCCAACGTCCCCGGAGGCGATGAATTCAATCGTAAGAATCTTACGAAGTACAGCCCCCGTATCAAAATGCTGTAAGAAAAAGGAGCGCGAATTATGGATCACAAATTCATTCCCTATCTGACCGAGCTTGCCGCCAAGTATTCCGTGGCGGACAATGTGCAGGTCGAGCTGGAAGAAGGTGCCATCAAGGTATCCTGCGACAAAGGCAGCTACCGCTTCTTCTATGACTTTGGCAAGGCACTGCCCCAGGACGGTTTCGTGAATGTCCCCCTGTACCACTGGCAGTTAAAGCGCCGCTATGTGGAGCTGCGGAACATTCTGGACACCGAGATGGTCAAAAACGCGCTGGCAATGCGCATTCACCACATCGTTTCCCCCGACGAATTCACCCGCAGCCTGAAGGACATCATCGTTTTTGAGACCAATCTGGTGGAGTTCGTCACCCATCAGAGAATCGAAAAGGTCTTCTCCGATTTCAGCGGCGACGTTTACGCCAACTGCATCCTGTCCACCGACGGCAACGTGAAGGTGAGCATGGAGCTGGGCTTCTCTCCCGAAGGCTCCCAGCCGGTGCTGCTCCATGAGATCATCGGCAAGAACGGTCTGGCCTGCGACGTGGTGGTGGATACCCAGACCCAGCAGTACCCCATCTATGTTTTCAAGGGAAAGGAAACCCTGACATACACCGATATCGACGCCGAGCTGTATGACATGGAGAATACCCAGGTAGACGCTGTCCGGTTCATCCTGTGGGCGCTGTCCGACATCAGCCGTATTGAGGCGCTGCGCGAAAACTATGCACACATCGAGAAGGTCTATGAGGCCGCGCTGGCAGCCAACGCCAGTGTCCGTTACACCAAAGTGGAGGGTTAAATATGAGACAGGTGAATTTGGCAATTTCCTCTCTGACCCATGCCCACGTGCGCAAATACTATGCGACGCTGGATTCCAACGCCAAGCTGAACTGGGTCGCCGTCTCCTGCGCCAACGAGGCCGTGGCCGAGGACTTCAAGCTCTATGGCTACGATATTCCCATCTACATGTCCACCGAGCAGATGCTCAGGGAGCATCCTGAGATCGACGGCGTGGTTATTGCCAGCGAGAACCATCAGCATTTTGCCGACATGGAGCTGTGCGCCAAGTACGGCAAGCACATGCTGTCCATGAAGATTCCCACCTTTGATCTGGAAGAGTACGACCGTATGATCCGGATGGTGGAGGAAAAAGACCTGATCTGCCAGGTGGAGCTGGAAATGCACTACAATCCCTCCTGCCGCCGGGCCATCGAGCTGGCGCGGGACGGTGCCATCGGCAAGATCATCTCCTTCAACGCCACCAACATCACCCTGTCCCCCGTGTGGGCATTCCCCTGGCAGGGCGTGCCGGAGCGCTCCTACGGCAAGCGCGTTCCTCTGAAGGAAGGCGACCCCCGTTTCCGCGGCGGCGCTCTGAGCGACCATCCCCATATCTTTGATATGCTGCGCTGGTGTACCGGCTCCGACTTTGACTATGTCTTTGCCGATGTGGCCGACAACATCCGCGACATTGAGGAAGAGGACGTGCTGTACGTCACCGGCCAGATGAAGAACGGCTGCAAGTTCCTGCTGGATCCCAGCTGGTCCCGTCTGGAAGAAAAGCTCAAGCGCCCCGGCCCCGGCTGGGAAATCCTGCCCAAGCGCATGGAGGTCAACTTCTCCATCGTCGGCACCGACGGCGTGATTCAGGCCGACTGCTTTGGCCCCAACGTGTACTTTAACGGCGGCCCCAACAACCGCTACACCGTCCAGTACACCTATTTCGACGAGTGGATCGGCATGATGGACGAGTTCCATGACTGCATCCTGAACCACAAGCAGCCCAAGATCAACCTGCAGTGGCACCGCCAGACCGTGGAAGCCATGGTTCGCTGCTATGATTCCATTGCCAGCGGCGAGCCTGTGTACATGAACAAATGAGAATGAGGAGATAAACTATGGCTATCAAGCATACTATGGTCAGCTATTACGGCCTGAACTATGTCGAGCACGCGGAAGCCGACTTCCGGGAAATGCTCGACCATGGCGTGGACACCGTTCTGCTTGCCATCACCGAGTTCGATATGGACTTCTGGTTCCCCAACATCAACGCCATCGTGAAGAAGGCGCACGAAATGGGTCTGCGGGTCATCGCGGACACCTGGGGCATCGGCAAGTTTTTTGGCGGCGAGCAGGTTTCCCTGTTCCTGCAAAACAACATCCATCACCGTCAGGTCAGCGCCTACACCGGCGAAGTGCTGAACGCTGCCTGCTTCAACACCAATTCCTTCCGGGACTACTTCGAACGCCTGTGCCTGAAGCTTGCCCGGGAGACGGAGGTGGACGGCTTCTTCTGGGATGAGCCTCACTATGCCTATCCCAAGAGCTATGCCTCCATCACCGGCGGCGCCGGCGACGACTGGGCGTGCCGCTGCCCCGAGTGTATGAAGAAGTTCGAGGATTACTATGGCTACGAGATGCCCAAGTTTATGAACGACGATGTCAAGCAGTTCCGTTGGAGAGAGGCGCTGGAAACCCTGAGCCGCGTCTCCAAGTCCCTGAAGGAGTACAATCCCAAGCTGGAGATCACCTGCTGCGTCCACGCGACCCTGAACGGCTACTACGTCACGGAGCTGCGGGGCTATGACAACTGGGATATGGTGGCAGCCTGCCCCTACTTCGACGTGTTCTCCACCACCATCATCAACTGGAGCCTGCCGGACAGCTTCTTCCAGGAGATTACCGACCGCACTGTGGCCGTGGCAAAGAAGTACGGAAAGGAATCCGAGCGGTGGCTGATGGGCTACAACAAGCGCCCCGAAAAATGGGAGCAGATCGACCACGTTGTGGACATGTACGAGGCAGCAGGCGTAGACCGTCTGGCCACCTGGACATACCGCGGCGGTTATGGCACGTCCGTTGCTGCCAAGGACGCGCTGGAGCTGTGGGACAACATCGGCCGCAACTATAAGCGCGTGCTGCAGAAGTAAGTCTTCTTCATTTGCGCAGGAATACATCATGTGAACCTGCGCAGTGCCTCCATGCAATGCCCCCTGACGGAATCGCCAGGGGGCATTGATTCGTCGTGACTGGATTCCCCGGGGCATTCCGGTTTTTACGGGATTTTTTATTGCTTTCGCTTTGATTGGAGGAAAAATCCTGTATTTTTTTAATCCTTTTGCGCATTGCTTTTTCTCCCGAAAAGAAGTATGATTTTATCGAATAGATACGATTTTTGGAGGAATCAAAATGACGGTGGCAGAGGCCGAAAGCGAATATCTGAAGGCGCTCAGGCTTGGGCAGAAGGAGTGCGCGATGCTCCGGGGGAAGGGACAGAACCCCTTTCCACTGGTGCTGGATCAAATATTGGGCGGCGGCGTTCCCGAGGGGGCGCAGGATATCGGCACCTTGGAAATCCCCATTGAACGAATTGTCGGCGTGAAAAGCGCCGGAAGAATTTCCGCATTTTCGGCGGGCTTTTTCCCGCTGCTGGACTGCGAGTCGGAATTTGCGATGAAGTGGATGGCGCTGTGTCAGGCGCACCAGGGGGACGAGGGCATCCGCGACCCTATTATTTGCTATGAATATCTGGGAAATTTCTACGTTCAGGAAGGAAATAAGCGCCTGAGCGTGCTGAAATATTACGGGGCGACCAGAATTCCCGGCGTCGTCTACCGGATCGTTCCGCCCCTGAGCCAGGGCGTGGAAATCCGCGCCTATTACGAATTCCTGGAATTTTTCAAATACGCAAAGCTGTATGACGTTCGCTACACCCATCCGGGGTACTATATGCAGCTGCTGGCGCTTACCAATCTGCCGAAGGATCGGCCGTGGACGGAGGACGAGCGCCGCCGTTTCCGGGCGTATTTCCAGTATTTCCGGGATGCGTTTGACGCTCTGGGCGGCCGGGGACTGCACATCCAGCCGGAGGAAGCGCTGCTGCTGTGGCTGCAAGTGCATCCCTTCTCCGACCTGGGAGCGCTGTCCGGCAGCCAGCTGAAAAAATCCCTCAGCGAATTGTGGGAGAACGTGGTGGCAATGGATTTGCCGGACTTGGTCGTGCGGACGGAGGCGGCGGAGACCGCCCCGAAGCAGTCGCTGTTTGGCCGACTGCGGCGGCCGGGTCACGTCAACGTCGCCTTTGTTCATCAGCGTACCGTGGAAACCAGCCCGTGGACATGCGCTCACGACGTGGGAAGAAGGCACCTGGAGGACACTTTGGGGAACGCGGTCACGGTGCGCAGCTATTTTGGCGCGGACACGGCCGTCCAGGCGGAGGCGCTTCTGGAACAGGCCGTCGCCGACGGCGCGGAGGTGATTTTCACCACCACACCCCAGCTGGTCGCTCCCAGCCTGAAGGTTTCCATCCGCTATCCCAAGGTGCGGTTCCTGAACTGCTCCATCCACATGCCCTATTCCACGGTTCGTACCTACTACAGCCGAATCTACGAGGGAAAATTCATCACCGGCGCCATCGCCGGTGCCATCGCGGACAACAATAGAATCGGCTACGTGGGTTCCTATCCGATTTTTGGCGTTCCTGCCTCTATCAATGCCTTTGCGCTCGGCGCACAGCTCACCAATCCCAGAGCACAGATCGAGCTGAAATGGTCATGTCTGCCGGGCAACCCGACCCAGGAGTTCATCCGGGACGGGATCCGCGTGATCTCCAACCGGGATACACCGGCGGAGGACAAGCTGCACACGGAATACGGCACTTATTATGTGGGCGATAACGGCGAATTTGTCCCTCTGGGTTCGCCCTGCTGGGTCTGGGGAAAGTTCTATGAGAATGTGATCCGGTCGATTTTGTCCGGCACCTGGGACGACAGCCACGGCCAGGCCGTGAACGACTGGTGGGGGCTGAGCAGCGGCGTGATCGACGTGAAGCTGGCGGACGATCTGCCGGAGGGCGTGAAAAATCTGGCGCTTTATCTGCGCAACGGCATCAAAAGCGGCGTGATCGACCCCTTCCGCAGAAAGATCGTCGCCCAGGGCGGCGTAGTCAAGAACGACGGCTTGCGGACACTTGGGGCGGAGGCGCTGCTCCACATGGACTGGCTGTGCGAGAATGTCCATGGCACGATTCCCGCCTACGACGAGCTGCTCCCGATCTCCAAGCCGACAGTGCGGCTCCTGGGCATTTACCGGGACACCATTCCGGTGGAGGATATTATGTAAACCAAAGAATCCTAGAAAGGACGTATTGCAATGCACTTGCAATACGTCCTTTTTGCAATTCGGCTCATACTGAACTCCAATTAAAATCTTTAGAAAAGATTTTGATTGCCCGAAGGGCAAGAAGTTCATATGGGACTTGTTTTGTGATTTCTTTCCTTACAAATCACAAAACAGGCAGCGCCGTCAGGCGATGCCTTCCTGATTAAAATCAAAGATTTTAATCAGGAAATAGTATCAGTGCTTCCAGGTGGCGTACAGGCGGCTGGTGATCCTTTCGGAGGCCTCCCGGAGGGGTTCCAGATAGGGCAGAAGCGTGCTGGTATCCTCGACGCCGATGAAGCCGCTGAAGGACAGCGTGGCAATGATCGTGCCGCTATAATTGCGGATAGGCACGGCAATGCAGGTGCCGTTCATGACGGATTCGCTGTGGTCGAAGGCGTAGCCGTTGCGCTCGGCCTCCCGGATGGCCTGGCGGAAAACCGCCGGGTCGGTGATGGTGTAGGGGGTGAGGGGAACCATTTCACAGGAGTTGATGATCTGCTCCATCAGGCTGACGGGAAGCTCGGACAGAAGAATTTTACCGCCGGCGCAGGCGTAGAAGGGGAGGGTCGTCCGAAGTGGCGGGGTATAGTCCATCAGCTTGTTGGTACGGGATTGCTGTAAAATCGTGCAGTAAGCGCCGTCCCGCACCAGAAGGTTCATGGCCTGGTTGTACTTGGCGGTGTATTCCTTCATGACGTACAGCGCCACCTCCCGCAGGGCAAGGTAGAGGTTGTCCTTCTCGGTCACGAAACTGATTTTGCCGCCTACAATATAGCGGTCGTCATTGGTCTGAAATGCCCAGCCTGCCATTTCCAGCGTTTTCAGAATGCGGCAGGTGGTGGAGGCGGTGAGCTGGCACTGTTTGGCAATTTCATTAACGCCCAGGCTTCCCTTGGTCACTCTCAGCAGATCGAGAACATTGAGGGCGTTGTCTACCATTTTGATGGTTTCGCTGGGCTGCTCGGCTTGTGTTCGCAATGTCGTTCTGTCCTTTCGTAGGATTGCGGCGAGGGGCAATGTCGGCAGGAATGGGTATTTCCTGACTGAGGGGGCGATTGCACCGCCTTTTCCGCTGCAATCATCATACATAATCCGGGAACATTTGTCAATCTTTACCTTGAAATGTTGGGGAAAGAATGTACTTTTTAAGAATTTATTGAATTGGGAATGTTCATTCCGGGAAACTGAAGGCAAGAAGCGGTTAAATTAGCCAAAATTGGATTGCCTACATTGTATAGTTGTACAAAAAGCTCAATTAATGAAAAAATAGCTTGCAATTTTTGTTTGATTGCGTTAGTATACGAGTGGAATAACTATTCCAGAAAATAATGAAACTGAAAACAACAAAGGAGTACGTAAAAATGGCTAGACAGAAGCTTACCGGTATTTATATTCCCGTAGTGACCCCGTTCAATGAGGACGAGTCCATCAACTTTGCCGCGATCGACGAGGTTGCCAAGTTCCTGGCGGAAAACGGCGTTGACGGCATCATCCCCTCCGGCTCCACCGGCGAAATGATCGCCATGACCAAGGAAGAGCAGATGGCGGTTAACAAGGCCTACATCCAGGCCGGCCACAAGTACGGCATCAAGGTCGTCGCCTCCACCGGCGCTTACCGCACCGGCGACGTCATCGAGATGAGCAAGGCCGCCGAGGCTGACGGCGCCGACGGCGTCATGGTCGTCACTCCCTGGTACATGGGACCCAACAAGGAAGAGCTGTACCACCACTACAAGGCCATCCACGATTCCATCGACATCTCCCTGATGATGTACCACAACCCCTACTACTCCACCGTACTGCTGGACGACCGGTTCATTGCCAAGATGTACAACGAAGGCTGCATCGACGCCATCAAGGAGCGCCAGGCCGACGTGTTCCGTCAGCAGAATCTGCGCCGCCTGACCGACGACAACTTCGCCATCTTCTACGGCTACGACGTCTGCCCCGTGGAAACCCAGTCCACCTGGTCCGACGGTTGGGTCGTTGGCACCGGCAACCTGTTCCCGAAGGAAAACAGCACCATCTACAAGCTGGCCAAGGCCGGCAAGCTGAAGGAAGCCATGAAGGCGCAGGAAGAGCTGATGTGGCCGTACCTGCCTCTGTTCACCGAGCCCGACTCCAACGGCGACGTGCTGTGGCTGCAGATGATCAAGATCGGTCTGAAGATGCGGGGCGTCAACGCCGGCTACTGCCGCAAGCCCGTCATCAACGGTCTGCCTCAGGAGGACATGGATCGCCTGACCGCAGCTCTGAAGCATTACAACTACATTTAAGGAAACCAATCAAGTGCCTTTCATCCATGCTCTGCCCCCGCACCCCTTTCCGGGGGCAGAGCACGACCCCCAGCAATGCATGGAATTACGGCCTGGGTCGTGAAAATAAAAACCGGAACCATAAAATAAGACTGGAGGAACGAAAAAATGAAAAAAGCGATTAGTTTGCTTCTGGCGTTGGTCATGCTGTGTTCCCTGCTGGTAGCCTGCGGAAACGGCAAGACGACAGAGCAGCCTGCTGCATCCGCCGCAGGAGAAACCAAGGCGGAGGAAAAGCCGGCGGGTGACGCCGCTGCCCAAAAGACGACCATTACCGTCCTGCGTCCGGGCGATCAGGATAAGGTCGCCTCCTTCATGGAGCCTGCCGTTGAGGCCTTCGAGAAGGAAAATCCCGACATCCACGTTGAGATCATGTACGAATCCTGGCCCGGCTGGATCCAGACCTACCCGACTTATTTTGAAGCCGACACGCAGCCTGACGTCATCTTCTGGTGGGACAATAAGCTGCATGATTCCTCTGCCAATTCCCACCTGGTAAACCTGGCGCCCTATCTGAGCGACGAGCTGACCAAGAAGATTCCCGAGGGCGTGTGGAATCTGGTCGATCCCGGCGATATGGACGGATTGTACTACATCCCCAGCTCGGTGGATACGTTCGTTCTGTACTACAACAAGGACGTCTTCAAGGAAGCCGGACTTGACCCTGACGCACCTCCCACCAACTGGGACGAGCTGCTGAACGCGGCTAAGACCATCAAGGAAAAGACCGGTAAGCCCGGCATCGGCGTTCCCGCCATCAACGGCGCGGAAGTTCTGGAAGAGTTTGTCGGCTGCTTCCTGAACCAGGCCACCGACGCTCCCATTCTGGACAGCAACAGCATGCCTCTGTTTAACACCCCTGAGGGTCTGGAAGCGCTCAAGTTCCTGGAGCAGCTGTGGCCCTACGTGCAGGAATCTCCCACCGAATACGGCCGCGGCGAGCTGCGTCCTCTGATGCGTGACGGTCAGGTCGGTATGTTGATCGAAGGCCCCTGGGCCGTGAGCACCATGATCGCCGGTTACGGGGAGGACTTCACCAAGGACGGCCCCGTAGGCATCGCGGAGCTGCCGGTCGGCCCCAACGGCAAGAAGATTACCTGGGCAGGCACCAACGGCTGGATCGCCACCAGAGAGTCCACCGCCGAGGCCTCCGCCAAGTTTATTGAGTACCTGATGAGCGACGAGGTTCTGAAGCAGCACCATCTGGTCTACGGCTCCGGTCCTCTGTACGCTTCCGAATTGGAGGATCCCGCATTCCAGCATGATTACTGGGATGTGTTTTACCGTGAGACTCAGGAATTCTCCCTGTTCGGTATGATCGGCAGAAACAGCGCCACTCCCGCCGCCTACTATACGGCGCTTGAGGAAGTCTGGCAGCAGTTCCTGCTGGGTCAGCTGGACGCCCAGGGCGCGATGGACGCCGCTGTCGCCGCTGTGGAGGGCGTTACCGCCAGAAACAGCTGAGATCGCAAGCCAATAGAATATCCAGCTTTCCCCTGACTTGAAACCGGTTTGTCCGGGCTGGTTGAAAAGCCAGCCCGGATTTCCCAATCTCCCAAATTGGAGGTATCTATTTTGAAAAAGTTACAGAGAAGAAGGATTCTGCTTTCCTTACTTCCGCTGGCGATCCTTCTCTGCTTCGTATACGGTTACTCTCTGGTCACGGTGCTGTTCAGCGCCTTCACAGGCTTTACCGGTTCCTCGGCAGGAAAGTTCGTCGGTATGAAGAACTTCCAGCTGATTTCCAAGGATATCTGGCCCACGGTCAAAATCACGCTTATCTGGACCTTTGGCTCCGTGCTGCCCGCCATGGTGGCGGGGCTTGCCCTGGCCGTTTTCTGCAACCGCAATTTTAAGGGGAAAAAAGCGGCGGTTTCCATCAATCTGATCCCCTATGCCATTCCTTTGATTATTGTCGCTTCCTGCTGGCGTTTTGTATACAATCCGGATTTCGGCGTCCTGAACGTTCTGCTCAGCAAGCTTGGCCTGATCGAGAAACCCATCAGCTTCCTGGGCTTTGATCTGGCGCTGCTGTCGGTTATCATTGCCCGTATCTGGCGGGCGATGCCCTTCGCGTTTATGAACTATTATTCGGCGCTGACCACCATCCCCAAGGATCTGTATGAGGCCGCCGCCATCGACGGCGCGTCCCCCTCTCAGGCATTCTGGAATATCACCATGCCCCACCTGCGTACGACCACCTCCAGCACGCTGCTGGTGCTGACGGTGTGGACGTTCATGGTGTTCGACATCATCTTCGGCATGACCGGCGGCGGCCCCGTCAACGCGACGAAGACCCTTCCCATGCGCATCTATCAGGAGATGTTCGGCATGAAGAATCTGGGGACGGCCTCGGCCTGGTCGCTGATTGCCATCGGCGTATTGGTGATCATCACCATCCTCTACTGGAACATGGATAAGGAGGATAAGTCATGAGTAAGCCTTCTGCTGCCTTTAAGGTTATCCGCGGGGTTCTGTGCGCCATTTTCTGCGTGTTCGCACTGCTGCCCGTGTATGCTGCTCTGATCGTCGCTCTGACGCCGTATGCCAATATGCTGGAGCCACAGCTGTTTCCCCATTATTTTGCCATCGGCAACTTCTGGGAGGCGTTCCTGTCCATCGGCAGAAACGTACTGAACAGCTTCCTGTATGCTGCCTTTGCCACTGTACTGACCACCGTGATTGCGGTGCCTGCGGCCTACTGCCTGGCACGGTATCGCTTCGCCGGACGGAAGGCAGTCTCCTTTGCCCTGATGCTGACGCAGATGATGGCGGGCATCGTGGTGCTGCCCACCCTGTATAAGATACTGAACGGCTTAGGGCTTCTGAACTCCAGAGCGGTTCTGGTCGTCGTGTTCGCGGCGTTCAATCTGGCGCTGGTGGTCACCATTTTGCAGGGCTACTTTGCAACGCTGCCCACGGGTCTGGATGAGGCGGCGGCGATTGACGGCTGCAATTATCTGGACGTGCTGGTGCGCATCATTCTACCCGTCAGCGGCCCCGGCATTGCGGTGGGCGCGATCTTCGTGTTCGTCAACAGCTACAATGATTTTGTGATTCCGCTGTTCCTGCTTTCCAACGCCAACCACTATCCGCTGACGCTGAAGATCTACTCCATGCTCAGCGATACCACCATCCGCTGGCATATCATGGCGGCGGCGTCTCTGATCGGGATTCTTCCTCCGGTGGCGCTGTTCACCTTCTTCCAGAAGTACATCATTCAGGGCGTCACCACAGGCGCAGTGAAGGGGTAAGGATTGCCATGGACTCTGTGCTGAATGCGGCGGTGATCGGCTGCGGCGCGATCGCCCGGAAAAAGCACATCCCTCTGGCCGCCGCTAACCCGCATGTGCATATCAAGGCACTTTGCAGCCGCTCCCGGGCGCCTGCGGAGGTCTGCAAGGCGGAGTTTGACTGCGCGGATGCCGCCGTTTACGGGAATGCGGAGGACGTGTTTGCCAGAGACGACATTGACCTGGTCTTCCTGTGTACGCCCAACGACACCCACGCAGACTACGCGGTGCGGGCGATGGAGAGCGGAAAGCACGTGATCTGCGAGAAGCCCATGGCCTCCCGTTTGACTGACGCAGAGAGAATGTGGGCTTCTTCCCAAAGGTGCGGGAAAATGCTCCACATTTCCTACCAGAACCGCTATACCGACCAGGCGCTGTACGCAAAGCGCCTGATTGACGAGGGCATCCTGGGGGATATCTACTACGCAAAAGCCTACGCCTTGCGCCGCAGGGCAGTTCCCACCTGGGGAGCGGCAGGACGCAAAACCCAGGGGGGTGGGCCGCTGATGGATATTGGCAGTCACGCCATTGATCTGGCGCTGTGGCTCAGCGGCTGCTTTGCGCCGGAATATGCCATGGGAACCGCCTATGACCGTATCGGTCGAAGGGGAAGCGCGGCGAATCACTGGGGCAGTTGGGATCCGGAGGAATACGAGGTGGAAGATCTGGCTGTCGGGCTTGTCCGGATGAAAAACGGCATGACCTTGTCTATCGAGGCGTCCTATGCCCTCAACGTAGTAGAGGAAAAGGAAGCCAGCGTGGATTTGTTCGGCACGGCCGCAGGGCTGGAGCTGCGCCAGACAGACGGCATTGCCATTGTGCAGGAGCTGGGGGACAGGATGGTCATTTCCAGAACGGACATCCAGCATACTTTTCGCGGCCTGACCCCCGGCGCAGTTCCGAGAAGTCCATCTCAGCGGGAGCATGACGCAGTCGTTGCCATGCTCTTAGACGGCGCGACGGTTGACCCGGCGGCGGAGCAGGCTCTGGCCGTTGCCAGAATCGTTGACGGAATATATCGGTCGGCATCCGCCGGCTGCGGTATATCATTCTGATCCCGTGCTTTGGCACGGGAAAATTACAGGAGGCATCCATCATGCAGAAGTATCAGATACCTTGGGGACAGTGGTACGAGCAGTCCACAAGAACCCTGACGTTCCCGGATGACTGGGATGTGCGCTACTGCGCCATGCAGCATCTGGAAACCCTGACCAAGGAGCAGATTCTCGACAAGCTTGACCACCCCATCGGAAGCGATACGCTGGAAACGCTCGCGGCCAACAAGAAGAGCGCCTGCATCATCATCGATGACATTTCCCGTCCCACCCCCGGCGCACTGCTGCTGCCCATGATTATCAAGAAGCTGGTAGACGCGGGCATGGACGATTCCCAGATCAAAGTCCTGATCGCTCTGGGCGGACACCGCCCCATGACCCGACAGGAAATGACCATCAAGGTCGGCTCCTGGGTCATCGAGCATGTGATGGTTCTCAACCATTCGCCCTTCTCCGCAGACCTGGTCACCGTCCCGGACGACAGGCAGGTCATCAAGATCAACAAGCATTTTATGGACGCCGACCTGCGCATTGCCGTGGGCTGCATCGTTCCCCATACGCTGGCGGGCTTCTCCGGCGGCGCAAAGGCGGTCATCCCCGGGATCGGCGGCATCGAGACCCTGCATTCCAACCACACCCTTGTGTTTGCGGACAAGGATTCCAGCATGTCCTTCAAGACCAGCACCTGCGACCCCGATAACCCCATGCGCAAGAACATGGAGCAGATCGTGGGAAAGGTGGGGCTGGACTTCATCGTCAACGTGGTGCTGAACGACAAAATGGAGGTGGCGGACGCCTTCGCCGGCCACTTTATCGAAGCCCACCGCGCCGCCTGCCGCAGGGCAATGGACGCGCTGCACACGGTTTTGGTGGAAAATGCGGACATCGTGGTTTCCTCCGCCTTCCCCAAGGACACGGAATATTCTCAGATCGGCACCTGCTTCGCCGTGCTGAGTCACTACAAGGAGCAGTGCATCCGCAGAGACGGCACCATCGTCGCCATGACTGCGGCAAGCGAGGGTGCGGGCTTCCACTCTCTGTTCGGGCCGGGCATGAGCCTGTTTTCTCCTCATGACGATAACATCCCGCCGCTGGAGCTTCACGGCATTCAGACCTGCATCTGCTCCGACGGCGTGAAGGAAATCGATATCCGCCAGTTCTACCGGGGACAGACCCCCAGAATTTACGCAAGCTGGGAGGAAATTCTGCCGGAGCTTATGGAAAAGTACCGCGGAAGGAAGCCTGTGGTGGCCATTTACCCCATGGGCGCCATCCAGATCGGAAATATGAAGGAGAAACAGGGATAACGCTATGAAAACAAATTATGATGTGGTGATTGTCGGCGGCGGCGTCATTGGCAGCGCCGTAGCCCGGGAGCTTTCCAGATATAAGCTCTCCATCTGCGTGCTGGAAAAGGAGCTGGACGTGTGCAACGGCACCAGCGGGCGGAATACCGGACTGCTGCACTCCGGTATCCTCCATGAAAAAGGCACCCTCCGGGCAATCTGCTCCATGGAGGGCAACGCGGAATTCGAGACCGTGGCGGCGGAGCTGGACGTACCCTTCAGGCGGTGCGGAAAGCTGATCGTCGGCTTCGGGGATGAGGAACGCAAGCGCCTGGAAAAATTTTATCAGCGGGGCTTGGACAACGGCATCCCGGGACTCAGGATGATCGACCACGAGGAGCTGAAAAAGATAGAACCCAGCGCGGAGGGGGATTTTGCTCTGCTGGTACCTACCGCGGGCATTCTGTGTCCCTTTACCTATACCATCGCCCTGGCGGAGAACGCGGCCATGAACGGGGCAAAATACTATTTTGACCACGCCGTGACCGGCATCTGCCGGGAGGCGGACGGAACCTTCACGGTGCATACGACCCACGAGGATTTCACCGCGCGCTGGGTGATCAACTGCGCCGGTATCTATGCCTATCAGGTGTCCCAGTGGCTGGGCTTCGGCGCGTATACGCCGGACAGAGTCAAGGGCGAGTACATCATTCTGGACAAGCGGGTGGGGAAGCACCTGTCCCGGCCGGTTTACCCCACCCCCAACGAGTACGGCGCCTTCGACGTCCACGTGACGCCTACCATCGACGGTAACGTCCTGGTCGGCCCCTCCATTGAGAACATCGGCAGTCGGCTGGACTATGACGCCACCCAGGATATGATCAACGTTCTGGGCAGCAACGGCAATAAGCTGTTCTCCTATGTCAAGCGGGATTATTATATCCGCAACTACGTAGGAGTGTTCCCCACGGTGAAGAACCCGGACGGTGACGGTGAACTGGATTTCCAGATTCAGACCAAAAAGGAAGTTCCCCACGCGGTCAATCTGGTCTGCATCAACTCTCCCGGCCTGACCAGCGCCCTGCCCATTGCCAGACGTGTTGTGCAGAAGGTGATGGAGCAGGAAGCCCTGACTCCCAATCCGGCGTTCAATCCCATCCGCAAGGGCATTGTCCGCTTCGCGGAAAAGAGCAAGGAGCAGCAGGCGGCGCTGATTGCCAGCGATCCCGATTACGGCGAGATTTTCTGCCGCTGCGAATGCGTGACAAAGGCCGAAATCAAGCAGGCTGCCCACAATATCCTTGGGGTGTCCACGGTCAGCGGCATAAAATACCGCACCCGGGCGACCATGGGACGCTGCCAGGGCGGCTATTGCGAGACCCGTGTCACGGCGCTGCTGGAAGAAGAGCTGGGCAAGGAGAAAACCGAAATTCTTCTGAACAAGAAGGGCGCCTATATGTTTGTGGGGGATGTGAAATAATGAAAACGCATGATGTAGTCATTATCGGCGGTGGCCCCGCCGGACTTGCGGCTGCCGTCCAGCTGAAAAAGCAGGGCGTGGACGACATTCTCATTATCGAGCGGGAAAAGCAGCTTGGCGGCATTCTGCGCCAGTGCATCCATGACGGCTTCGGCCTGACCCGCTTCGGAGAGACTCTCAGCGGCCCGGAGTATTCCCAGCGCTTTATTGACATGGCGCAGGAGCTGGGCATTGAAGCCATCACCAATGCTACCGTCATTGACCTGACGGGGGACAAGATTGTCACCGCGGCCACGAGGGACGGCCTGCTCCAGGTGCAGGCGAAAGCCGTCGTCCTGGCTATGGGGTGCCGGGAGCGCACCCGGGGCGCGCTGGCCATCCCCGGCTCCAGACCCTCGGGAATTTATAACGCCGGCGTTGCCCAGAGCTATATCAATCTTTACAACACCATGGTGGGCAAGGAAGTCATCATCATGGGATCCGGTGACATCGGCATGATTATGGCGCGGCGTCTGACCCTGGAGGGCGCGAAGGTGAAGGCGGTATTTGAGGTGCTGCCCTATCCCAGCGGCCTGCCCCGGAATATCGAGCAGTGCCTGAACGACTACGGCATCCCCCTGTACTTAAGCCATTCCGTGGTCAAAATCAAAGGCGAGAAGCGCATCGAGGGCGTTACGGTGGTGCAGGTGGACGAGAAAATGCGCCCCATCCCCGGAACGGAGGAGGACTTCTCCTGCGATACCCTGGTGCTTTCCGTCGGCCTGATTCCGGAAAATGAACTATCCCTCGCAGCGGGCGTTCTGCTGGACGGACGGACAAAGGGCGCTTACGTGGACGAGAATTATCAGACCAGCGTCCCCGGCGTGTTTGCTGCGGGCAATGTGCTGCATGTGCATGACCTGGTGGACTTCGTCTCCCAGGAGGCGGAAGCGCTGGCAAACGGCGTCGCGGCCTATCTGAAAGAGGGCACACTCACTGAGTGTGGCCTGACGGTGGAGACCTGCCCGGTCATCGGACATGTGATTCCCCAGAAGGTCAGCGGAACTCAGGATTTCAGTCTTTCCTTCCGCGTCCGCAGACCCATGGGCAAGTGCAGAATTGAGGTCAGGCAGGGAGATACGGTGCTGACGACGGTCAAGCTGCCCAAGGCCATTCCTGCGGAGATGATCCAGTTCACCGTTCCCTGCAAGGAAATGACCGCTGATCGGAATGTGGAGGTGTTTGTCGATGAAGTGTAGAACCTTTACCTGTATCGTATGCCCCAACGGCTGCGTCATCGAGACAAAAAGTGAACCAGGGAAGGAAACCGAGGTTACCGGCAACAAGTGCAAGCGGGGCAAGGAGTACGTGCTGCAAGAGCTGACTGACCCCCGGCGCACCATCGCCACCACCGTCCGCATCGCCGGCGCGTCGCTGCCCCTTTGCAGTGTGCGCTTAAACCGCGCCATTCCGAAGAAGGACATTTTCTGGGTCATGGAGGAAATCGACAAGGTGCATTTGACTGCCCCGGTCAGAATCGGCCAGATCGCCATTGAAAACGTGTGCGGCTTGGGCGCGGATGTGGTCGTCACCAAGAATATGGATCCGGTGGGATAGGGGAGAACGGATGAAAATATACTCTGTTTTCGACCCGGAGTTCCGCCCCTACGGGAAAGTGCTGGAGGATTACGACACCCTGGAGCTGACGGCAGCGATGCAGAAAATCCCCATGCCCGGCGCCGGGGTGTCCTACGAGGCGTCCATCCCGGCGCTGGAGGGGCTGCCTGTTTTCCGGGAGCTTTCCGACCGGGGCTTCGGCGGTATGCCCATTCAGCTGGGCATGTGCTGGGGCTATAACACGCGCCTAAACTGCCTGGAATACCACCGGGACAGCGAGATCAACATTGGCAGCAGCGCCTACATCCTGCTTCTTGCCAAGCTGGATGAGGTTCGGGACGGCGTGCTGGATACTGCGTTGGTGGAGGCGTTCTACGCTCCTGCCGGGGCGGTGGTGGAGGTCTACGCCACCACGCTCCACTATGCGCCGTGCTTTACCGACGGGACAAAGGGGTTCCGCGTCGCCGTGGTTCTGCCCCGGGGGACGAATACCGCCTGCCCGCTGCTCCACAGAAAGACAGAGGAGGACAAGTGGCTGACTGCCCGCAACAAGTGGCTTCTTGCCCACCCGGAAAGCGCGGAAGCGCGTCAGGGGGCGCACATCGGCCTGCGGGGAGAGAATCTGGATATTCTGAACAGCATATAAATGGAACCGCGAACCCAAGAAATTGGGTTCGCGGTTTTTTGTGGGATCATCAGTTTTCGCCATACCACATTTCGTAGTTTGGATCAGAATCTGCCGCGGAGTATTTCCGGAACACCGGATCCAGCAGAAGGGACTGCACATAGCAGACCACCCCGGGAACGAACAGCAGCGCGGCGGGATTGGACAGCACCAGCAGAATCCCGGCGGCCAGCAGCAGGGTGCAGCCGAGGACGATGTGAGGATGCTTCCCGATCACCATCAGCAGAAAACGCGCAAGCGCTCCGCCCTTATGGTAAAACCGGGAGATCGTGGGGTAAACGAAGGAGAGGGGAAGCGCACCCAGGATGGCAAGCCCGACCAGAGCATAAAAGCCAATATCCGCGCCGCTCTGCGTCGCCGATAGTCTCGGGATGGCGAAATAGGCCAGGATGCCGAAGTAGCACAGAAAAACCATGTTAATGTTCAGGCTTTGCAGAAAGTTGTTTCGGAATTCCCGGAAGAACGCGGCGAAAAGGGAATCCTGATTCCGCCGGAGCACCTTCACGACGGTGTAGTAAAGGGCGACGGTGGAAGCGCCGACGGTGATGACGGGAAGACAGCAGACTGTCCACAGAATGCTCAGGAGAATCAGCTGCCCCAGCAGATTCAGAAACGAAAACAGCGGATTTTTCTTTTCGGAGTTCATGGGATTCCTTTCGCTATAGAAACCAATGCCATGGCGCGGCTGCACCATGGCACCGGGTGAATTGCTTACCAGTTCCAGCAGCGATACAGGCTCTGGGAAATCTTCTTGGAGGCCTCCTGCAAGGCGGGGAGGTATTCCAGCAGCTCGTCCGTATCCTGCACGCCCACAAACCCGCTGAAGGACAGGGACGCGATGATGGTTCCCTCGTTGTCCCGTACCGGCACGGCGATGCAGCTGCCGTTTTCGGAGGACTCCCGGTCGTCAAAGGCGTAGCCCCTGGTGGCCACATAGCGAAGCGCCTGCCAGAACTGTTCCGGGCTGGTGATGGTATGGCTGGTCAGCGGTACCATTTCACAGGAGCTGATGATCTGCTCCACAAGGCTGACGGGAAGCTCGGAGAGCAGCACCTTGCCGCCGGCGCAGGCGTAAAAGGGGAGGGAGGAAAACAGCGGCGGGATATACTCCACCAGTCTGCCGGTGCGGGACTGCTGGATGATGTTGCAGTGGATGCCCTCCCGCACCATCAGGTTCATGGCCTGATTGTACTTGGCGGTGTACTCCTTCATGACAAAGCCCGCAACGTCGCTCAATGCGACATACAGATTGTTCTTCTCCGTGACGAAGCTCATCTTCTGCCCGGGGATATAGCGGTCGTCGCTGAGCTGGAATACCCAGCCCGAAACCTCCAGGGTCTTCAGGATCCGGAATGCGGTGGAAGGGCTTAACTCGCAGCGTTTGGCAATCTCATTGACGCCGAGCCTTTCCTTGCTGGTGCGCAGCAAGTCCAGCACAGTCAGCGCTCGTTCCACCATCTTGATTGTTTCAACTTGCTGTTCAGTCTGTTCTTTCACGCAAATAACCTCCCGATTCGGCCGAATGTATGCAAGGAAAACAGGAAAATAATGAAGAAAAATATGGAGAAATAACCACTACACATCCTCCTACCTAGAGTATATCGTCGGGATTTCAATTTGTCAATAACTTGATTCGATGAAATCCGGAAATCGTCGATTTTGCAAAAATTTGCCACAGAATTTGGAGCAACTATTTCAATCAAAAGGCAAAGAACACGTCTTAAATGCTGTAAGTATTTGGCAATGATTCACAAAATATGATTTCTGTAATAGCTAAAATCACCAAATTACTAAAATTACAGAAAATTCTATTGACTTTATTGACAAGCCGTGATAAAACGTAATTGGAATGAACATTCCGAAAATGAATGACGTAAAGGAGTTAACCCAAATGGCTAGACAGAAGCTTACCGGTATTTATATTCCCGTAGTGACCCCGTTCAATGAGGACGAGTCCATCAACTTTGCCGCGATCGACGAGGTTGCCAAGTTCCTGGCGGAAAACGGCGTTGACGGCATCATCCCCTCCGGCTCCACCGGCGAAATGATCGCCATGACCAAGGAAGAGCAGATGGCGGTTAACAAGGCCTACATCCAGGCCGGCCACAAGTACGGCATCAAGGTCGTCGCCTCCACCGGCGCTTACCGCACCGGCGACGTCATCGAGATGAGCAAGGCCGCCGAGGCTGACGGCGCCGACGGCGTCATGGTCGTCACTCCCTGGTACATGGGACCCAACAAGGAAGAGCTGTACCACCACTACAAGGCCATCCACGATTCCATCGACATCTCCCTGATGATGTACCACAACCCCTACTACTCCACCGTACTGCTGGACGACCGGTTCATTGCCAAGATGTACAACGAAGGCTGCATCGACGCCATCAAGGAGCGCCAGGCCGACGTGTTCCGTCAGCAGAATCTGCGCCGCCTGACCGACGACAACTTCGCCATCTTCTACGGCTACGACGTCTGCCCCGTGGAAACCCAGTCCACCTGGTCCGACGGTTGGGTCGTTGGCACCGGCAACCTGTTCCCGAAGGAAAACAGCACCATCTACAAGCTGGCCAAGGCCGGCAAGCTGAAGGAAGCCATGAAGGCGCAGGAAGAGCTGATGTGGCCGTACCTGCCTCTGTTCACCGAGCCCGACTCCAACGGCGACGTGCTGTGGCTGCAGATGATCAAGATCGGTCTGAAGATGCGGGGCGTCAACGCCGGCTACTGCCGCAAGCCTGTCATCAACGGTCTGCCTCAGGAGGACATGGATCGCCTGACCGCCGCCCTGAAGCATTACAACTACATCTAAGTAAGCAAATCGCTTTTTCATTTTTTCTCCGCCGCGTCGCAGGGGGGCGCATCCCCCTGCGGCGGCACTCCATTCGTGTCCCTGCTGATCCATAATCTACTTGCACGAAGCAAGTGTTTATAATCATCAACAAGAAAGGAACGATCAAAATGACAAAGATGTACAAACGACTGCTGGCTATGGTGCTGGCCGTACTGATGGCTCTGTCCATGGCAGCCTGCGGCGGCGATTCCAAGGCGCCGGCTCAGGAGACGAAGACCACCCCAGCTGCTTCGGATGCCCCTGCCCCGTCCGGCGAAAAGCAGAAAATCGTGATCTGGAACAACAACACCAACGAGAATCAGCTGAAGGCGCTGGAAGCGCAGATGAACGACATCGCCGCCGAGCTGGGATTCGAGTTCGAGATGGTGGCCGTTTCCTTCAACGAAATGTACACTAAGCTGGCAACCGCCATCGACGCTGGGGAAGCCCCCGACATCATGAACACCAACTTCGCCGGCTGCGCGTACCTGTATGAGAACGGGATGCTCACCGACCTGACCGACGTGGTGGAAGGCATTGGCAAGGATCGCTTCGTTGCTTCCTACATCCGCACCCTGACCGTTGACGACCACATCTGGGGTCTGCCTGACTGGTCCATGCACACCTCCGTCTGGTACCGCAAGGATCTGTTTGAGCAGAAGGGTCTCTCCATCCCCACCAACTGGGAAGAGTTCAAGGCCTGCGCCGAAGCCCTGTGCATTGACGAGGACAATGATGGCAACATTGACATCTACGGCTTCCCCGTCCCCATGGACGCCGTTCAGGTCGCTCCTCAGACCTATTACGAAATGCTCTACTCCGCAGGCGTGACCACCGTCGATCCCAAGACCGGCGAGTATTGCTTCGGCAAGGAGCTGGACATGGCCGAGAAGACCATGCAGTACATGATCGACCTCTATAAGGCCGCGTCTCCCCCCGCCGCTACCGCATGGAGCTGGGGCGATTACCGCAACGCTCTGGTGGAAGGCACCGTGGCCATGACCCTGGACATGGGCGCCGTTATCGGCAATGCTCAGGCCAATAACCCCGACATGGTGGAGAAGCTGGGCTGCTTCGACTTCCCCGGCCCCGACGGCACCAAGTACGCTTCCTTCGGTTCCGGCTACGCCTTCGTGGCGGGCAACACCGGCTCCGATGAAAAGATCGCTCTGGTCAAGGAAGTTCTGACGAAGCTCTATACCCCCGAGCGGGCGGCAGAGCGCGCCCTGGCGCGTCCCATGTTCGCGTTCCCCGCTATGTATGACGCATTGGAAATCTACAAGGCTGACGAGAAGGTCGCCCAGTTCCAGACCGAGATCGACACCATCGTTGACGCCTTCGAGAACAACAACTGGTACTGGTACGGCATGGAGCATGAGTTCAGCGGCCTTTGCTCTCAGATCGAATCCACCACCTTCTTCGGCGAGGCCATGCAGTCCGTCGCTCTTGGCACCATGACCGCCCGGGAAGCCGTGGAATACATCGACGAGCAGCTGCAGGAGCAGATCGCAATTCTGGAAGACAAATAAGGACTCTGAATCATCCACAGGCGGCTGTGAGCGGGCGGGAAACCCTCGCTCACAGCACGCTGATTCCGTCAGAGCATCCGTAACCGCTATGCGCCGGGAAGGAGCATCCGTATGCAAGAAAGAATAGACCACCATCATTCCGCATTGACGAGCTTTCACAGAAAACGGCAGATCGCAGGCTGGATGTTTGCGATCCCCGCAGTCATTTTCCTGTGCGTGTTCGTCTTCTACCCGGTGCTGTACAACGTTTGGCTGAGCTTTACAAACGCGAAGCGCCTGAGCAGTGACAACCTACAGTTCGTGGGGCTCAGGAACTACATCAAGCTTTTCACAGACAAGACCTTTGCCAAGCGCTTCTGGACAGAAATCGTCTGGACGGTGACCTCCGTGATCGGCCAGATCGTGGTGGGGCTGCTGTTCGCGCTGGTCATCAGCAACAAGCACCTGAAAGGCGGAACGGTGCTGCGCACGTTCCTGCTGGTGCCGTATGTGGTGCCTGCCATCGTTATCGCCCTGGTCACCCGGTGGATGCTTTCCGGCGACTATGGCATCATCAGCGTGTGGCTGCAAAATATGGGCGTGCTGCCCCACCGGCAGACCCTTCTCGCGCTTCCGAAGCCGGCCCTGGCCGTGGTCATCATCGTCAACATCTGGCGCTCCTATCCCTTCCCTATGCTCATCTATTGGGCGGCACTGAAGAGTATCGACGCCGTGATGTATGAGGCAGCGCGGGTGGACGGCGCAAATTCCTGGCAAATATTCTGGCGGATCACGCTGCCCCAGCTGAAGGACACGACCCTGATTCTGCTGGTGCTGCGTACCGTCTGGACGGCCACCTACTACGACCTGATCCAGATGATCACCGGAGGCGGCCCCGCCGGGGCAACGACCCACCTGCCCATTATGATCTACCAGAACTCCTTCGGCAATCCCAACATCGCCTACGCTTCCGCCGTTGCGGTCTTCCTCGGCGTGCTGATGTTCGTGTTTGTGGTGATTTACGCGAAGAAGTCCGGCGCTGCCGAAGACTGACGCAGAAAGGAGAAGAACCATGAAGTCTCATTCCGATAAATTTGATCTCCATTCTGTGAAAACCCGCAGGCTGCTGGAAAAAATCGGCCTGATCATTGTCGTGATCCTTATGATTGTGATTGTCGGCCTGCCCCTGGCGTGGATGGCGCTGAGTTCCTTCAAGCCCTCCACGGAGCTGTTCAAAATGCCGCCGTCCATTCTGCCAAAGGGCTGGAGTCTCGTGTGGTATCGGGATGCCTTCGGAAACAGCGAGGTTATCCGGTATTTCCTGAACAGCCTTTTGATCTCCGGCGTCACCATGATTATCGACGTGATATTCGGCACCTTTGCCGCTTACTCGCTGGTGCGCTTCGAGTACACCGGGCGGAAGACCATTATGATGGGCGTCCTGGCGGCCTACTGCATCCCGCCGATCATGCTGATGGTTCCCCTGTACCGCATCATCGCCGGTATGGGGCTGAAGGACAGTTACCTCGGAATCATCATCGGCCATCTGACGGTCACGTTCCCGTTTTCCGTGTGGCTGCTCATGTCCTTCTTCCGGAAAATACCGAGAGTTCTGGACGAGGCTGCATTGGTGGATGGCGCGGGCAGTATGCAGACCTTTGTGCTGGTGGATTTGCCGCTGTGCATTTCCGGCATCTTAAGCACCGGAATTATGGCGTTCATTCTTTCGTGGAATGAATTCCTTCTGTCCAGCGTGCTGATCTCCCACGACTACATGAAGACCCTGACTGTGGGCATGTCCACCTACATCAGCTCCACCGAGATCAACTGGGGCGTTCTGATGGCGCTGGGTACGGCGACCACCATCCCCATTGTGATTCTTTTCACCGCAATTCAGAAATACTTTGTCGAAGGCATGACCGCAGGCGCGGTCAAGGGCTGACGAAACAATTAACGGAGGATATTACCAATGCAACAGATGGAATTTGATGTCATTGTCGCCGGCGGCGGCACTGCCGGCTGCATCGCGGGTCTGGCGGCTGCCCGGAACGGCGCGAAGACCTTGATCGTTGAGAAAAACCGCTGCCTGGGCGGTCAGTTCACGTCCGGCATGCAGGGCGCGTGGGTCGGCTTCAGCGACAAGCTGAACCGCTGCGTAGGCGGCATGACCTGGGAGCTGAGAAACGTCCTGAAGGACATGGGCGCCATCGTGGACAAGGATCCCGATAAGGACGTCTGCTACCTCTACGACACCGAGATTGCCAAGATCGTACTGGACGATCTGGCCGCCAAGGAGCCGAACCTGACCACCTGGCTGAACACCCAGATCATTGACGTATTGCAGGACGGCGACACCGTGACCGGTCTCGTGGTCGTGTCCGAGATGAACATCATCGAGGTCAGAGCCAAGGTGGTTATCGACTCCACCGGCGACGCAGGCGTCTGCGCCAAGGCTGGAGCCACCTATGAAATTCGCCCCGATAAGGAAATTCAGCCCATGTCCCTGATCGGCAAGATGGCCGGTGTGGATATGGATAAAGTCGCGAAATATTATGAAGAGCATCCGCCTGTGATGGACACCATGATGCCCCCCGCATGGCATGATTTCAAGAGCTTCCCCGGCCTGATGCACTTCGGATTGAAGGACGAGCTGAAGGATGTCGACCTGCCCGCCGACAAGGAGTATCTGCGGCACTGGCTGGGCATTTTCACCTCCACCCCCAACCCCGGGGAAATGACCATTAACTGCTCCGGCGCCATTGAGGCCAACAGCACCGTCGGCATGGAAACCAGAACCGAACAGGAGAACTTTTCCCAGAAATGCCTGTACGATGTTGCCTGGGCAATGAAGAATTTCATTCCCGGCTTTGAAAATTCCTATCTGACGGCCATCGCTGCCATGCTGGGCATTCGGGAGAGCCGCCGGGTGATCTGCGATTATGAAGTGAAATTCCAGGACTTCCTGGACGCCAAGGACTTCCCCGACAGCATCGGCCGGGGCGCCATGCCCGCCGGTTTCCACACCCCCGAGGGCGAGACCATGGTCGTGTACGATCTGGAACCCGGCACTTCCATGACCATTCCCTACAGCTGTCTGGTGGTCAAGGGCAAGGAGAATCTGCTGGTTGCCGGCCGGTGCGCCTCCTATGAGATCGAAGTGGCCAACTGCATCCGCTGCATGCCTCAGTGCATGGTGATGGGCGAAGCTGTCGGTACGGCCGCCGCCATGGCCGTGAAGGACGGCGTAACGGCGCGGAACGTGGATATCAAGAAGCTCCAGGCGAAGCTGATCGAGCAGGGTGGTATCCTCTAATATATATTGTTGAAGACAATGCGGCGCAAGCGTTCATACGCTTGCGCCGCCGATTTGCTATAGATGGGCTATTTGGCACAATATCCGGATGAGAAATCCGCCTGAGCCAGCACGGGCTGCCCAGAGACGTAGCGCCGGAAGTTCTCAACGATAAATTCAGATATCTTCTTCATGGTCGGGCTGTCCATGCTCATGGAATTTCCGGCGGCATGGGGCGTTATGATCAGCCTGGGGCAGTCCCAGATGGGATGCTCCGGCGGAAGGGGTTCTTTCTCGGCAACGTCCAGCCCGACGCCCCACAGGTGGCCGTCCTTCAGCACCCGGCACAGGCCGTCCAGATCGATCAGATTTCCCCGTCCCGCGTTCACCAGCACGGCGTCCGGCTTCATGCTGCGAAGCCGGGCTTCGTCCAGCAGATGATTTGTCTGCACCGTTCTCGGCAGACAGCACAGCACATAATCCGCCCAGGGAAGGTATTCGTCCAGCGCGTCCATGGTGACCATCCGGTCAAAGCAGGGGGGACATTCCCAAACCGTCCTGCGAATCCCGACGATCTTGCCGACCATGGGGCGCATCCACTGCGCCAGGGTGGTGCCGATGTCCCCGGCACCCAGAATCAGGACGTTGCTTCCTTCCAGCGGCTTGTCGTGAAGAAGCAGTTCCCATTTTTTTTGCTGCTGCTTCACGGCATACTCCGGCAGCCGGCGGCTGAGCGCCAGCGTCAGAGCCAGCATGTGTTCCGCAATGATAGGGCCGTAAAGACCGGTGGCGCAGCTGAGAACGGCGCCCTCGGGGAAGGTGGAGGACTGCACGTAATAATCCACCCCCGACCAGGTGATCTGCATCCATTCCAGGTGGCGGCAAAACTGCAAATCTTCGGTATTCGGCTCGCCAAGAATGACATTCGCCTGTTCCAGCGCCTTTATGTATGCGTCCCGGTCTTCTTTGGGATTTATAAATTGCAGCGAATAACCGTCGCCCGCAATGGCGGCGAGCCGCGTCCGATAGGATTCATCAAGAGGAAGCGTAACCAAAACATGTTTCATATTCCTTTCCTCCGGCCAAGCAAACTCAGCGGAATGGGTATTCCACCAACTAGATTATAACGTTTGACGGAATTACAGTCAAGAGAAAAAACCGGCATTCAACAGGAATCCCGGTTTTTCCATGAATATGGAGAATATGTCACCTCATGGGAAAAGACGCTCCCAGAGCGGGGTGAGAACGAGGATCAGCGCAAGTGCCGGAAGCATATCGATGACCGGGTATTGACGGATTTTGGCCATGCGCATACCCGCCGCAATGCTCAATACACCGCCGCAGGCGATGAAATTTGTCAGCATGGCGTCGCTCATCATGGGAATCAGAACCTTTGCCAAAAAGAAAAAGCAGGTGAAAACGGCAAGCTGGGGAACCGCGACCAAACTGATGGCGATTCCCATGCTGCCCCCGTATATCAGTGCGATGAAGAAATCCAGAATGGCTTTGGAGATGATTTGCGCCCTGTCGCCGCTGATGCTTTCCACCATGACGGAATACAGCCCAAACCCGCTGGCGCAGAATACCGCGACAATGGTGATGTAGCGTTCCATATCGAAATCCTCCGGGTGGGGGATTCGGTGCAGGGCGCGCCACAGCACGTTTTGAAGCCTTTCTTCCAGACGGCAGGCGTGACCCAGCCAGCCTCCGACGATCACGGCCAGGGTGACCGCCGGTAAATAGGTGGCCTTGACAACGGACACGAAGCCGCTGCAAATGGCGGTGAGTCCCACAATCATGGGAACCGTATGGCGTATGCTGTCACGGATGCGTTTTTTCAGCAGGCTGCCCAGAAGTCCTCCCAGGAAGACCCCCAGGCAGCAGCTCAGCATTCCGTAGGGCATGGCCTACCCTCTGAAATTGGCAGGCTGGGTTTTCTTGATCTCCTGAAATTCCCGGAAGAAGGGCATGAAGGTTTCTGGATCGCGGATGACGCAGCCGGTGGGCTTGTGGGCGCGGATCAGGTCGCCGCAGCTTCCACAGGTCATGCATACCCGCTTGGGGTTGATTCTGCCGTCCCGGATGATCTCGTTGGCAAAATCGGGATCGGCAAAGGCCATCCGGCCGAACAGCATTCCGTCGCACAGTCCCTGCTCAATCGCACCGGCGGAGTACAGATCCGCGTACCGGCGCAGATAGCTGGGAGCCGACGCGAAAACGGTCATCTCCGGGACGGCTTTCTTTACGGTGCCGATGCCGTGAATCATGCGGTCAAGTCCAATGAAGGGATGCTCGTCAGGCTGATATTTGCCCTTGTCGAAGGGACGGGTGACGTGGGTGGTGGCATAGGGATTGCCCATCGTCAGATTCACCATATTCAGACCGTAGGTATCGTGCAGCTCCCGGACAAGCCGAATCGGCTCGGTGAGGTCGGGGGTCAGGCCGCTTTCGGGGCTGACGCCAAAACCGTAGGGGTAGGCGTAGCCGTCATAAATACCCAGACGACAGGTGACCATGAAGCTGCTGTCCTCGTAGGCCTTGGCGGCCAGAATGCCGTTGCGCAGCAGACGGGTGCGGTTTTCGAAGCTGCCGCCGTATTCGCCGGGACGGGTATAGGCGGAGGACAGCTCTGCCAGCAGGTAGCCGTGGCAGGATTTGATATCCACCGCGTCAAAACCGGCCTCCTTGGCAAGCAGAGCCGCTTCCCCGAATTTCTCTTCCAGAGCCTTCAGATAGTCGTCGGTAACGATGCAGCTGTCGTCGGCTGCCCGGTACTGCTCCAGCTCCGGGTGACGGTAGGCGATCATGGGGGCGGGCTTGTTGTCGGGATTGGAGTAGCGGCCGCTGTGATTGGCCTGCATGATCAGGTAGGGGGCAAAGCCGTTGGCCTTCAAACCGGCTTCTTTAATGGCGGCGGTAAAGGCCTTGTAGGCGTCCAGCGTGTCCCGGGTGAGCAGAAGCTGGGTTTTGCTGGAACGACCCTCTTCCACAATGGAGATCGCCTCAAACCAGATGACGGCGCTGCCGCCGATGGCCTCGTTGACATACCGCCGCAGGGTGTACTCGGAGGGCGCGCCGTCGGGGGTAGAGTCGGCGCCCTCCATGGGCGCGATGCCCATGCGGTTGGGGAAGGTGATATTACGGACAGTCAGCGGCTTGGTCAGCGCGGAGGTATCCGCGGCGAAGGGAAGGGAAAGCCCCAGCTCAGCCGCTTTGGCCTGAACCTCCTCCAGGGATTTATAATGAAATTTTTCGTGAGCCATACATACTCCTTTTATTTGAGACCGCAGCGTGCGTCCACGTGGTCGACGAATTGCAGTCATTTTCTGATGAATTTCGGCGGATGATGTCAGTAGATATTGCCGGTTTCCCGATAGGAACGCCACACGTTTTCAAAGAAATCGTCATCCTCCGGAATGGGGCGAACCTTGCGGAATCGGAACGTGCATTCTCCGCCCTTCCAGCTTGCTTCCTGGACAAGATCGCCCCGGCTTCCGTCGTCCACCGTGAAGGTGAAGGTGTCGGGCAGCTGGGCAAAGGGCTTGCGGCCGGAGGGGTCGGTGTACAGGGCGCTGCCCCGGCTCTTGCCGCCCTGGCGGAGATAGTCTACCATGGCGCTTAAGTAGGTCTGCTGACTGATCAGCGTGTCCCGATAGCGGTACAGCCATGCCAGATCCTTGCTTTCGGAAATCGTGGCGTATGCGGGAAGATTTTCCAGCCGGGCACGGATTTCCGCTATGTAGGCGGCGATTGCTTCGGAGTTCCGAATGGCGGCGCCGCAGGCGCTCATGCGGCGTCCGGCTTCGTTGCGCAGACGGTAAATGGCAGGGTCGTGTTCCGTAAAGGCCTGCTGGGCCAGATTGCCCATTTCCGTCAAAGCCCGGGCGGCCTCCCGATGAAAGGCATCCTCGTGTTCCGGCGCTCCGCCCCGCCGGGCGGCGATATACTGGGCGGCACGGGTGCTTCCCACCTGTCCGGCGTTCAGTGCGGAACCGCCGGGACGGTAAACACCGTGGCTGGCGGCAACCTCGCCCACGGCGAAGAAGCCCTTCAGGTTGGTCTGCCACCAGCAGTCGATGTCGAGACCGCCGTTGTTGTGCTGGGCGCACAGGGAAATTTCCAGCGGTTCGGCGGCAAGGTCTACGCCCTTGTCCCGGTAAAAATCCACGGCGGGCGCATTCATATGCAGCAGACGCTCAATGGGCGTTCCAAAACAGGCACCGGCACGGGTCAGGTAGTCCAGGGCTTCCGCGTCCAGCTCCTCGAAGCGGAAATTGCCGTTTACGGGATTGGTGCGGTAGTCCAGGTAGACCTTTCTGCCCTTGCAGCTTTCCAGATAGACCAGAATGTCAATGATGGAGCTGCCGGAAGCGACTTTCCGCACGTCGAAGGGCCACTGGTAGCCCTTCAGAAACAGCTTACTCAGCATTTCGCCGGGGGTGGCGAAGAAATCCATCAGGAATTCCCGGGGATCGCTGCCGTCCGGCTCCGCGGAGTATATCCGGGGAAGCACCTGCATATAGGTACCGGAGACGTTCCACCGGGGGCGGGTAGAGGCAAGGCCGTACTGCCACTCGGTCAGATTCTTGCCCTTGACACCGGCCTCCAGCGCCAGACCCGTCGCGCCGAACTGGCTGGCGGGATATACGCTGTCGGCGTAGATACCGGCGGGGCCGCCGGTGGCGTACACCACATTTTTGCACCGAACCAGCAGATAGCGGTCTTCCGCCGACTGCGCCTTCGTGTTCAGGCAGAGAAGACCCAGCACCCTTTCTCCGTCGCTGACGATCTTGATTACCTGGGTGTTGTCCAGCATGGGGACGCCCTTGGCAGTGACCGCCGCTTCCAGCTTTTCCGTCATCTGCTTGCTGGTGTAGGGGCCGACGCTGGTGGCACGGCGGCGGGGGTCATGGTCTGTTTTGTAGCCGATGTATTCGCCGTAGCGGTTCCGGGGAAAAGGAACCCCCAGCTCCGCCAGCTTGAGAAAGCCCTGGGTGGACAATGCGGCCTCGCAAAGGGCAATGTCGCCGTCCACACACTGACCGTCAAACAGCGTCTCGGCCATTTCCCGGACGCTGTCGGGGTCGCCCCCGGACAGGGTCAGCTTGTAGTAGGTCTGCTTGTCACTGCCGGTATTCCGGCTGGTGCCGGCGGTGCGCTTTTCCGTAATCAGCAGAATATCCTGCCGGCCGTATTGCCATAGCCGGTCGGCCGCGTTGTAGCCGGCTGCGCCGGTGCCGACGATGGCTGTGTTGCAGCGCAGAACCCTTGCGGAGAAATTACCTGCGTTGAATCTTTCTTCGGTCATAGCACTGTTCCTTACAGACGGGGAATGTGGAAGCCGCCGTCAATGTCGATGTAGTTTCCGGTGGAGTACAGGAATTTATCGCTGCACAGGGCGCTGACTGCGTTGGCCACGTCCTCGGGCTGTCCCCAGCGGGCAATGGGGAAGGTACCTTTGGAGATGAGATCGTCGTATTTTGCCTTTACCGTGCCGGTCATGTCGGTGGCGATGACGCCGGGACGAACCTCATGAACCAGAATTCCCTCGCAGGCCAGACGGTCGGCGTAAAGCGTGGTCAGCATGGACACGCCGGCCTTGGATACGCAGTATTCGCCCCGGCTGATGCTGGAGACCACGGCGCTGCAGCTGGAAACGTTGACGATCACGCCCTTGCGACCGCCCAGAGGCTCCTGACGGATCATCTGCTTCGCCACGGCCTGGGTCAGGAACATGTTGCCCTTGGTGTTGATGCCCACGACCCGGTCAAAGCTCTCTTCACTCATTTCCAGAAGGTCGGCGCGCACCTTGGGCGCCACACCGGCGTTGTTTACCAGGGCGTCGATTCTTCCGAAAGCGGCGACCGCGCCCTCCACAATTTTCAGACGGTCGTCGTGATCGCCGATATTCGCCTGAACATAGACGCAGTCAATGCCCAGCTCTTTCAGCGCGTCCAGCGCATCCTGGTTCTTTTCCTGGACGCCGGTGGCGACCATTACAATGTTATAACCGTCCAGACCCAGCTGCCGGGCAATGGCAAAACCAATGCCCCGGCTGGATCCGGTAACGATTGCAGTTTTTTTCATAGTAGTAGAATCCTCCTCAGATACTGTTTGACAGGGCTGCCGAAAGGGTACTTCTTCGGGAAAGTCAATCCTGGGTCAGTACAACCTTGATGCTGCCGCTCTTGGGATCCAGTGCGGTTTCCAGAGCCTGCTGCAGCTGCGCCATGGGGAAGGTATGGGTGATGAACTTATCCATGGGCAGATCCCGCGCGGAGGCGATGGCGATGGGGAAGTCCCAGCAATAGCCCTGGGCGCCCTGAATATGGATTTCGTGGGTCACCAGACGGCTGGCAGGGAAGGTGACCATGGGCTTTTCGTAGATGCCCACGATGGTGGCGGTGCCGTTGGCCTTCAGGGTCATGATCGCCTGGATGAAGCAGCTCTCCCGGCCTACGCATTCAAAGCTCTTGTCCACACCCTTGCCGCCGGTCAGACGCTGAACCTCCGCTTCCAGATCAATCCGGCCGCTGTTGACGGCGTCGGTGGCGCCGACCTGCAGCGCCATTTCCAGACGGGCGTCGGAGAAGTCGGCAATGATGATTCTGGCGGCGCCGCTGCGGCGGCACATGGCGGCGACCATCATACCGATGGCACCTGCACCGATGATCAGAACGGTTTCCCCCAGACGGATATCCGCCCGGCGGACAGCATGGGTCGCGACGGACAGAGGCTCGATCAGCGCACCGGTTTGATAGCTTAAGTATTCGGGCAGCTCATAGACGTAAGGCTCCTTGACCACCACATAGTCCGCCATGGCGCCGTCGCCCCGGCGGTAGGTGTAGCTGATATGCTCGCAGTAGCCGTAATTGCCGTGGCGGCAGGCGTCGCACTTTCCGCAGACGATGCACGGCTCCACGGTGACCCGCTGGCCGACCTTGGCATGGGTAACTTCGCTGCCAATGGCGACCACGTCACCCGCAAACTCATGGCCGATGGTCACGGGCAGGGGCGCGGAGGGATGCAGCCCCCGGGCAATGTGCAGGTCGCTGCCGCAGATGGCGCTGGCGCGAACCTTTACCAGCACCTCATCGGGGGCAAGCCCCCGGATTTCTTTTTCCAGAAAATGGGTCTTAAAGGGCTCGTATACCTCGCCCACATGATTGGTAATGGGAAACATAGAAAAACTTCCTTTCTGCTTTGAACTTAAGCAAGTCCTTTTCCGGCAAAATATTCTTTCAGGTAGCGCAGGCCGTTGGCGGCCAGCAGCTCCGGCGCTTCGTGTACGTCAATCCAGCTGCTGTCCAGACCGTGGGGAGCAAAGGTTTCCATGGTGATGTGGCCGCCGTAGCCAAACTGCACCAGAAGATCCATCACGCTGTCCCAGGGGACGATGCCCTGCCCGGGCGCGCCGCGGTTGTTGGCGCAGGCGTGAAAGTGAAACACTTTCCCGGATTCCAGGGCGTTTTTCAGGGACGCCAGAAGATCTTTTTCTTCCAGGCAGGCGTGATAGGTGTCATAGTGAAGCCCGACATTGGCTCTGCCGATGTCCTTGAGCATGTCCAGAATCTGCCCCGCGGTGTTGGCAACACTGGTGCGGTAACGGTTCAGCGGTTCCAGCGCGAGAGTGATGCCGCAGTCTTCGGCAATGCGGGAAAGTGCCTGAATGCCTGTCACGGCTCGCTCCCACTCGGCTTTTTTCTCATCCGGGGACAGCCAGTGCCGTTTTCCGCCGCCGGCATACAGCGGACCGCAGAAAACGCTTGCTCCCAAAGCCTGTCCGGCTTTCAGACAGTCAGTCAGGTACGCCATGGTAGCGCTTCGGACGGCGGGATCCTCACTGGAAAGGTCTCTTCCCGGCCCCATCGCGGCGCAAAGGGAAACGGCCAGGCCGGTACTGCGTATTTCGTCGGCCAGGGCAGGGAAGACGGTGGGGACGGTCATGGGCAGCTCCACGGCGGTGAAGCCCAGCTCGGCAGCCCGGGTGGGCTTGCCGAGACAGTCGTCACTCAGCCCTGCGCACCAGTTCCAAAGGTTGATACCAAATCGGTTCATAGTCCATTCCTTCCAAAAGGGGTTAGTTGGTGGAACGGCGGATAATCAGGTCGTAGGCCATCACATAGCTGTTCGCGGGAGGAAGAACACCATGTTCTTCCTTGTAGCGAATCTGACGGATCACGCTTTTGGCAGCGGTGGCGCCGATCTCCCGGAAGGGCTGCGCCATGGTGGAAAGGGGAGGCTCCACCATGGATGCCATGGCAACGTTATCAAAGCCAAGCACGGAAACGTCCGCCGGGATGCGCTTGCCGAGGTCGTGCAGCGCGTGCATGATGACGAAGGCCTTGGGGTCGCTGGAGGCAAAAATGGCATCCGGCGGCTGGGGCAGCTCCATAAGCGCCCGGGTCAGATGGTAGAAGCACTCGGCGCCGCTGGTTTCCCGCATAACGAGATGTTCGTCATAGGGAAGGCCGGCATCCTTCAGCGCGTCGCAATAGCCGCGATACCGTTCCCGGTAGAAGATCAGCTCTTCCCGCCCGTAGGCAAAGGCAATCCGCTTATGGCCGGTACGAATCAGGTAACGGGTGGCGTCATAGCCCGCATGGTAATTGTCCACGCTGATGGTTTCAATCTTGCCCACATCCTCCGGCTGAAAGCGGTTTACCATCACCAGAGGAAAGCCCTGATTGTGAAGATCATGGATGCCCTTTTCACTTCCGTAGGCGGAACAGATGATAAAACCGTCGGTCTGGCGGGTTTTCATCATTTCAATGTGCGCCATTTCGATGGCTTCGTCCTCGTCCGTGTTGCACAGAACGACGCTGAAGCCGCTCTTCCGGGCGGTGTCCTCCACGCCCCGGACGATCAGCGGGATCATCAGGTTTTCGATGGCCGGAACCATCAGGCAAATGGTATTGCTGTGTCCGAGCTTGAGACTTTTTGCTACGGCGTTCGGCCGGAAATTTGTCTTTTCGACTGCGGCCAGTACCCGCTGACGGGTCTCCTCATTGACATAGGATTTTCCGTTCAGCACCCGGGAAACCGTGCTGGTGGACACGCCGGCCACTTCGGCCACATCTTTCATTCCTACCATTTGTCTGATCCTCCGATGTAAATAAGATAATTATCGCGCCGGAAGGGAAATCAGTCGTTATCCCAGTATACGGTAGCACCGCGATGCGCGGAGGTGCAATGCTTTCTGTACAGCTGGAGCCAGCCTGTGGCCGGCTTATTGACGCGCTTCCATTCTGCCTTGCGGCGTGCGAATTCCTCTTCGGACACGTCTGCATTCAAAGTACGTGCTTCGATGTCGATGTGAATCATATCACCGTTGCGAATCAGAGCCAGAGGGCCGCCTTCATATGCTTCGGGGCTTACGTGGCCGATGGCAAGGCCGCCGGTGGCGCCGCTGAAGCGGCCGTCGGAAACCAGTGCCAGAGATTTGCCCAGACCCTTGCCCAGGACGGCAGCCATGAAGGTCTCCATATGGGGCATTCCGGGGCTTCCCTTGGGGCCTTCGTAGCGGATGATGACCACGTCGCCTGCCACGATCTCGTCGCGGAGAATGGCGTGCCATGCTTCATCCTGGCTGTCATAGCATTTGGCGGGGCCGCTGAAGACCCAGGCCGCGGGATCGACGGCGCTGAATTTGACAATGGCGCTGTCGGTGCCGATGTTGCCGTGAAGGACGGCCAGACCGCCTTCCGGATTGATGGGGTTCGAAACGGGGTGAATCACATCTGTGTTTTTATTTTCTGCCATGGCGGCCTTGTCGCCGATGGTGCCGAACATGCCCTTGGCATGGACATCGATCTTTCCGGCGGCGGCCAGCTCCTTGACCACTGCGGGAAGACCGCCGGCGGCGTCGAACTCTTCCATGGTATAGGTGGGGTGATTGGGGTAGATGGTGCTGATCAGGGGGACTTCCTTGCTGATCTTGTCAAAGGTTTCGGGGGTGATGTCGCAGCCCATCTGACGGGCAATGGCGGGGATATGCAGCACGCTGTTGGTGCTTCCGCCGGTGGCCATCATGTAGCGGACGACATTTTCAAAGCTGGTCTGGTCGATAATGTCCCGGGGACGGACGCCCTCCCGCCAGCCCTCCATGACCTGACGCGCCGCCTGACGTGCCAGCTCATGCCAATGGACGCTCTGGCTGTGGACGCTGCCGTTGCCGTGGGGGCTGAGACCTAAGATCTCGGCCATGGAGCTCATGGTGTTGGCGGTTCCCATGAAGGGACATGCGCCGGGGGTGGGGCAGGCGTTGCGGACGATGCCCTTGTAGTCCTCGCGGCTTAAGTCACCGGCAATGTAGGCGGCGTAGGCCTGCTTGGTGTGGGTCAGGGTCAGCATACGGCCATGGTAGTGACCGGCTGCCATATATCCGCCGGTGAACATGACCGTGGGGATATTGACCCGCAGGGCGCCCATGATCATGCCGGGAACGACCTTGTCGCAGGTGGCCATCATGACCATACCCTCCAGCATGTTCAGCTCGGCAACCGTCTCCACTTCGCTGGACACCATATCCCGGGCGGGCAGCGTGTAGCGGTCGCCGGGGGTGTTGCTGCAAATGCCGTCGCAAATGCCGGAAATGGGAAGCTCCAGAGCAAGACCGCCGGCCTTGTAGATTTCATCCTTCATTTCGGCGATCAGCTGCTTGTCAAAGGGGAAGTGGCCGGGGTTCATTTCGTTCCAGGTGTTTACCAGACCGATAATGGGGCGCTGGGCGTCCTCCTCGCTGACGCCCATGGCGTACAGAAGGGTATTTCGGTGGTCAAGGGATTCCTCGTTCCACTGACGGATTTTTTCGTTGGACATAAAATCATCCTCCAATATATACTATTTTGCAAACGCTTGCAAGATTTTTCTGCGGAATGCAGAAATTTGCGTATAATACTATTTCTTCATAAAATGATTTCATCATTTTATGAAAGCCGTTT
>ERZ773258.109-NODE-109-length-101854-cov-13.434798_pt1 | contig 101854 bp, 75 predicted proteins | sample MGYA00511962_ERZ773258 | MGnify/ENA primary metagenome ERZ773258 (study PRJEB29015, sample SAMEA2737755) | human gut metagenome | biome: human gut; feature: human-associated habitat; material: faeces | place: China | collected 2012 ... | reverse complement strand
GGCTACAAGATCGCCCAGCGCCTGGGCGGCTTCGAGGCCTACGGCCCCATCCTGCAGGGTCTGGCGGCGCCCATCAACGACCTGTCCCGGGGCTGCAACGCCGACGAGGTCTACAAGATGGCCATTATCACCGCCGCTCTGGTGTAATCGAAATCTACATAAAATGCCGGCTCATATGAGCCGGCATTTTCGCTATAAAACGGCAAAATGAAAAATTTTTCCTGCAAAGTGTAACCTTTCCCGAAAAAATCCCTCTTATAGGGTGAGGACCCAAAAAGAAACGGAGGTGTTCCCTCAGTGGAAGACGAAAAGATCATCGACCTGTATTGGGAAAGGAAGGATGAGGCCATTATGGAGACCCAGGCGGCCTACGGACGGCAGCTGCAAACCATCGCCCAGCGCATCGTCCAGAGCTACGAGGACGCGGAGGAAAGCGTGAACGACACCTATCTCGCCGCATGGCGGACGATTCCGCCCAAGCGCCCGAAATATTTCTTCGCCTACCTTGCGAAAATATGCCGGAATTTTGCCTTCGGCAAGCTGGACTGGCTGGATGCGGCCAGACGGAAGGCCGAGGTGGTGACCCTGAGCGAGGAAATGGAGCTGTGCATTCCCGACACCAGCCGGGATTCCGCCGCCGAGGGGCGGGAGATCACCCGGGCGCTGAACGCGTTCCTTGGCACGCTGACCCAGGAGAACCGGCGGCTGTTCGTGCGGCGGTACTGGTACGTGGACACCGTGGCGGAGATTGCCCAGCGCTATAACATGAGTGAAAGCAAGGTCAAGACCCGGCTCCACCGTATCCGGGAAAAGCTGCGGGTCTATCTGATGCAGGAGGGAATTGCCGTATGACGGGAAAAGATTTACTTACCGCTATGAGCGGCATTGACGGCCGCTACATTGAAGAAGCCGCCCCGGCGGCCGCGCCAAAACGGCGAAGCCTGCGCCGGCCGCTGCTGGTCGCCGCCGCCATTGCCGCGGCGCTGCTGCTGGTGGGCTGCGGAATCGTGTACGCCCTGCGTTTGCAGGATATGTCCATCGGCAAAGCGACCTACACCCAGCGTTTTGACGACAAGGGCAAGGCCATTGACCCGGTGGAAAAGAGCATGGACATCATAACGCCCTACGGCCGCAGCGGCGACGCCATCCAGCAGGCGCTGAAGGAATGGTACGAATTTCAGGAGAGCTACGACCCGGATTATTTGCTTGCAACCAACGAACCCGACATTCCGGGCATTCCCAACCAGTACGAGTACACCTACAGCTGCTATACCCAGGAAATGGTGGACAAGGTGGACGAGATCGCCGCAAAGTACAATTTGAAGCTGCTGAAGGAATGGATACCCTTCCAGCGGTATCAGAGCGACATTTTCCTGGAGGAAACCGGCATCCGGTCTCTGCTACGCCAGGATTCCGACGCGCAGATTACGGGTATGGCGGGAATGCTCTATCTGCCCTACAATTTCAGCATGGATTTTGAGCTTGTGACCGAAAATGCCGGTAAATTGATGACGTCCTATGGCTACGCCCGGAAGGACTATTTCCCCAGCGCGTCCGCCGGCGGAATGGACATTGATGCCTATGAGCAGTGGGATTACACCACTCCGGGCGGCACGAAGCTGTTGCTGGCACTGAACAGCAAGGGAAAGGGCGAGATCATTGCCGAGCAGGAAAACGCCATGATCATGATAAGCATTGACGGAAACCGTTCCCTCAGCCACAGCAGATATCCGGATGCCAGCGAGGTCATGACGAAGGCGGAGCTGGAATCCATTGCCGATCAGTTCGACTACTCCATCCAGCCGAAGGAAGTGGACAGAGCCGTCGTAGAGGAGAAGCTGGCCGTGGCAGAGGCGGCCTATCAGGCGGAACACGCCTATGTTCCGGAAACCTATACGGACTTTTCCGATTATCTGAAGAAAAATGTCTATATTCCCGATGAATCCAGACAATACAGTTTCTATGACCTGACCGGAGACGGTGTGGACGAGCTGTTGCTTGGGCGTGACGGCGCGTTCCTTGATTGGCTGGAAATGGAGAACGGTGAAGTGATGTTTCACGGTTACGGAGAATCGTATCTGTGCAAGGGGAACGTTCTGGAACAATATCAGGCACCGGACAGGTATTGGGATGGTGAAAGGCATACGTACTTTGCATTTGCAGACGGCACTGCGGCATTCAAGGATGACGGGGGATTGGGGAACGTAATTGCAAATATTCAACGTCGGGGCAGTCAATGGTATCGGTATACAGACCCTTATGAATTGGAAAGTACGGAGATTTCTCAGAACGAGGCCGCGGCCATCATGGCGAAGTACCCCCGAATCCAGCTGGACTGGAAGCCACTGATGGACTATCCCCTTGACGAAAGCGGGCAGACCCTGAGAGACTATATGAACGCGAAGGATGTTCAGCCCTCTGACGACGAGCTGCTCCGGATCTACAGGGACTATGCCGACAAGCAGGATTCCTTCTATACCCACTACCGGCTCATGGACATTAACGGCGACGGGGTAAAGGATCTTCTGCTCAGCGGCGACGGTGAACGCTACTGGGATATTTGGACTTACCGTTACGGTAATCTGATACCCCTTGCCACCATGGATTTTTACCTCTGTGAAGACAATGTTATGGAGCGGGTTGAGCTGTTCCACGAAGAGGCAGGCGTTGAGATAGAGGGGACATCTTTCTCCCGCTGCAACGGCTTCGACTTAGAAACGCTGGACTTTGCTGCCTACAACAAAGCGACGGCCTCCTGGCAGTCCGACTACTACGGCACCCCCATGTCCGAAGCCGACGCCAAGGCGATCCTCGCCAAATATTCCCGCGTCGATCAGGGAATGCAGCCCATTTCCCAGCTGCTGAACGGATAAAAAATCACGCCGTACCCAAACCGGGTACGGCGTGAATTTTACTGTTTCCCCGCTTTCAATAACTTGCGGAAAAAGGTAAAGAAAGTAATGGTCGTCACGGCGGCGGCGAGGATGTCGGACACCGGCTCTGCCAGAAAGACCGCAAAGGCCTTGTCCGCGAAGAAGTTCGGCAGAATGAAGATCAGAGGAATCAGCAGAATCAGCTTCCGCAGACAGGCCATGATGAGACTGATCTTCGCCTGCCCCAGCGCCATAAACGCCAGTTGACAGCTGACCTGAAAGCCCACGGAAAACGTCCCCGCAAGGAAAATCCGAATCGCCCAGGCCGTGTAATCCACAAGCGCCCCGTCGCTGGTAAAGATGCCCGCGAACACCCGGGGAAGGAAAAGTACCAGCAACCAGAACACGGTGGTGTACCCCACGCACACAAGGAACTGGCAGAAAAAGGCTTCCTTCACCCGCTCTAACTTTTTCGCGCCATAGTTGTAGCTGATGAGGGGCTGGCCGCCTTGGCAGATGCCCTGCAATGGCATGGTGATCAGCTGATTGACGGAGGTCAGCACCGTCATGGCGCCTACGGCCACGTCGCCGCCGTACCGGGACAGGGAGGAGGTGAAGCTGACGGAGAGAATGCTCTCCGTGGAGACCATGACGAAGCTGGAAATGCCAAGCGCCAGACAGGGCAGGATGATCTTCCCCTGCAAGAGCATATTCCGGGCTTTCAGCCGCAGAATGGTCTTGCGCCCCGTGAGGAACCGCAGAATCCACACCGCGCTCACCGCCTGACTCAGAACGGTGGCAATGGCCGCCCCGGCCACGCCCATGTCAAAGACGAAAATGAAAATGGGGTCGAGGACAATGTTGATCACCGCGCCGATGACCGTGGTCAGCATACTGGTTCCGGCGAAGCCCTGGGTGGTGATGAAGGGGTTCATGCCCATCACGACCAGCACGAACACGCTGCCAAGGACATAGATTCTTCCGTATTGAACGGCGTAGGGCAGCGTCACGTCGCTGCCGCCGAACAGCCGGACAAGCGTTGGCAGTGTTACGTAAAACACCCCGGTCAGTACCACCGCCAGAAGCAGCAGAACGGTGAAGCAGTTGGCCACGATTTTTTCGGCGGTGTCCCTGTCGCCCTTGCCCATGGCGATGGCCGCCCGGGGTGCGCCGCCCGCGCCTGCCAGCATGGCAAAGGCGGTGATGAGCATCAGAATGGGGGTGAACAGCCCCACACCGGTGAGCGCCGCGCCGCCGATCTCCGGAATGTGGCCGATGTAAATTCGGTCGACCACATTATACAGCAGGTTAATGACCTGCCCGACCACCGCGGGAACCGCCATCTGCACCATCCGTTTTTTGACGCTGCCGGTTCCCATGTCCTGATTTGCTTCTTTTGACATAAAAATCCCCTCGCTTTTATCTTAGGGTCTATCTGAGAACCGTAAACACGCCCAAACAGCGGGTCTTTTCCGCCTGCTGTGCACCATTTTCCCTTGCAATACACAAAGTATTCCCGCGGAAAAATGGCTTCATCAGGCGAAAAATCCCTCGCTGTTGGTCATATTTCCGGTTCTCAGATAGACCCTCGCTCCCGCTCCATGGCGCGGATGTTGTCGCCCATTTTCCGGGTGACGGACAGGATGACTGCGCTTTCCTCCGGAGTGATCCCCTCCCGGAGGCGGCGGATGAATTCCCGCTGGACTGCCCGGCCGTCCTCTGCGATCGCTTCTGCCGCGTCGGTCAGCGCCAGATGGACGGCTCTGCGGTCTGTCCCGTCCGCCCGACAGGCAACCAGCCCACGATCTTCCAGACTCCGCAGGGAGAGGGAGACATGCCCTTTGGACATGCCCCGCCCCCGGACGATATCCGCCGCCCGGTTTCGCTCCGGGTTGTTGGCCAGAAACAGCAGCACATCCAGCTCGTTGTGGGTCAAGTCCCATTTTTTGCAGACCGGCTCCATCAGGCGGCTGTAGCTTTTCTGCGCCCGAAGCGCCGTTTCAAAAAAAGCAAACTGCATATGCACGCCTCCTTTGGTTCATTTTTGAACGAACTAACTATAGCACGCGCCGGGGCGGCTGTCAAGAAAAAGTTCAAAAATAAACTAAAATTCCCCTGCCCAACGGCAGGGGAATGAAGATATATGGTTATCCAACTGCCACCGGCTGAATGAAGTCTCTGTGAACATAGCCCCAGGTTCCCGCGTACTCCGCCAGCGCGAACGTTCCGCAGAGCGCCAGCACGGTGAATTCCTCGTCCTTTGGAATCGTTATGATGACCTCGGCGGCGGTGTCCGGGTGGGTGCGAAGGCTGATGAATTCGTTACACTGGGCATAGTACCGCTCGGCGGTCACCGGCTCGAAAATGTCCTCCACCGGGTAGGATACTTCGTCCTGAAAGTGCCACCATTCTCCGAAATACCCCTCAAATCCGTACTTTTCCATGGTGCTCTGCAACAGCAGGGCGTGCTCCGTGGGGATTTCCTCCACGTCGGAATAGTCCCGGTCGGCCTTTCCGGAAAAATCGTCAAAGTCCGTGGGCATTTCCAGCTCGTTCCCTAGGCTGTCCACCAGGGTTACGTCCACGGTGTTTCCCCGGCTGTGGGCGCTGAAGCCCCGGTTGGGGTTCGCCACGTAGGTGTCGTCGGGGCAGACCTCCCAGAGCCTGAACTGGGCGCTCACCGGACGGAAGCCGTCCCAGATTTTCAGCGTCAGCCCCTGCCCGGCCAGCTCCGCGCATACGGCCTGAAGCTTTTTCACGGTGCCGTAGCGGAGGAATACCTCAGTAAATTCGTAAATCCGATGGCCGGTAAAATTCTCCGTACCGGCGTAGGGAAGCTCCTGAAGCACATCGGGAAGGTAGTCCCGCACCCGGACAAGGTCGGCGTCCTCCGGTTCGGGGCGCTCTATGCCCGCGGGCGAAGTTCCCGGCAGGGTTTCCGCCGCCGTTGGGACGGTGGTTTCCCGCGTCTGCGCGGTCGCGGCGGTATCCGTCGGGGCATGGCAGCCGGATAATGTCAGGGCAAGCGCCCCTATCAGTATCATGGAGATCATTCCTTTCACACAGATCCCTCCTGTGCAGAGTGTCAACGCCGCCATTATACCACGGCGTGGGAGGAAAAGCAATCATTGGAGGGCTTTCGGGCGGCTTCCGAAGAAGCCGCCCGAAATCGTTATTTCCACAGATACACCCGGCATTCGTAAGGCTGCAAGCAGCCTTCCAGCGGCTTGGGGTAATTGCACAGAATCAGGTCCCCGTCCTCCGGGCGGAAGCCCTTGGGCGCACGGAAGGGGGTATTCCTCTTGGCAAAGGAGCAGACCACCAGAATTTTCTGCTGTCCGTCGTCCATGGAGTACAGGTAATGCTTGCCGGAGAGCTTGTTATATTCCCGGTACTCGCCGTACCGGACGCAGGAAAGGCTCTTGCGCAGAGCGACAGCCTTGCGGTAGAAGTTCAGCACGGAGTCCGGGTCGGCGTCCTGCTGGGCGACGTTGATGTCTTTATAATTTTGGTTGACATAAAACCACGGCTTTCCGGTGGTGAATCCGGCGTTTTCGCTGCTGTCCCACTGCACCGGCGTGCGGGCGGAGTCCCGGGAGGAGCGCCACAGCCGGTGCAGACGCACCTCCTCCGGCTTGTTTAGAGCCGTGTGGGCATAGGTGTAGCGGGTCTGCACGTCCTCGTACATGTCGGCGCGTTCCGGCCGCCAGTTGGTCATGCCGATTTCCTGACCCTGATAGAGGAAGGGCGTCCCCTGCTGGAACAGGTACATGGCGGCAAGGCACTTGGCGCTCTGCGCCCAGAATTCCTCGCTTCCGTAGCGGGAAACGATTCTGGGATGGTCGTGGTTTTCGATGTAAAGGGAGTTCCAGCCCCGGCCGCGAAGCTTCTCCTGCCAGGAGGAAAAGGCTTTTTTCATCCGCCGCAGGCTGAACTTCATGGGCAGGTAATCGGTGAACAGGCAGTCGGCGGCGACGCACTGGAACTGGATCATCATGTCCAGCTGGCCGTCCTTCTCGTCAATGTACGTCAGCGCCCGTTTCGGCGTCACCATGGGGGCTTCCGCCAGGGTGAAGCAGTCGTAGTGATCCAGCACGTCGTGCTTGAACTCGTTCAGGTATTCGTGGATGCGGGGGCCATGGTTGTAGCAGGGAAGTCCTTTGCAGGCCGGCATCAGGTGATCGTCGGGCAGACCTTCTTTTTTGGAGATGTAGGTGATGACGTCCTCCCGGAAGCCGTCTACCCCCATGTCCAGCCAGAAGCGCAGAATCTCCTTCACTTCCTCCCGCACCCTGGGGTTGTCCATATTCAGGTCGGGCTGCTTCACGGCGAACAGGTGCAGGTAGTATTCGCCGCGAACCTCGTCGAATGTCCAGGCCTTTCCCTCAAAGAAGGAGTCCCAATTGTTGGGGAGCTTCCCGCCGGGCTTTCCGGGACGCCAGATATAATAATCGGTGTAGGGGTCGATGCGCTGACGGCTTTTCTGGAACCATTCATGCTCGTCGCTGGTGTGGTTCACCACAAGATCCATGACGACCTTCATGTCCCGGGCATGGGCGCCCTCCAGCACCTTTTGGAATGCCGCCATGCCGCCGAATTCCGGCGCGATGTCCCGGTAATCGGAGATGTCGTAGCCGCAGTCCGCCCCGGGGGAGGGGTAGATGGGGGAAAACCAGATGCCGTCGCAGCCCAGACTTTTGATGTAGTCCAGCTTTTCGTACACGCCCCACAGGTCGCCCATGCCGTCGCCGTTGCCGTCCTTGAAGGATCGCGGCCAGATCTGGTAAAACACCTTGTCCTTGTACCACCGTTTGCGCTCCATGCAGTTCACTCCTTTTTGAAATTTGATTACATTATAGCACGGAAGCCTTGATTCGTCACCAGAAAATCTCGTTGACAGGGAGAAATTCACCGTATAAAATGGAAGAAAAATGAAAGGCGGGTCTGACTATGATTACCGAGGGAAACGGCGTATTCCACATCCGGACGGATACTTATTCCTACCTGTTCAAAATCGATGCCTACGGTCTTCCGGAGCATCTGCATTTCGGCGCGCCGGTGAAGACCCGGGACGCAGGCGCCCTCAGCTGCCGCCCCGGTCTGGGCTGGGGTACCGGCATTCTCCTTGACCCGAAGGACACTGCCAGCTGTCCGGACGTCCTGCCGCTGGAATGGAGCGGAAGCGGACGGGGAGACTACCGGGAATCGCCGCTGGAGCTGGCAGGGGAGCCTGGGGATTTTCGCTATACCGGCTATAAAATCCATGAGGGCGGCGTCCCCATGGCCTGCGGTCTTCCCCAGGCACATGACGCGCTGGAAACCCTGGAGATCACCCTGCGCCAGCCCGGCGGGGAGCTGACCCTGTTCTACACGGCCTTCCCAACGGCAATCGTTCGCCGGACGGTGCTGACGAACACCGGGGATAAGCCCCTTCGTCTGAATAAGCTCATGAGCTTCTGCGTGGATCTGCCCGGGAGCTACACCATGGCAGCCTTCAACGGCGGCTGGATCGCGGAAATGCGCCGGTGCGACACCCCCGTGGGCGCATCGAAGGTGGTCAACGAGAGCCTCACCGGTTCCTCCTCCAACCGCCACAATCCCGGTTTCCTTCTCTACGAGCCGGGCGCGACCGAGGACGCGGGAACCGTCTACGGCTTCAACCTGATCTACTCCGGCAACCACTATGCCGCAGCCCAGCAATCCCTTCAGGGGCTGACCCGGGTGATGCAGGGCATCAATGACAGCAATTTTTCCCGGGAATTGCCGCCGGGGGCGTGCTTTGAGACGCCGGAAGCGGTGCTGTGCCACTCGGGCAAGGGCTTCGGCGGGCTGTCCGCCAATATGCACGCGTTTGTCACCGACCACATCATCCCGCCCCATTGGCGCGGACGTCCCCGGCCGGTGCTGTACAACAGCTGGGAGGGCTGCACCTTTGATTTCAGCCAGCACCGTCTGCTGAGCCTGGCCAACCGGGCAAAGGCGCTGGGCTGCGAGCTGTTCGTGCTGGACGACGGCTGGTTTGCGGGGCGGGACAACGACCGCGCCGGATTGGGAGATTATACTGTGAACCGGAAAAAACTCCCCGAGGGGCTGGAAGGACTGTCCCGGCACCTGAAGAACAGGGGGCTTTCCTTCGGCCTCTGGTTTGAGCCGGAGTCCGTAAATCCCGATTCCAACCTCTACCGTGCCCATCCGGACTGGGCGCTGACGGACGGCTTTGAGCCGATACTGGGGCGCAACCAGCTGCTGCTGGATTTGACCAGGCCGGAGGTGCGGGATTACATCGTGGAGAACGTCTCCCGGATTCTGGACAGCGTCGGCATCTCCTACGTCAAGTGGGACATGAACCGCCATTCCGTGGCGTTGGGGGCGAAAGCCCATGATTCCGTTCTTGGCTTGTACGATGTGCTTCGCCGGATTTTCGCGCCCCGGCCGGACATTCTGCTGGAAAGCTGCTCCTCCGGCGGCAACCGGTTTGATCTGGGAATGCTCTGCTTTTCGCCCCAGATCTGGGCGTCCGACAATACCGATCCCATTGAGCGGCTGACCATTCAGAACGGCATTTCCTATCTCTATCCCCAGTCCACGATGGGCGCACACGTCTCCGCTGCGCCCCATGCCCAGACGCTGCGCTCCACGCCTCTGAACACCCGGGGCAATGTAGCGTTTTTCGGCTGCCTGGGCTATGAGCTGGATTTAAGGACGCTGCTTCCCGTGGAGATCAAGGAAATCCAGGGGCAGATCGCGTTCTATAAGCGCTACCGCGAAGTCTTTCAGTTCGGCACATTCCGCCGCACGGAGCTGGGCTGGCAGGTGTCGGACGGGAAGGTGACGCTGGCAGGGGTGTTCCACCGCCTGATTCACGCGGCCCCGGGGTATGAACGTCTTCGCGTGAAGGATCTGAAACCGGAAGCGGACTACCGGGTCACGTCTCTGGCGCAGGCCATCCGGGTGGGTCAGTTCGGGAACCTGCTCAAGCATGTCGCCCCGGTCAACGTGAACCCCAACGGCGCACTCCTGCGCATTGCCGACCGGCACTTTACCCTTCCGGGAAATCCGGAAACGCTGACAGCCTCCGGCGCGGCGCTGGCAAGCGGCATTGTGCTTTCTCCGCTGTTCCGCGGCACCGGCTACGCCCCCGAACAGCGCACCCAGGGAGATTTTGGCTCCGACATATATCTGATCGAGGAACTCGACGGCGAATAAAGCATCCGCAGAACACTTTGCCCGGAAAGACACGCTCATGTGTCTTTCCGGGCGGGGGAAAAACTTTTTCTTGCATTTTTCCTGAATCTGTACTATACTGTACAGGTGCCTGCCGGTGTGTTGGAATTGGTAGACGAGGTGGACTCAAAATCCATTGGGCTAATCCCCCGTGCGGGTTCGACCCCCGCCACCGGCACCATATTTGCTCCGAAGTGTCATGCTTCGGAGCATTTTTTACTGCTCAGAAGCAAAATATTGAACATTTTTCGGAAACGCCGGAAGAATTGCATTTGCAGACGAGACCTTACTGGAAAAATCCAAATGTGTGTAAATATTGGAAGTGGTGCTGATGTCGCTGTGCCCCAGCCATTCCTGAATCTCCTTCAGGCTCACACCATTGGCATAGAGCAAACTGGCACAGCTATGCCCTTACGGTATAATTACGACAAACCGGAAAAGCCCCGTATATCAAGGGCTTTCGGTTATCTGGCAAGGTTTTTCATCCTTTTCCAAACCGAAAAATCGAGCCGCGAAGTAGTTATATTGTAGGGGGTGTTATAGTAACGACAAAAATAAAATACCGTTTGGGCGGGCTGTCAGCCCGTCCAAGAAATCAGGACATTTCCTCTGAAAAGAAGAAATGTCCTTTTTTTGTACCCAAAATCAGAGGGCCGATTGCTGAATTTATAGTTCGATGCCATTATTCATCACCCAGATACAGTATAGCATATCTGGTAAGCCGGTTAAAGTGTTTTACTGGATTTTAGTATAAACTGTCTTCTGACAACGGAATGGAGAACCCGAATTCAGGCAGAAAAGTGCTGATTTGAGATTGCGGCATTTTGCCAGGGGCAAAAACGTCGCACGGAGAAGCTTAGACCCTGTCCAGAATCCGGCCGTCTGTAGAGACGATTACCACGTCCCAGGGGATCAGCTTTCCGCTGTTCAGCAGCGCGTTTTTCACCGCTTGCTCGATGCCGCCGCAGCAGGGAACCTCCATCCGTACCACCGTGATGCTGCGGATGTCGTTGTGCTTCAGGATCTGTGTGAGCTTCTCGGAATAGTCCACGGCGTCCAGCTTGGGGCAGCCTACCAGCGTGATGCGGCCTTTGATGAAATCCTGATGGAAATTGGCATAGGCATAGGCGGTGCAGTCGGCGGCGACCAGAAGCTTTGCACCGTCAAACCAGGGGGCGTTCACGGGCGCGAGCTTGATCTGCACCGGCCACTGGCGCAGCTGGGACTGCTGGGGCGTTCTGACGTCGCAGGGGGACGCCTCCCGGTGAATGGCTCGCACCGCAGTGCCGGGGCAGCCGCAGGGCAGCTTTTCTCCCTTCTTCGCCTTCGCGGCCAGAACGGCGGCCTCGTCATAGGCGGCCGCTTCCCGCTCCACAAAGGTGATTGCACCGGTGGGGCAGGCGGGGAGACAGTCGCCCAGCCCGTCGCAATAGTCGTCCCGCATCAGCTGCGCCTTGCCGTTTACCATGGCAATGGCGCCCTCGTGGCACGCCGCCGCGCAGGCGCCGCAGCCGTTGCATTTTTCCCGGTTGATTTCAATAATTCTGCGAATCATAACAAATTCCTCCTGTTTTTTGGGGGAAACTCTGAACAAATCGTCTTCGGCTGGACAGCGGATCTTTTTCCCCAGCCGTGCGGTTTCACAAGCGGGAAATACACAAAGTATTCCTCCGCTTGCGAAGCCTTCGTCTAGGAAAAAATCTCTCGCTGCCAGTTCTTGCCGATTTGTTCAGAGCTTCCCTTGACTTTATAATCAGAGTTTACTATACTATTGCAAAAACGTATGTTGGAATTCCAACAAAGGAGCGGTTATGGAAGCCTATTATGAAATTTTGTCCCGGTGTCCGCTGTTTGCGGGCATTTCCCGGGAGGAAATGCCGGAAATACTTGGCTGCCTGGACAAAAGGGTGGCCGAAATTCCAAAGGGCGACCCGGTGTTTCTGGAGGGGGAGCCTGCCCGGTTTGTGGGGGTGGTGCTGTCCGGCGGGGTGCAGATCGTACGGGACGACTACTACGGAAGAAGAAGCGTGCTGACGGTGGTTTCTCCCGGCGAGCTGTTTGCGGAGGCCTTCGTCTGCGCGGGAGTGGATGCCCTGCCGGTGAGCGCCTTCGCCTTGCAGAGCAGCACCGTGCTGCTTCTGGATTGCCGGCGGGTGATGACCGGCTGCGGCCACGACTGCCTGTTCCACAGCCGGCTGGTATTCAATCTTTTGCAGGGAATTGCCCGGAAAAATCTGGCGCTGACGGAGAAAATCCGCTGCATGTCCCGGAAAACGACCCGGGAGAAGCTGATGGAATTCCTCCTGGATCAGGCGAAGCGCCATGGCAGCGCGGAGTTCACAATTCCCTACGACCGTCAGGCGCTGGCGGATTATCTGGGGGTGGAGCGCAGCGCCATGTCGGCGGAGATCGGGAAGCTAAAAAAGGCCGGGCTGATCGAAACCAGCGGCGCATGGTTCCGAGTGGCGGCTTCTGAGGGGAAATGATTACAAATATGTAACAATATGTGGATTCTGACGGCTTTTTCGACACAAGATGTTGTGGGGATTATAAAAATTGTATTGACAATTTCTTAAATCGGTCTTATAATACCGAATGGAGAAACACGAGCAGAGGCACTGCGTTCGCAACGGCGGCTTCGTCAGGCGCAGGGCTTAACAAGGGAATGGGGTAGTCAGAGGGTTCTGGAAGCCCCGCATTGACCAATACCGTGTGCGTTTAGAAATCTGTCCGTTGGCGAAAGCCAGTCATTGGGGCAACCTGAGAAGGCAGGGCAGACTTTGCTTGAGGCGCGAGTCGGGAGACCTACTGTTTCGTCAGAATGTTGCTTTGGAATGGTCATGGCGATGTTTTGCCCTTTGGTGGAACACGCGATGACCATTTTTTGCGTGGTTTCTCTAAAATTACAACCTAATTCATGTTTCCGTGGCCGGACGGGGCGTTCAGACTGTCCGGCTGAACAAGAGAACGGGGTGCAAGTCCCCACGCTGCCGGCACTGTAAGTGTCGAGACGGCCTGCCGTTGGTGAAAGCCAGTCATTGGAGCATTCCGAGAAGGCAGACAGGTCAGTCGCTCGAGACACAAGTCAGGAGACCTACGGAAACCTTTGGAATCTCTGAATAAATCGTCTTCGGCTGAGAGCGGATCTTTTTCCCCATCCGTGCAGTTCCAAAAGCGGGAAATATTGCGCAGCCGTTGCCAGCGCAAGCTGGCTTACGGATGCGGCATACCCCTTGCGGGTACATACAGTATTCCTCCGCTTTTGGAACCTTCGTCTGGTGAAAAATCTCTCGCTCACAGCTCTTGCCGATTTAATCAGAGCTTCCATATCGCGGCCGCTTTGCCCCGGAGATTGGGCGGAAGCGGCGGTTTGCGGCGCAGAAAAACGGCTGCGGCGGTCTATTGCTTTGGACTGCCGCGGCCGTTTCCATTTATTATGAAGTGTAGAAAAGGTGCATCATGCCGACGCCAAGCAGAAATGCGATTTACGACGCGACCATCCGCAGAATGACCGTAAGCGCTCTGGAAGAAACGGAGAACCGCTTCGCCGGGGAACACGCCGGGGACACGGAGCAGCAGCTTGCCGATTATCTCCGCAGGTGCGCCCGGGAGCTGGGACACACGCCCTGGCCGCGGGAAATTCCGGGCGGCATGACCGTGCAGGCACGCTTCGGAAGCTGGGAGCTGGCCGTGGCAAAGGCGGGGCTGCCCTTGCCTGAGCATCCCGACCAACCGGATAAGTTCCGGCGTGTCCGGGAGGAGACCCGGCGCCAGAGAGATCTTTACCGCCAGAAGAAAGCCCGGAAACGGGAGCGGGCGAAGGAGCGCATGAAGGCACAGGAAGAAAAAAGAAGGAAAAACCGTCCATCCGGTATTACCTGATTCGCGTAACCCCCTTGCGCGAATCTGTAGTAATATAGTGAGCTGTTTTGATTGCCCAAGGAACAGCTTATCCTCCCTTAATACCGCCGTCGGAGCAGAGGCGGCGGTATTAAGAAAGATAGACCATCCGCCGGGTTTCCGGCGGTGCAGATAGAAATCCGGCTTATTTTGTGGCAAATGCGCGACCGACCGGAAACGGGAGACACGCATTCTTGTTCGGCTGAACAAGGGAATCCGGTGCAAAACCGGAACACGGCGGGCAGACCCGCCGTGCTGTAAGCACGGAGCCGACTTCCTTTCCGCGAAAGCGGGTCATTGGGGAAACCTGAGAAGGCGGGAAGCGGCGTGGACGGTTTCGTCCGAACGTGTTAGTCAGAAGACCTACAAACTGTGCGCCTGAAACGTGCGCAGCATAAGCAGAAAGCCCTGGCAGCGGGAAATCCGACGTGCCGGAGCTGGCCGGAATGAATTCCGCTTTGCGCCTGCGGGCGTTGCAATACCACATTTAAGGAGGACTGTTTATGAAGAGAAGACTACTGGCATTCCTGCTGGCGCTTGTGATGACGTTCAGCCTTGTGCCGGTAAACACGTTTGCTGCGGAGAGTAGCAGTACGGAAGTCACCGCATCGGCTGAGGCCGTTAAGACCGAAGGGGCGAAAACGACGGTCGAACCGGCTGCGCTGCTTGCGGACGACGGGGCACCTGCCGCAGAGCGGGCAGAGGAGAATATCGTCTACACCGCCAGCCTTGCGAAAAATGAGGGTGAAAAGGACAACCTGGCCGTAGGCGATTCCTTCGGTCACGCCTACACCTTCAGCGCCAGCGGCACGGCCGATGTCGAATCGTTTTGGGGAACCTTCCGGTTTAACCCCGAGACGACGGAGTTCTTTTGGATTCAGGATCCGGGAATCGGGGTGGAAGTGGATGCCGAGCAGGGCATTCTGCGCGTCGGCGGCAACAGCGGTACGCTTCCCGCCGGGGACTATTCCTTTGACGTTCAGTTCAAAACCAAGGCACTTGGTGATGCGACGGTTACCCTGGAGTCTTTTAAGGTAAACGACGTAAATTACCTGAGCAATCCCATTGCAGTGACCAGAACCGTGGGCTGCAACGTCAGCTGGACGGAGGACGCCGCCTACACCGTCACCGGCGAGAAGCTCACGCCTGTCGGTGAGAGCTACAGCTTCACCGTAGCTGCCAACGAAGGCTATGACGCCACTAACATGGTCGTCAAAGTCAACGGCAATGAGGTTGCCGGCACCGACGGCAGCTACACCGTTGAGAATGTTTCCTCCGACCTGACCATCACTGTTGAGGGCGTGACCGAAGTCGTTCAGGAGACGGCCGGCCTGTCCGTTCTGAAGTTCGGCGACACAAGCACCGAGTCCAAGGCAAAGATGTTCCAGTTAGTCCCAGCCTTCGATCCGGCGGTCAAGGAATACACTGTGCTCGTGCCGGACAACTCCAATATGTTCTACGCTTGGGCGACCCGGGCTGACGACAGAAGCGGCAGCACGACCATCACGGCAAAGTGGGTAAACCTCAACGTCGATACCGAGAAGACACAGATTCTGACCTCCGGCAAAGCTGGCGGCCAGAATCTGGCAGGCTTTGCACCCACCGGCACGAAGGTCAACACTATGACCGTCGAGGTCGTGGACGGCGACTTCACCGACACCTACAAGCTTACCTCTGTCCGCGTTGCGCCGAGCCTGACCGCGCTGTCTCTGGACGGCGTCCGGTTCGCGGAGAGCTTCTCCGCCACCAAGATGGCTTACACCGCGACCACTGCCGCCGAGAGCGTTACCGTTGCGGCGACCCCCCGTGACGAGAGCTACACCGTCACCGTCAACGGCGGCAGCGATACCACCGTTCCGCTGAACCTTGGTGAGAACAAGATCGACGTGGTCGTCACCAACCCCGGCGGCTATACCAATACCTACACCATTACCGTTACCAGAGTGGGCTCCATCGAGGTCGGCTTCACCGTTGACCCCGCCGACGCCAAGGTAACTGTCTGGGATACCAACAAGGACAGAGTTGCTCCCGCGGATGGCAAGTACACCGTCATGTCCGGCGCCGAGTACACTTACCTTGTACAGAAGGACGGTTATGTCAGCCAGAAGAGCAGCTTCAAGTTCGGCGAGAGCAGCACCATCGACATTACTCTGGCTGTGGCCACGGAGAACCCGAACCTGGACAAGAGCATCACTGCCGAGTGGGGCAACTTCCGCAACGGCAACGATAACCTGGGCATTACCAACGCCAAGACCCCCTACGCTCCTGAGGACACGGAGCTTCTGTGGGCTGTGAAGCACGGCACCGGCTGGGCGGCTGCCCCCGGTTCTCCCATCATGGTCGATGGCGACATCTACACCTACTCCGGAAGCACCATCCGCCGTCTCAACAGCATGACCGGCGAGACGGTGACCGAAGGCACCATGGTCGGCTCCTCCAACTTCTCCATCGTTCCCATGACCTACGGCGACGGCATGGTCTTCGTCGGCCTGTCCGGCGGACGGATTCAGGCGTTCAACGCCAAGACACTGGAATCCCTGTGGGTCTACACCGACGAGCTGGGCGGACAGCCCAACTGCCCCATCACCTACAAGGACGGCTACGTCTACGCGGGCTTCTGGAACAGTCATACAAGAGACGCCAACTTCGCCTGCATCAATACCATTGACGAAGATCACGCCTCCGCAACCGAGGTCAAGTACGCCAGCTGGACTTACACCAGAGCGGGCGGCTTCTACTGGGCGGGCGCCTACGTCACTGACAAGCTTGCCATCGTCGGCACCGACGACGGCGACAGCGGCATGGAGTCCGAAACCGCCGCACTGCTGGTCTTCGACCGCTTCACCGGCGAGAAGCTCGATGCCCACGAGGGCATCCGCGGCGACATTCGCTCCAACGTTTCCCATGATCCCCAGTCCGACCGGGTGTTCTTTACCACCAAGGGCGGCATTCTGGGCAACGCCAAGATCGACTGGGAGACCGGCAAAATTCTGGACTACAAGGAAGCCGTTATCTCTGACGCCAACGGCAACACCTATTCCATGTCCACCTGTACGCCCTCCGTGTATAACGGAAGAATTTACATCGGCGTTTCCGGCACCAGCCAGTTCGGCGCCAACAGCGGCCACGCCATCGCGGTCTATGATCTGAACGGCGACGGCTCCATGACCAAGGCATATGCCTATGGCATCATCGGCTATCCCCAGACCTCTGCCATGGTCACCACGGCCTACGCGGGCGAGGACGGCTATGTCTACATCTATCTGCCTTACAACTATACCCCCGGTGGCATCTCCGTTCTGAAGGACAGACCGGGACAGACCGCGCCTCTGACCACCACCAATTCCGGCTACAGCGAGGTCTTCACCCCTGCCGCCCCCCTGGCGCAGTACTGCATCTGCTCCACCATCGCCGACCAGTACGGCACCCTCTATTATAAGAATGACTCCTGCTATATGATGGCGATCACCTCCAAGATCGAATCTCTGGAGATCACCCAGTATCCCACCATCACCGAGAATGAGGACGGCACTCTGACGGTTGACGGCCTGAAGGCCGTTACCAAGCTGAGAAACGGCGAGGAGCGGGACGTTTCCAAGTATGTCTCCGTCACCAAGAACGAGCAGACCGGCGGCTACACCGTGTCCTACACCTACGGCTTTGACAACGAGAACTACGGCCTGAAGACCGTGACCGCTGAGATTGCCGACTACACCGTCACCATCCCCACGGGCGAGGGCTACACCATCACCGGTGAGAAGACCGCCAAGGGCGGCAAGGATTACACCTTTAAGCTGGAGCTTGACTACCGCTACGAGGCGGGGGAGGACTTTGCCGTGCAGGTCAACGGCGAGACCGTCACCGGCGAGAAGGGCGTCTACACCGTCAAGAATGTTTCTACCGATCTGGTCATCACCGTCAAGGGTGTGAAGGAGAAGGTTCTGAAGCCTGTCACGGTCTACTTCTCCTTCTCTCATGATGATACGTTCGAGTCCTGCAACGAATCCGGCGAAACCATGGCACTGAAGGAGGTCACCGTTCCTTACTTCGATCTGGAGCTGTATGGCCTTGAGAACTTCTACTTCGCCTCCGAGAATTACGGCCCCGCCAGCGGCGATCCCACCGGCGGCCCCGGCAGCGCTCTGGACCCCGGCACCAAGGAATTCGCTTACGGCAAGGTCACCATGTTCCATCTGTTCATCTATGCCACCGAGGTTTACTATCTGGGCATTGATCCTGCGGATGCGGGCAAGGGCTACCTGAAGGACAACGGTCTTGGCAGCAGCATCTTCAACGTCACCGGTTCCACCGGCTCCACCTTCCTGCAGGAAATCTGGAACTACGATCTGAACCTGAACTACTATCTGAACTATGAGTATCCTCTGGCCGGTCCCGGCTGGGGCAGCACCTCCGATCAGATTCTGCTCCGTGACGGCGACATCGTCACCCTCGGCCACTTCTCCGACTGGAGCTTCTTCAACGATACCACCAGCATCTTTAATTACATCGTAGCCGACAAGACGGATCCCGTTCAGGGCGACAAAATCAAGCTGGAGCTGTACCATGCGGGCGCTGACATGAATGGTTCTTACAACACTGCCCACACCCTCATCGACTACAGCCCCAGTGTTTACTGCACGCCTGTCAACGATATCGGTTCCGGCGATGTGACCACATGGCAGCGTGTGGGAGATGCGGAAGCCGACGGCAGCTTGGTCGTGGACACCAGCAAGCTGGCTCCCGGCGAGTATATCTTTGCTCTGGCCGGCCAGCCCGGTAAGGAAAACCCCGGCGCCATCTGCTCCACCCCCGGCGGCGTGCGTGTGACCGTTCACGAGAAGCCCGTCGTAAAGGGCGATATCAACGGCGACGGTAAGGTCAATGCACTCGACGTGAGCGCACTGTACAGCGCGATTTTCTCCGGCGAGGAGCTGGACGCCGCTGTAGCCGACATCAACGGCGACGGAAAGATCAATGTGCTTGACGTATCTGCTCTGTATGCGCTTGTTATGAACAATGGCTGATGCGTAGCGTGTTTGCCGGTTGGAATATCCCATTTTGACCGGCAAACACCCCTTTCTAACAGCACTTACTCCAAAGCAAAAAGGACAACTTCTGACAGGAGGATGTTATGAAAATTTTTAAGAAATCCATGAGCCTGCTCCTCGCGGTTCTCCTGATTCTCAGCCTGACGGTCACCGCCTTCGCTGAGGAAACTACGGCGACCCTGGGCGTAACGGCCAGCAAGACCGACCTGACCGTCGGCGACGAGTTCAGCGTTTATCTGAACGCAAGCGACGACATTACCGGAATCTTTACATTCCAGATGGATTTGTGCTACGACAAGGAAATGTTCGAGGTCGTGAGCATTAACACGCAGTTTAACAGTAAAAATAACGTTGAGCAGAGTAAAATTCGCTTTGGCACCCTGGACATGACCAGCAAGACCGTGATGGCCAAAGGGCAGTTCGCCGAAGTGAAGTTCAGGGTTTTGAAGGCCGGCAGCTATCGCTTCCAGCTGACGGAATGCATAATCGGCGGCATGGACATGGAGACCTACACGGACTACACGATCATGAACGTCGACACCGCCCCCGGCGTTGCGGACGTGACCGCCGCGGAAGCCCCCGCATTCACCGGCTACGCAGTCTCCGCCTCCGAGGACAAGACCGTCGCCGTGGGCGAAAATGCCGAGGTCAAGGTCGCCGTTTCCAACAGCGACAGCGCTGTCACTGCCTACAACGCCTATGATCTGACCATGACCTACGACACTGACAAGCTGACCTACGTCTCCTGCACTGCTCCCGACGCTCTGGCAGTTGTGACGGAGAATGCAGGCACTGTCCGTGTCGTCGGTTTCGGCGACGACAAGACCCTGGACACCGCCGCCGCTACCCTGAATTTCACCGCCAAGGGCACGGGCGAAGCGGAAGTGAAGATCACCTCTGCCAAGGTTGACATCGGCTCTCAGGCCATCAGTAACGACGCCCCTGCGGCTTTCCTCCTGGACGACACCACCGTGATCAAGGTGACCGGCTACACCGTCACTCTGGGCGAGGGCCTGTCCGGTGAATCCACCGTCGCTCCCGGCGCGAACTACACCTTCACCGCTACCGACGCGGGCAACTACGACTACGTCATCTCCGCCACCATGGGCGGCGAGACCACCACTGCCAACGACAACGGCAACGGCACCTACACCATTTCCGGTGTCACCGGCAATCTGGTAATCAACGCCGCCATGACGCCCAAGAGCTACAATGTCACCGTGGAAGGCACCGGCGCGGGGGATGTGACTGCTGCCGATAAGGCCACTTACAACACCGACTACACCTTCACCGTGACCGAGGACGGCAACTATACCTATAACACCACCGTAACCGTGGGCGGCAAGTCCTATGCTCTGGGTACTCCCGAGAACGGTAAGTACACCATCCCCGGCACCGATATCAAGGGCGACATCGTGATTACCGTCACCAAGACCGTGAAGCCCTCCTCCGTGGTTTCCGTCACCAAGCCCGATTACGTAAAGGGCAACGACACCGCCACCAAGGGTCAGGATTACGATTTCACCGTCGAAAAGGAAGACGGCTACGATTACTCCGAGCCCACCGTCAAGGTCGGCGGCGTGGATGTGACCGATAAGCTGGTCAAGAAGGAGAATGGCATCTACACCATCCCCGGCTCCACCATCACCGGCAACATCACCATCGAAGTGACCAAGACCGCAGCCGTCGCCGTGGACGTTACCGAGTACATCACCCTGAACGGCAAGGCCATGTATCTGGTGACCGCTTCCGGCAACTTCGCCGAGGGTCAGGTCGCCAAGTACGACGGCGTGAGCATGTTCTTCTCCGAGAAGTACAACGCATACGCCTATCTGGTGATCTCCGCGGACAACCTGGAGACCGTGAAGGCGGAAGCCGCCGGGAAGGTCAAGGTCGCGGAAGGCACCTCTGCCGGAACCGTGGACTACAGCGGCGATGTGAACGGCACCAAGGTAGTCGACGTTAACGACGCTCAGCTGACCTACGATATGTACAACACCAAGTACAGCAGCTTCGATGTTGTCTCCATGCTGAAGTTCCTGAATGCCGATGTGAGCGGCGACAAGAAGGTCAATACCGCTGACGCTACCGCTATCGTGAACCTCATCAAGTGATTTCCTGAATGACCGGGTCTTCTGACCTGAAGCCAAAGCGCCTCCCCCGCCGTGAAAGGCGGGGGAGGCCAGACCGCAGAATTCGGAGGGTCACAGGTGTCCCTATGGAAAGTGGGGACAGCTGTGAATTTCCGACACCTTTGCCGTAGGATGTGATTTTATGAAAAAGAGAGTTTTATCCGGTCTGCTTGCTTTTGTAATGCTTTTGTCCGCCCTGCCCATGGGAGTTTATGCCGCGGAAACGCGCTATTCGGTCGCCGCTTCGCCGGATCAGACTACGGATGTTGGGAAGACCGTCAGCATGAGCGTGTCCGTTGCGGGGGGCAGCTATAATGCCTACGATCTGGCACTGACCTATGACACCGCGCGGCTGACCTATGTGTCTGGTCAGGCGGCGGATAAAGGGGCTTCGGTAACCGAAAAGAGCGGAAGCATCCGCGTTATCGGCTACGGCGCGGACAAGGCCGCTTCCACGAAGGTCGTAACCCTGACATTCAAGACAAAGGCGGCGGGGACTGCAAAGGTTGTGATTTCCTCGGCGAAGATCGACACCGGCACAAACGCCCCGACAAAAAACGCGCCTCCGGCTGCGATCAGCAGAAGTACCACAAAGTTTACCATCCAGCCGGGTTACACCGTGACGCTGGAGGATGGCCTGACCGCCGACAGCCTGAGCGCGGCGGCGGGAGAGGATTACACCTTCCGGGCGACAGACCCGCTTCACTATGACTACAAGCCCTCGGCGAAAGTAGGCGGCAAGGACGTCACGGTGAAGGACAACGGCGACGGCACCTACACCATCCCCGGCGACAAAATCACCGGAAATGTCACGGTCAAGGCAAACAGAACCCCCAAGAGCTATAAGGTCACATTCAAGGGGGAAGACCTGTCCGGCGAAAATTCCGCGACCTACAACACGCCCTACCATTTCAAGCTGGGTAGGAAGGCCGGATACAGCTACGTCCTGCGCATGACCATCGGCGGGAAAAGCTACACCGGCTACAAGGCGGAGAATGGCGGCTATGTAATCCCGGGCGCGGACATTACGGGCGATATCGTCATCACCGCCCTGAAAAACAAGATCAACTCCGGAAGCGGCGGCAGTAGCGGCGGAAGCTCTGCCAAATATGTGTCGGTGAGCTTCATCGGCTCCGGTGCGGGAGACGCATCGGGAAAGACAAGCACCCGCCGGGGCGCGGAGTACACATTCCGTGTAAGCCGCAAGGACGGTACCCCTTATGACGTATCCGCCAGCGTTAACGGCGTCACCGTCAAATGCACCTACGACAGCAAAAAGGACATTTACCGCATTCCCGGCAGCGCGGTCACGGGAGATATCACCGTCACCGTCACAAAGGGCGCTCCGGTGGAGGTCAGCACATACGTCACTCTGGACAATCAGAGCATGTACCTTGTGATTTACACCGGCAATGTGGAGGACGGGCATGTCCCCATGTACGACGGACAGAACATGTACTGGTCGAAGGTATACAACGCCTACGCCTGGCTGGTGATCTCCTCCGCCGACGAAAAAGAGGTCGCCCAGGCGGCTCAGAACAGCATCACCATTGGAGAGGGGAAGGCGGCCGCCTCCGTCGATTACTCCGGCAACGTGGATCTCAGCGGGCGTATTGACGTGGACGACGTGCATCTTGCCCACGACGTGTACAACGCAAGATACACGCTGGTAAGCCTGATGATGCACAAATTCCTGAACGGCGACGTCAACGGTGACCGGAAGGTGGACATTCAGGATTCGGTGTGGATTGTTAACCGCATTCTCCGGGAAAAGTAAGGAGCGTGGCATATGAAGAAGATCATCAGCATTGTTTTGGCTGTCGCGCTGATATTCGTGCTGGCTGTGACGGCTATGGCGGCGGAGATCGCGGAATGCACCGTGTCCGCCGATTCCGTGTCGGCGGGGAAGACCGTGACCGTACCCGTCAGGATCACCGGGAACCGGGGCTTTACCAATTTCGGCATTGCCCTGGATTACGACCGGGCGCAGCTGGAGCTGCTGAGCATCCAGACGGAGGCGGGAGAAACACCCTACCTCTGCGGTGCTGTGGCCGCCGGGAATACCCAGTGGACAGGCGCGGACGGGAAGACCTATGGCTACGTTACGGCGGCTTTGGAAGATGCCGTGACGGAGGACGGAATTCTGTTTACGGCCACGTTCCGGGTCAGTGAGGACTTTTCCGGCACTGCGGCGGTACAGCCGGTGGTGCAGTATATGCGCAGCAACAAACGGCTGCTGTCCGTGTTTGACGCCATCCCCGTTACGACCGTGAGCGGAACCGTATCGGCGGCGCTGGTGGGCGATTACGACCGAAACGGGAAGGTAAACGTGGCTGACGTCATGGGACTGTTCAGCGCGATCATGAACGGAAAGTCTTTCTCGGCAGACGATTATAGCCGGGTGGATGTCAATCAGGACGGCAGAATCAACGTGGCCGATGTGATGGCGATTTACGCAATTGTAATGAACGGTCGGTGACGACCAACCCTACAGAAAAGGAGCAAAATATGATGAAAAGAGTGCTGGCTTGCTTACTTACCGTGATGCTTTTCCTGACCTGTGTTCCCGCGGCTCTGGCGGCGGACAACTCCCGGGACTTTTTCTTCCAGCTGTCCGTGGACGGCAGTGACAAGAAGGAGGTTCAGCCCGGGGATATCATTCAGGTGGACTTTAACCTGAACAGAACCGACAGCGCGGACGCCTACACCATGTACGGTATGCAGAACGAAATCCGCTACGACAGCAATTTCTTCCAGCTGGTGGAGGGCAGCGCCCTGCTGAGCAACGGAATTTCCACCACGGATATCGGCCTGCGGGACAATTACCGGGAATTTTACATGAATTTTGTGTCCCTGTCCGGCGGCGAAACGTGGGAAGCCAAGCGCCTGATTGGCTCCTTCAAGCTGAAGGTGATCGCCACGTCCGGCGTGTCCAAGATCACAAATCAGGACTATCTGGTCTCTACCAAAGACGGAACCGGGGAATATAAGGCCTCCTGTCAGAACGTGACCGTCATCATTTCCACCGACTGCACAGTTACCTTCGAGCCGAACGGCGGCACGGCGGTTCCCAGTCAGACCGTCCGGTACGGCGAGACCGTGGAGCGGCCGGACAATCCCACCCGGGAGGGCTACCACCTGGTGGGCTGGTATTCGGATATTGATCTGCAAAATCCCTGGGATTTTGACGCCGATACCGTTCAGGGCAATATGACCCTGTACGCAAGATGGGAGAAGGGCGACGCACCTGAGACGGACGGCGACGGTACCGGCAGCGGCCTGTGGTGGCTGCTGGGTCTGGGCTTGCCCGGTCTGCTGCTTCTGCTCCTGCTGCTTCTGCTGCTGGGCAGGAAGACGGTTCACTTCGAGACCGGCTGTGACAGCAAGGTGAAGGATCAGAAGGTGAAGAAGGGCAATCTGGTGACGCGCCCCGAGCAGCCGATGCGGCCGGGCAGAGCCTTTGCCGGATGGTTTGCAGACGAGAGCTGCACCAAGCGCTGGGATTTTGACAACGACAAGGTTGAAGACAGTATGACACTCTACGCAAAGTGGCTGTAAGATCATGCGCCCCCACCCGGATTTTTCCGGGTGGGGTATGCGTGCATTCTGCGGCAGCCTGTGAAGGATTCGCAGGATAAAATGGCGTTAACCGTTTTATCGAGAAATCGTATGAATGCGGGCAAATTCCGATGGCAAAGGGAACGGCAGTATGGATTGGAATTCGTTTATTCAAAGCAAATATCTGCGGGGCGGCCTGTGCGCTTTGCTGATCGCCGCGATTCTGCTGGGACTGTGGCTTCCGGGAACGGGGCTGAAGGAAGCCCAACCGGACGACCCCCTGCAAGGGGAGAGCGTCCGGGAAATCACGGCTCTGAAGCTGGGGGAAAACGGGCAGCAGCTGAATGCCGTTTCGGTTCCCGACGGCGGGCAGTCAGGCTCCGCGGAACCCCGTCCGGAAGAGAACCGGCCTGATTCTGCCCCGGACGACGGAGACGACGGTCAGGAGAACGGAAATCAGGGCGCCGACGGCGGGGAAGCTTCTCCCTCGGAGCTGTCGCTGGTTTTGACCTGGAACGCAAAGGGCATTGCCTGTGCCGCGGGCAATACGCAGGCGTTTTCCGTAAGCAGCTATGAGCTGAACGAGGACTTGTTCCGGTTTCGCGTAAGCCTGAACGGAACACAGGCGCAGGATGCAAAGATCGTGGGCGGCGTTTCCGTCACCGAATCCACCCAAACGGCGAAGGAGCTGACCTGGCCGAGCGGGTCGCTGCCTATGGCACCGGCGGCGGGGACGGACAAGGAAGTCTACGATTTTTCCTTCACGGTGAGAACCCCGGAACGGGATGTGCTGTTCCGGTATCAGATCACCTATCAGAAGCTCCCGGATGTGCAGCTTTCCTTTACATGGCAGGGAACCGGAAACCACAAAGGCACACTGCTCTGCCTGCCGGGCGGCAGCGTTGCGGATAAAATCAAGAACAACCAGCTGGCCGGTGGCGGGATATGGTACGAGATGAAGTTGGTCGGCGCGGACGCCGAGAGCGCGGGCGCGAGAATTATAAGCGCCAGCTATACCTCCGATGCGGCCTCCGGGAGCGACGAGCTGAATTGGCGGGATGGACAAGGTCCGTTGGAGGTGAAAATACCGGAGGGGGAAACCTCCAATACCTATCGGATTTCGGTTTCCGCCCTTGCAAACGGGCATACGGCTCACTTTGAAGTCATTCTGCATTTTGGAAATGATGTAACGCTGCAAATGCGCTATATCCTCGATGACGGCAGCGAAAGAAAGGTTTTCTGCCAGAATAAGCAGTCGAAAACGGCGGATACCGTGTATGACGACCAGCTGACCGGGGGGAATCTGCCATACGAAATGTCCATTGTCGGCTCCGATGCCGACAGCGCTAAGATCACCTCCGTCAAATGTACACAAACCGGCAAAGGCAACAAAACCCGGACCCTGAAAGCATCGGACACGGTTCCGCTTCTCCTGAATGACGGAAAAACCGGACAGAACAATTTTACGGTCGAAGCAAAGGACGACTCGGGAAATCAGTATACCTTCAAAATCAATGTTCCCTACAAGCACAAGGGAACGAACAGCATAGAAATCCTTTTGAACCTCAAAGATCAGGATGAAATTCCCAACGAAGTCATAACCAATCTGAAGGTTTCCGCGCAGGGAAGAGATGCGGCAGGGAATACGGTCAGCATTCCGGCGAAGGGGACGAGTGAATATATTCAGGTTACGCTGGATGGAATTGAGGTCACGGATCCTACCTCCTCCGGGGACGCCTGGGAGTACGGCCTGTTTCCGTCTAATCCGGAGACGGGGGACAGAAAGGAACATGCCCTCTATGTTTACGCCGAGGACGCTTACGGCAACTGGGGGAAAGCGGAGCTGACGCTGAATGGTTTCCGCGTAGAACCCGGGCAGAAAATCGGGGACGCGACGATTTATGTGGACATGACGGTGCTGGGGGTCGGTGTTGTCGGCCCTATCCCTTATGAGGTTCTGGCGGACGAGCCGATTTCCTATGTGGTCGCCAAGGCGATCATGGGAAAGGACACCGGTGAACCCTTCGGCGCGGCAACAAAAGGTACGCTTCACTGGCGGGGCGATTACGGCGGGACGCTGGACACCGGCTTCTATCTGCGGAGTTTGAATACCGACTATCACGCAGATGCACTGGAAGATGCGGTCTGGCCGGGAAGCACGGAAGAGGAAGTGCTGGATGCCATCGACGCCCGGTTCGGCGCGGGGACTGGTCTTGCAGTTTTGTGGCGCTGCCTGTACCGCAACGGACTGAACAAAAGCGCCGGATCCGGCAGCACCTTCGGCGAGTTCGATTATACCAGCGGCTCCGGGTGGATGTACACGGTAAGCGGGAACAGGGGGAACAAGGAGGATAAGTATTATCCCGGTCAGTCCATGTCTGCGGTGCGTCTGAAGGACGGAGATGTGCTGACGCTGCGCTACACTCTGGCCTACGGGTGGGACATCGGCGGCGGCAGCGACAATTACGGCAATATTGTGGGCTACTGTGTTACGGCAATCAATGGTGACATCACTCCCAGACATCAGATGGAAGAGGTGGAAGACCCGGATGGCTCCATCCGCTACGTGTGCCGCTGCTGCGGCATGGTTCAGGACTGCCCCCATGCGCATACGACCTACAAGGATTTGGAGGACGGAACCCATATTCTGCTCTGCGAGGATTGTCAGGCGGCCATCGGCGACCCGCTCCCCCACAACTGGACATACGCCGCCGGGGACACGGAGGACAGCCACGTCTGCGCGGAGTGCGGCGCGGCGGAGCAGCATTTCTGGAAGGAAGTGGAAGGCACCAACACTGCCACCTGCACCGAGCCGGGGGTCAGAATCGTCAAGTGCAACATCTGCGGCATGGAAAAGGAAGAAGAAGTCGAAGCGAAAGGCCACACCACGGACAATCGCTGGAACCACACAGCATCGGAGCATTATCAGAAATGCTCGACCTGCGGCGAGGAATTTGACCGCGGAAATCATGAGTACACATATAGTGAGGACTGGAACGAGTATGAGTGCCGTATCTGCCATGTGCTCCACGAAGAAATCTGCGGCGGCGCCCTGACGATTCAGGAAGCCACCTGCCAGAAAATCGTGTACCACTGTGACAGCTGCGGCTATGACATGACGAAGCCCGGAACCTTCGACGAATACCATAACTACGTGGACGGCATCTGCCAATATTGCGGTGGGGAAGACCCCAATCATGTGCCGCATGAACATGCCTACCACGAGACGCAACGGGTTGAGCCAACCTGCACGGAGGACGGCTACATCCAGCACACCTGCGACTGCGGGGACTCCTACAGGGAACCCCTCCCGGCCACCGGCCACACCTGGGGCGAATGGTCGCCCGCGGGAGACGGGAAGGAAGTCCGCTATTGCGATGCCTGCGGCGCGGAGGACTATCGGACAAGCGAAGAGGACATATACAGCGTACAGATGCTCTTTTTGCACTGGCTATTCCCAAGAATGCATTAAAAATAGGGGGAATCACAATGAATGAGAAAATTCCTGAAATCCTACAGCAGATCGAAACGGTGGTTGTGGGCAAAAACGAAATTGTCGAGAAAATTCTGATGGCGATCCTGGCGGGCGGCCATGTGCTGATGGAGGACGTTCCCGGCGTGGGCAAGACCACCACGGCCATGACCTTTGCCAAGGTGCTGGGACTGGACACGAAGCGTGTCCAGTTCACCTCCGACACCGTCCCCTCGGATATCATCGGCTACTCGGTCTACGACAAGGAAAGCGGCAGCTTCGTCTATAAGCCCGGCGCGGTGATGACCAATCTGCTCCTGGCCGACGAGATCAACCGTACCTCCAGCAAGACCCAGTCCGCGCTGCTGGAAGCCATGGAGGAGCTGCATGTGACGGTGGACGGTCAGACCTATGATTTGCCCCAGCCCTTTGTGGTGCTGGCCACCGAAAACCCTGTGGGTTCCGCGGGAACGCAGCTGCTGCCGCCCTCCCAGCTGGATCGGTTCATGATCAAGATCAGCATGGGCTACCCCGATTTTGAAAGCCAGATCAGCATTTTAAGGGACAGACACACGGAAAACCCCCTGAACCGGGTGACGCCGGTGATCGACCGGGAGCAGCTGCAAGCGCTGATTCAGGAGGCGGCGAAGGCGGAAATTCAGGATGTCGTTTATGAATACGTCACCCGCTTGACCCAGGCCAGCCGGGAGCATCCCATGGTGCAGCTGGGCGTCAGCCCCCGGGGCGCGCTGGCGGTGTGCCGGATGGCGAAGGCCTACGCTTACTTAAACGGCCGGGATTTTGTCATCCCGGAGGACGTGGCTGCCGTATTCCCGGATGTGTGCTGCCACCGTCTGGTGCTGACCACCAAGGCAAGAATGATGGAGGAACGGCCGGAGACGGTTATCGCCGCTATCCTGGATTCTGTGAAGATGCCGGTGGTGAAACAATAAACGGAAGCAGGTACTGCTTATGATCGCAATGAAATTGGGGTGGGCGGTGCTGGAGAGCATCTGCGTCTGGCTTACCCTGTATTATGGGAGCAGCGGCGCGTTGGCTCTGGGGGCGATGCTGCTGATTCTGCCCCTGGGCAGCCTCCCGGTTCACCTTTGCCTGAGAAAACGCCTTCGGGTTCGGGTGGAAGCGCCCGCCGTGGCGCGGAAAGGGGACGAGGGCAGCGTCACGATCTGTCTGGAAAACCCCACGCTGCTGCCCGCTCTGCGGATCCGCTGCCGGGTGACCGCCCGGAACCAGCTGAACGGCGAGAGCTGCACCCAACATGTCATGACCTGGGCGTTCCCAAAAGGGCAGCGGCGCGCGTCCCTCCGCGCAGGAAGCGAATACTGCGGGCGCATCCGGATTTCCGTGGAGCAGGTGAAGCTCTATGACTGCTTCGGCCTGATCGGCGTTCCCTGCGGCTGTACCGGAGAAGCCCATATGACGGTGCAGCCGGATACCTTCCCCATTCGGGTGAATCTGATTCCCAACCCCGACAGCCAGGAGGACAGCGACAGCTATTCTCAGGAGCGACCCGGCGCCGACCTGACGGAGACCTTCCAGATCCGGGAATACGTTCCCGGCGACAGCATCCGGCAGATCCACTGGAAGCTCAGCGGCAAATTCGACCGGCTGATCGTCCGGGATCCGGCGCTGCCCATCACCCGCAATGTGCTGGTGTTCTGGGAGAGAACGGGGCAGTCCGGCAATGTCAGACGCATTGACGCTCAGGCGGAAGCGGTGGTGTCCGTGTGCCGGAGCCTGGCGGACGGCGGCGTCCAGTTCATGCTGGGATGGAACGATACGGAGGGCAACGTCTGCGTTCTGCATGAGATCTGCGCCATGGAGGATTTGGTCGGCGTCATCCCCAGTCTGCTGCGTGCCGCAGGACGGAGCAGTGGCGTGGGTGGCGCGTCCCTTCTGGTGCAGACCCGGCCGGACGCCCTGTGCGGGCATATGGTGTACATCGGGGAGGAACCCTGCGCCGATGTATTGCAGATGCAGCGGCTGGGACATGTCACCGCGCTGCTCTGCGGGGAGTCGCCCTTGGAGGGGAGCATTCCCTTCGACGTGGGGCGGTATCGGGAGCAATTAGGAGAAATTGACGTGTAAGGGAGGCGAAAGCCTTGACCTCAAAAATAAAACAGGGGATGCACCTGCGCCAACCTGAGAGTTCGTCGGACGGCGGGTGGGTGCTCCGGATGCTGGCGGCGATGCTGGCCTGCGGGGCGCTGCTGTTTGCCCTTGCGGCGGTGGCGGGGTTCCGGACGGGAAATCTGCTGCCCATCCTGCTGACGGCGGGCGGGTACGTGTGCATTGCTTACGGCGTGACAATCCGGTTCCGGAAGCAGCGATGGCTTTTCCCGGCGGCGTTGGCCGTTCTGTTCCTGCTGGTTATGATTTTCAGGCAGCAGGTGCTGGAGGGCTATCGCCTGTTCTGGAACCAGATGCGCAATACCTATACCGCCGGAACGGGCTGGGTGCTCCCCAAGTGGGAGACGCAGCTTCCTGCGGAAAAAAGCGGGCTGTGCCTGACGCTGTTTGCCGTGACGGCGGCCAGCGCCGCCGCGCTGATTTGCTGCCGGCTGAGCAGCCATGCACCGGTCGCGCTGGCGGCGGTGCTGCCCGCCGCCGCTTTGGCGGGGATGACGGTTTTCAAGACAAATCAGGTGCTTCCCGGATTGGCCGCATTGGCGGCGGCTGCGCTGATTCTCATCTACAGCGGATGGCAGAGCCGGAAAGCGGCGTTTCCGGTCACAGCCGGTTGGGTTCTCTGCGGAATCGCGGCGGGACTGCTGCTGTTAGGCGCGTCGGTTCCCGGCGTGCAAGGCTGGACGCAGAAGATCGGCGAAAACAGCCGCAAGGCGATTCACACTTACCGCTATGAGACGGAAAACACCGTACTGCCCGAGGGAGACTTCACGGATTATCGGAAGCTGGAGGGTACCCGGCCGGGGCTGGAAGTGACCATGTCGAACCCGGAGACCCTGTATCTGCGGGGATTCACCGGGGCCGCGCTGGAGGGCGACACCTGGAAAACGGTGGATTCCGCTGTTTTGGCGCAAAATCAGGAACTTTTATACTGGCTGAACGAAAACGCCTTCCACCCGGCGGCGCAGTATGCGTCGGCCGCTGCCGGAACGGACGGAAAAACGGGCAGCGTTTTGATTGAAAATATCGGCGCGTGCAGCGCTTACCAATATGTTCCCTTTTCCCTGCGGGACACGGGAAATCTGCCGGCGGAAAATCTGAAAGAGGACAGCCTTTTCTCCGATGGAGAGAGGACGTACCGGTACTCCGTGATAACCGGCGGCGGGAACGGAATCGAACAGACCCTGGCGTATCTGCAAACCTCCGATGATGCCCAAGTCCTGCAATTCCGGAAGGCGGAAAGCGCCTACAGAAGCTTTGTGTACCGCAATTATCTCCGGGTTCCGGAAAGCGTGACCCAGTTGCTGGGGGCGTATTGGGACGAAACTGCGGCGGACTACGGCTCCCGGGAAAACCTGACCCTGCTCCAGGCACAGACATGCACGCTGAACTTCCTGAACTGGTGCTTCCCGGAAGAGGGGACACCGGAGGATATGGAGCTGCCCCTGACCGCGGCGAAGGGGACGCGCTTCCAGTACGCCACGGTGGCGGTTATGACCCTGCGTTATTTTGGAATCCCGGCACGGTACGCCGAAGGGTACGTCATTTCGGAAGAAATGGCCGCCGCTGCCAAGGCGAACGAACCGCTGACCGTGGACAGCAGCTGCGCCCGGGGGTGGGCGGAGGTCTATCAGGACGGAATCGGCTGGATTCCCATGGAGCTGACCCCCGGACTGGGGGAAGTGCCGGAACAGAAGCCGGAGGAAACCCAAAATGAGGGGGATTCGGACAGTGCCGAATCGGAGACCCAGCCGGAGGAGACGACCCCGGGGGAGGATCCCTCCGAGAACCCCGAGCCGGACGGCGGCACCGTGACGAAGCTGACCAAAAACGTGCTGCTGGGCGCACTTTGGGTGCTTCTGGCCGTGTTACTGCTATTCCTGTTACTGTTGCTCAGAAGAAAAACGCTGCGTAAGCGCAGAGAGCGGAAATATCAGCTTGCGGACATAAACGAAGCCGTTTCCTGGATTTTCGCGGATACGGCAGCGCTGCTGGAAAAGCTGGGTCTGCGCAGAGGAAACGGCTCCATGCGGGCGCTGCTGGAACCGGCGAGACGGCGGTTTGGCGACGATTACGCGTCGGCGCTGGAGGAAGCCATCCGCCTGAATGACCTCGCCCTGTTCAGCAGCCACGCGCTCACCCAGGCGCAAAGAGAGTCGGCGCTGAAATTCTACGACGATACCCAGGGGAGCCTAAAAAAGAATGTTAAATGGTACCGCCGGGTGTGGATGAAATGGGTTCAGTGCCTGTACTAGGAGGAAAAGAAATGAAACAGAATTTGAGAAAGCGCCTTGCGTGCCTGCTGCTTTCCGCGCTGCTGCTCATCGGCTGTCTGCCGGTGACGGCCGCCGCGGCGGAAAACGGATTTATTCTCGTAGCGGAGGCCGGGGGAAAGCTGGTTATCGAGCCGGAGTACGTTTCCTATACGGCGGGGCAGACCATTGCCCAGGCACTGAGTGCCAGCGGACACACCTTCACGGGGCTGGATACCGGCATGATCTCCGCCATCGACGGCGTAACGGGCAACTTTACCCGCAGTGACGAAAACGGCAATTACGATCTGTCCGTCAGCGCGGCGTCCATCGGCTATCTGCGCTTCAGCGAGGACACAAGCAGCAAGCCCGGCGACGGGCTGAAGCAGCTGATGCGCGCCATGGCGGACTACAAGAAAAAGGACAGCGACGTCCAGGCGGCCGCCAAAAAGGAATACGGCACCGCCCGGGATCTGTTCGTGGGCATCAACGGCGAGTCCGCCAAGACCCTTGCGGCAAGCTTGAATGACGCGGTCAAAAACTATGAAAATTCTCTCAACGGTCAGCGTTACCCGGTTCGCTTCACAGACGGTTCGGCGGCGTACTCCGACGCCAACTACCCCGGCGTGTCTATTACGGCGGAAAATGCCTACGGAAAGCAGTGGACGGACGAGGGCGACGGCGTGCTGGAGCTGCCCAAGGGCGACTATACCTTCTGCGTCGAGCAGGCGGGGCTGCGGTTCGGGGGCAAAATCACGGTCAGCGCCGCCGGGGCGGTGTCGGGGAAATTGCCTCAGTCGGAATGGCTGATTACCGACACCTTCCGCCTTTCCGGAAGCTACGGCGGGGAGACCAACAAGGATAACAAATTCACGGACGAAGAATGGCAGCTGGGGGACTGGTCCGACAGAGAAGTGACGGTTCCGGTGCCGGACACCTTCACCGGCTCCGTCTACGCTTACGCGGAGTACGATACCGGTCTGCTGGCAGAGGTTCCGACTCTGACCGCCATTTATACCCTGGCAAGCACCGGCGAGCGGATGGAAAAGGCGCTTGCGTTTGCGTCTCTGACCAGCGGCGCTTACAGCGTGCTGGCGCGGGGCGCGGCGGGCAGCACCGTCATTTACCGTCTCACCAGCCAGGGCGAGGACGGCTATACCTATTCTCAGGACTACAAGGTCAATTTCGCCCGTGTCCCCACCCTGGTTTCCATCCGGGTGACAGACCAGAAGGGCGTAGATCAGGCGGCCTCCGTCCCCTTCACGCCGGAGACCGTGGCGTATCCCTATAAGGTTCTGGACACAGTCACGGCGGTCACCGTCACGGGGCAGCCCCTGGAAAAGGGCTATACCGTAACGGTGGATGGCCAGAACGCGGCAAACGGCGTGACGGTGCCTGTTTCCGGCGAGACGGTTATCCCGGTGACGGTTTCCGCCAACGGCTATTCCAGCACCTATACCCTGACCATTCAGCCGGGGAAGGGTAAGAGCCTATCCTTCCTGTCGGAGCGTTCCGTGACCGTTGAGGTGGTCAACAGCAACGGCGTGGTGATGCCCTACGTGACCCACCGGGAGTCCGCGACCCAGAATCGATACCGGTACACCCTGGTTCCCGGAGAGACCTACCGCTATGTTGCGACCCGGGGTACGTATTACCACATTACGGACGATTTTTCCCTTGAGGAAGTGGCCGACAGCACCATCACCGTGGATTTCAGCTCCATGAGCGATTGGCTGACAAGTCTGGCCTACGGGAAAAAAGCCGGTGCGGCCTCCAAAAATTCCCTGAAAACCGACGCTTCCTTCACCCCGGAGAATCACAGCTACAGGGTTTCCTATGAGGATACGGAGCATATGGTCTACGCCTGGGCGGCGACCGGGGAGAAAAATGTCAGCATTCAGGCAATTTATAATCAGGTATTCAGCGGCAGCCTGTACCACGGGAAGGAAAAAACCGTTGATATGATTCCCGGCGCAGCTTCCGGCACCCAGCTGAACCGCCTGCTGATGAAGGAAAACCCCGTTTCGGGTACGGTCACCCTTCGGTTGACAAAGGTAGAAAACGGTATTACGTTTTACCAGGACTATCTGACAAAATTCACCCGGACGCTGACGCTGAAGGACATAACCGCCAGCTGTGACGGCGCGGCCGCGACCCTGACGAGGGAGGACGGAACCACAGGCTTCGCCCCCAGCGTCAAATCCTATTCCGTGACGGTCTCCATGGCGGCGCAGAATCTGGAGCTGGGGCTTTCCCGCTATGCGGATAACACCTGCTACGGCGAAGAGGATGTGGGCTACCGCGTCAAGGTGGACGGCACGGATGTGACCGCCGAAGGCATCGCGGCCATCCCTCTGGACGGTACCATCAACACCCAGACCGTCAGGGTCACGGTGGAAAACGACAAGGCTCCGGACGGTACCGGAACCTATACCCTGAACATTCTGAAATCTCCCCCGGTGGAAGTGACCTTCACTACCGAACCGGCGGATGCGCTGCTGCACATACGCAGCGTTCTCACCGGCGAGCAGCAGCTGCCGGAGGACGGGGGGCATTATCTTCTCTGCGAGGGCAGCAGCTACAGCTACGCGCTGACAAAATACGGCTACGAGGCCGTGTCCGGCACCCTGACCGTGACCCGGGACGATGCCGGGGCGCTGGTGATTTCCAACGGTACGGAGGTTTACCCCGTCACCGAAACGGAAGATGGCGGCGCGGCCGCCATCGCCTGGTCGCTGAATCAGGCGGTGTCCAATCCCGCCATCGACCCGTACATCCCGGCTCAGTGGGCGGATTTCCGCGGCTCGGAGACCAACAACGGCGTCACCGATGCCCCGATTCCCACGGCGGCGCAGGACGGTACCCTGTACTGGGCAAACCAGCTGGGCGTGGGATTTGACTCGGACGCCGTGGGCAGCCCGATCCTGGTGGACGGAGATATCATCACCTACGCCGGCGACAAAATCTACCGCGTTGACACCGTAAGCGGCGAAATTAAGGCAAAGGCGGACATGGATCACAAATCCAGCTTCTCCATCACCCCGCCGGTTTACGCGGACGGCATGGTCTTCGTGGCGCTGTCCGGCGGTACGGTGCAGGCCTTCAACGCATCCACGCTGGAATCCCTCTGGATTTACACGGACAAGCTTGGCGGACAGCCAAACTGCCCGCTGACGGTGAAAAACGGCTATCTCTACACCGGCTTCTGGAACAGCGAGACCGGCAACGCAAACTTCGTCTGCCTGTCCGTCACCGATGAAGACCCGGCGCAGTCCGGGGAAAGCAAGTGCGCCTCCTGGTACTATACCGGCAAGGGCGGCTTCTACTGGGCAGGCGCTTATGTGTCCGACGATTTTCTGCTGGTGGGAACGGACGACGGCGGAAACGGCTACACCAGCCAGACCTCCCGGCTGCTGCTCCTGGATCCCGCCACGGGCGAGCTGCTGGACAGCTGGAACAATCTGAACGCGGATATCCGCAGTACGGTGGTTTACGACGATGAGACGGACGCTTACTACTTTACATCCAAGGGCGGCACCTTCTATTCCGTTCAGGTATCCGGCGACCGGAAGCTGATGAATAAATGGAGCGTGAATCTGGCAAACGGCGTTGGCGGCGTTCCCATGAGTACATCCACCCCCGTGGTCTATGGCGGCAGAGCCTACCTGGGCGTTTCCGGCGCGGGACAGTTCAGTTCGTACTCCGGTCACAACATTACGGTGATCGACGTCATCGAAAGAAGGATTGTCTACCGTGTCGATACCCAGGGCTACCCCCAGACCAGCGGTCTGCTGACCACGGCCTATGAGCAGGAAAGCGGCTGCGTATACGTCTATTTCTTCGACAACATGACCCCCGGCAAGCTGCGGGTTCTGCGGGACAGAGCCGGGCAGACGACACCGGACTACGTTACTACCGAGGGCGGCCGCACGACGGCCTACGCGCTGTTCACCCCCACAGGCGATCAGGCGCAGTACGCCATTTGCAGCCCCATCACCGACGAATACGGCACGGTCTACTTCAAGAATGACTCGGCGCGGCTGATGGCCTATGGAAGCGCCATCGAGCGCCTTGAGATCACCCAGCAGCCCACGAAGACCACGTATGCGGAAGGGGAGACCTTCGACCCTGCCGGAATGGTTGTCACGGCGGTCTATGCCAACGGAAAGACAAGAGACGTTACGGCTTATGTGACGTATAAGCGTGAGCCGCTGGACGCCGGCGACGGGGAATTTGCCGTTTCCTTCCCTTATGTCATGTACCACAACGAAGAAAACGGAACGGAAATGACCTCCGGCGTGGAGACGATGATACCTGTCGCCACGCTGAACCTGACCGTGGGAGACGGACTTCCCGGCGACGTCAACGGCGACGGCAAGGTGGATCAGGCCGACGCCCGGATGATTCTGGACTATGAAGCGAAGCGCCTTGATACAGAACTTTCTTTGAAGACGGCGGATGTCAGCGGCGACGGCGTCATTGACAGCAACGACGCCGTGCTGATTCTCCAGTATGCCGCAGGAACTCTGAAGGAGTTCCCGGCGGCTGCCCCGAAGGAAACGGAAGATTCGGGAAGCACTGATCAGATCGCAGTCGAGGACACAGGACTTCCCAAAGAATAGGAGCATAGATTATGAATCAAAAATGGATCGCCCTTTTGCTGGCGCTTATCTTGGCGCTGTCTGTCTGCGGCTGTGCCGCGGACAAGTCGCAGACGGAGGCTGCCGAAACGACTGCGGCTGTGGAAACCCGGACGGCCGCGGGGCAAAGTACGGTAACGGACGAGGAACTGACACAGACTGCCCAATGGCTGATGGAGCAGATCCCGCAGCCAACCTACGGCTCCGTGGGGGGCGAGTGGGCAGTGTTCGGTCTGGCGCGCTCCGGCGTCGCGGTGCCGAAGGAATATTTTGAAAGCTACGGCGAAAATGTGGCGGCCTACACGGCGGAACACGGCGGCGTACTCCACGCGAAAAAATACACGGAGTATTCCCGGGTGATTCTGGCTTGGACGGCGCTGGGGCGGGACGCCGCGGACGTTGGCGGATTCAATCTGCTCATTCCTCTGGCAGACTTTGACCAGACGGTATTTCAGGGAATCAACGGCCCCATTTTCGCGCTGCTGGCGCTGGACAGCGGGGCGTATGACATCCCGGAAAACACCGCCGGAACCACCCAGGCCACGCGAGACGGGTACGTTGACTACATTCTGAACGCGGAGCTTCCCGACGGCGGCTGGTCGTTTGCGGGGGGCGACGCGGAGACGGACATCACGGCCATGGCACTGCAAGCCCTGGCCAAGTACCGCGACCGGCAGGACGTGGCGGACGCGGTGGAGCGGGGACTGACCGTCCTGTCTCAGCAACAGGAGGAAAACGGCGGCTTTGTCGCCTATGAATCGGAGAGCAGCGAGTCCATCGCCCAGGTGATCGTGGCGCTGACGGAGCTGGGCGTCAGCCTGACCGATTCCCGGTTCGTCAAGGGCGGGAACACGCTGGTGAGCAGACTCCTGGAATTCCGGACGGAGAACGGCGCATTCCGGCATATTCCCGACGGAGAGGAAGACGTAATGGCGACGGAGCAGGGCTTCTATGCCCTTGTGGCGGTGAGCCGTGCGGAGCAGGGGAAATCCACCCTGTATACCATGACAGAGACGTAAAAACAGCTTCGCAGGGAGAAACAGCGTATGAAGAAAAAGCGGCTTGCAAATATCGTGATGGTTCTGCTGATCGCCGTGATCGCCGTGACCGGCCTTCTGACGGCGTTTCACCTGCGGGGCGGGGAAGACGGCAATCTGGGAAGCCTGTACAAAATTACGGAGATTCCGGACAATGCCCTTATCACCCCGGGGCAGGAGGGGAGCGTCTGCACCGTCACCATTGTCTGTGACACGATTCTGAACAATCTGGACGCGCTGGATAAGGAAAAAGCACCCTATGTCCCGAAAGACGGGGTGATTCTGCCAAAAACCCGGGTTTCCTTCGCCCGGGGCGACAGCGCCTTTGACGTGCTGCAAAGGGTAAGCACGGCGGCGGATATCCAGCTGGAATCCAGCTGGACGCCTATGTACGGCAGCAGCTATGTTGAGGGCATCAACCATTTATACGAGTTCGACTGCGGCAAAGAATCCGGCTGGATGTACAAGGTAAACGGCCGGTTCCCCAATTACGGCTGCTCGGCCTATGCGGTGGAAAACGGGGACGACATCGTCTGGTGCTACACCTGCAAAGGCTACGGCAAGGACGTGGGAAGCACATGGATGGCAGCTGAGGATGGCGCGGAATGACGGAGGACGAACATGGGCTTTGAAAGCTGTCATCCGGCGGTGAATTTCCTTTTCTTCGCCGCCGCGCTGTACGGGGCGGTGCGCTTCGACCATCCGGTGTTTCTGGCGATCGCCTATGTCAGCGCCTTTGCCTACAGCGTCAGGCGCTGCGGAAAACGGGCGGCGGCTGTTAACCTGTTCTTTATACCGCTGATTTTGATATTTGGGCTGTACTATAGCTCCTATCACCACTTCGGCGTGACGGTGCTGCGGCAGAATTTCATCGGCAACAATCTGACGGTGGAAAGCTTTGTCTACGGTCTGGTCAAGGGAATGCGGTTTGCGATATTGTGCATGTGGCTGGAGGTCATATTTCGCGTAGTGACTTCGGACAAAGTAGGGTACCTGTTCGGAAGAATCAGCCCGCGCTTGTCGCTTTTCCTTACGATTCTTCTGCGCTTCATTCCCAGAGTCGGCCGGGAGGCAAGGAAAATCAACCTCGCCCGGAAGGGCATCGGCCGGGGGAGCAATCAGGGTAGTCTTTTCCGGCGGCTTGCCAATTGCCTGGGGATATTCTCCATGCTGATCACCTGGATGATCTCGGCGCTGGTGCTGGAATCCGACGCCATGCGTTCCCGGGGCAGTCTGCTTCGGGGACGGACAGCGTTTTCCGTCTACCGCTTCGATAACCGGGACAGGGCGTTTGTGATCGCCCTGTTTTCCGGCATCACCCTGACCGCCATGGGCGCGATTCTGGGGGCAACGACGATGTTCTACAATCCCCGGATTGTATGGAAGCCCCTGGAAAATGTAAGCGCATTGACCGCCGCCGGCTACGCCGCGCTGTGTCTGCTGCCCATGGGGCTGGAATGCTGGACGGAGTACCGGTTTCAAAGGGCAAGGCGCAAAGTATAATATTCGGGAGCCATCACATTTCCATGTGATGGCTCCCGTTCGTTATTTCTCGTCGCAGACCTGGAAAATGTAGAATTTCAGGTAGTAGGAATCCTCGGCGTCCCACAAAATGGGGTGATCCGGCGCCTGGGTGCGGTATTCCACCTGACGCAGCCGCTTGTGGACGTTCCGGGCGGCCTGACCGATGGTCTGGGTGAACAGTTCGTAGTCCACAAAATGGGAACAGGAGCAGGTGGCGAGGAAGCCGCCGTCCTTAATGAGCTTCATTGCCCGGAGGTTGATCTCCCGATAGCCCGTCACCGCCTTTTTCACGGAGGCGCGGGATTTGGTGAAGGCCGGGGGATCGAGGATCACAAGATCAAACTTCTGCCCCCTGGCTTCCAGCTCCGGCAGCAGCGCAAACACATCCGCGCAGAGAAATTCCACCCGGTCGGAAAGACCGTTGAGAGCGGCGTTTTCCCGAGCCTGGGCAACGCCCAGCTCCGAAGCGTCCACCCCCAGCACGTGGCGCGCCCCGGCAAGACCCGCGTTCAGGGCAAAGGAGCCGGTGTGGGTGAAGCAGTCCAGCACCTCCGCGCCGGGACACAGCGGCCAGATGGCCTTGCGGTTGTATTTTTGATCGAGGAAAAAGCCGGTTTTCTGCCCTTCTGCCACGTCTACGAAATATTTAACGCCGTTTTCCACGATTCCCACCTTGGTGTCAAAGGGGTCGGACAGGAAGCCCTTGACCCGGGGCATTCCCTCCTGCTCCCGTACTTTGGCGTCGGAGCGCTCATAAATACCCCGGATGGAAATGCCGTCCTTTGCCATCAATTCTGTCAGAGTTTGCAAAATAAAGGACTTGTACCGATCCATGCCCAGCGCCAGAGACTGCACCACCAGCACGTCGGAGAACTTGTCCACCACCAGACCGGGCAGGAAATCCGCCTCGCCGAAAATCACCCGGCAGCTGCCGGTGTCCACCACCTTTTTCCGGTATTCCCAGGCGTTTTTCACCCGCGTTCTGAGAAAAGCCTCGTCGATTTCCTGATTCCGGTTCCGGGTCAGCATCCGCACCCGGAGCTTGGAGCGGCGGTTTAAGAAGCCCTTGCCCAGACAGAAACCGTTGTAGTCGTGGACGGAGACCACGTCTCCGTCCAGCGGCTCGCCCTCGACGCGCTCCACCTCGTTGTCATATACCCAGGGGCCGCCCGCCTTCATGCTACGACCCTCGCCCTTTTTCAAGTACACCCCGCCGTTTTCCATTGCGTTTTCTCCTGTTCCATAAAATGTCATTACCATTATACGATGATTTTTCCGAATTGCAACAGAAAAGAGCCGGTAAGATGGGAAAGACCATCTTACCGGCTGCTTTGCGTCCGAAAAATTACTCTGCCTTGAAGGTGTAGGTTGCACCGGCGGTGATGTCGGTGGAGTCTACGCCGGTGGCGGCGTACTCGCCGTCCACATAGAATGCCCAGTACTTGCCATCCTTGTCGTAGTCCACGGTGACGCCGTTGACGGTCTTGACGTACAGGCCGAACTCGCTGTCCTCACCGGCGATCAGACCCAGGGACAGCAGCGCCGCGCCCACGGTCTTCTCATCGGTGTGGATTTCAAAGCTGCTTTCCTTGCCCTCGGGATCGACCACGTTGAACAGGAACATGGTTTCGCCCTCGCCCATGGAAACGGTGCCGCCGGAAGCCTCGGCGGAGGCCACAGGCTCGGTTTTGTCATTCTTGCTGCATCCAACGGTGGAAAGCGCCAATGCCGCAATCAGCGCGATGCACAGAAGGATGGACAGCAGCTTTTTCATGCTGAATTTGTTCATAACGATTCTCCTAACATTTTATTCCCTCTCCGCCTGCCTTGAAACGGCTGGGTGAAGGTTTCGCCATTTTGTGTTCACAAACAGCGTAAATATTGTAGCACAGCTTTCCCTTTTTTTCAATCGAAAAAATCACGATGCGCATCCGAAAGACATTGCAGTTTTTCGGAGATTATGATAGAATATGCTGCATAGAATAAAAACACAAAGTCGGGTCGCACATTGGAATGGGGCAATCCCAGCGGTACCAAGCCGCCGTAGATGGACAGTTGAGCCGCAGAAGGTCATTGGGGCATCCTGAGAAGACCTTCGGCAAATGGCGTCCAGAGCCGGAACACGGTGACCTGACCTTTCTCCCGGGAGGCTCTTGGGGATGCCTGCCGGCGGTTTTTATGAAGTCCCCGTTGGGGGCTTTTTCTTTTTGGGGGATGCTATGACTGCGGACGCTTTTTCCAACTGCCACCCGGCGGTGAATTTTCTGTTTTTTGTGGGAGCCATCGGCTTCAGTGTGCTGATTCAGCACCCGGCGTACCTGATCGCGGGGGCAATCGGCGCGGCGGTTTACTATCTGCTCCTCAGCGGCAAAGCCGGCTGGAAGCGAATTGCGATGCTGCTTCCTATGGTTCTCATGCTGACAGCGGTGAACCCGCTGTTCAATACCTACGGCGAGCGGGTGCTGTTTCATGTATTCGGAAGACCCTACACGGTGGAGGCGCTGCTCTACGGCGCGGCCATTGCCGGGGTGTTTCTGGTGATGATGCTCTGGTTCGGCTGCTACAACGCGGTCATGACCAGCGACAAGTTTACGAGCCTGTTCGGAAATCTGATCCCGGCAATTTCGCTGCTGCTGGTGATGGTGCTGCGGATGATCCCCAGCTTTATCCGCAAGGCGGGGCAGATCATGGGCGCGAGAAAGTCCATCGGCCTCGGCGCGGGGGAGAACAGCACCGTGAGAGAAAAGCTCACCTGCGGAATGCGCACATTGTCCGCCCTGACGGACTGGGCGCTGGAAGGGAGCGTCGTGACCGGAGACTCCATGCGCGCCCGGGGCTACGGCACCGCCAAACGCACGAGCTTTCAGATCTACCGGATGAAGACGCTGGACTGGACGCTTCTGGCGGTGATGCTCACCCTCGCGGGTGTTGCCGCAGCGGTGGCCGCCATGGGCGGCGCGGCGGCGGAGTTTACGCCGAAGCTTGCCATTCAGCCCGTTACCGGCATTTACGCGCTGGGCTTTACCGCCTACTGTGCTTACCTCTTTATCCCCTCTGCACTACACTTGAAGGAGGCCGTTCAATGGCACATATCGAGATCGAGAATCTGAGCTTTTCCTACCCGTCCGCCGGCAGACCGTCCCTGACCGACGTCAGCCTGACCATCCGGCGGGGGGAGTATGTGGTGCTCTGCGGCAAAAGCGGCAGCGGCAAAACAACGCTTCTGCGGCACCTGAAATCGGTGCTGACCCCCCACGGAAAACGAAGCGGGGACATCCGCATCAACGGCGTTTCCCTGGAAGACATGAGCCAGCGGGACCAGGCCGCAAAAGTCGGCTTCGTCATGCAGAACCCTGACGATCAGATCGTGACGGACAAGGTCTGGCATGAGCTGGCCTTCGGGCTGGAAAGCCTGGGCTGCGACCAGAAAACCATGCGCGCCCGGGTGGCGGAAATGGCCTGCTATTTCGGCATTCAGGACTGGTTCCACAGGGACGTGTCCAACCTGTCCGGCGGACAGAAGCAGCTGCTGAACCTGGCATCCATCATGGCCATGCAGCCGGAGATTCTGATTCTGGACGAACCCACCAGCCAGCTTGACCCCATCGCGGCGTCGGATTTCCTGAACACCCTGCGGAAGATCAACGCGGAGCTGGGAACGACCATCCTCATCACGGAGCATCGTGTGGAGGATATTTTCCCCTACGCCGACCGCGCCGTCGTGATGGATGGCGGCAGGGTGATTGCCAACGGCACCCCCCGGAGCATCGGAAAGCGGCTCTGGGAGGAAAAGAACGACATGTTCACCGCCATGCCCACGCCGGTGCGGGTGTTTTACGGCAGCGGCGGGGCGGGGGCGTGTCCCCTGACCGTGCGGGAGGGCAGAAACTGGCTCAGCGACGCTTTCCCAACGCAGCCGGAGATCACCGAGCTTCCGGCGCAGCCCCAGGCGGAGGAAGACGGCGAAGTCGCCCTTTCCCTGAAGGAACTGTGGTTCCGCTATGAAAAGAACAGCCCGGACATTCTCCGGGGCGCCAGCGTCGACGTGGTGAAGGGCAGTCTTCACGCCATTGTGGGCGGCAACGGCGCGGGAAAATCCACGACGCTGAAAGCTGTTTGCGGCATTTGCAGACCCTACCGGGGGAAGGTGAAGGTGCTGGGAAAGCCGGTGGAGAAGTATAAATCGCAGGAGCTGTTCCGGGGCTGCCTTGCCATGCTGCCCCAGGATCCCAAGAGCCTGTTCGTCAGGAAAACCGTGCTGGAAGATTTGCAGGAAATGACCCAAAACGAGCAGGATATCCGGGAAACGGCGGAAATCTGCCAAATTACGCCTCTGCTGAAAAGCCACCCCTACGACCTGTCCGGCGGCGAGCAGCAGCGGGCGGCGCTGGCGAAGGTGCTGTTGACCAAGCCAAAGCTGCTTCTGCTGGACGAGCCGACCAAGGGCATCGACAGCTTCTTTAAGGAAATTTTTGCCTCCATCCTGACGGAGCTGAAACGCAAGGGCATCACCATTGTCATGGTGTCCCACGATGTGGAGTTCTGCGCAAGGTATGCCGACCAGGTGAGCATGTTCTTTGACGGTCAGGTGCTGACCACGGACACGCCCCGCCGGTTCTTCGGCGCCAATAGCTTCTATACCACCGCCGCCAACCGCATGAGCCGCCATGTGTTTAGGAACGCGGTCACGGCGGAGGATGTGATCGATCTTTACAAACAAAACCGGGGGATAAAAGCATGAAAAAATCCCATATTGCCACTTTAATCGTCTTTTTGGTATTGATTCCCCTGACGCTGATATTGGGCAGCAGACTGTCCGGACGGGCGTTTTACGTCACCAGCACGCTGGTGATCGTGGAGCTGCTGATTCCCTTTTTCCTGGCCTTCGAGGGGCGCAGACCCCAGGCGCGGGAGCTGGTGGTGCTGGCGGTGATGTGCGCCCTGGCGGTGGCCGGGCGGGTCGCCATTCCCATCCCCAGCTTCAAGGCGATTTTCGGCATTATCATGATCGCGGGAATTGCCTTCGGCCCGGAGTCCGGCTTTCTGGTGGGGGCAATCAGCGCTCTGGCAAGCAACTTTTTCTACAGCCAGGGTCCCTACACCCCCTGGCAGATGATGGCCTACGGCGCGGGCGGGATGCTGGCGGGCTTTGTGTTTGCCCGGGGCAGACTCCCCCGCAAGCCGGTGATTATGGGAATTTTCGGATTCCTGGCGGTGACGTTTTTTGTCGGGCCGCTGCTGGATACCTGCTCGGTGTTCCTGGTGATGTCCAGAATCACCCTCAAGGGAGCCATGGCGTTCTATATTTCCGGGTTCCCGGTGAATCTGAGGCAGGCCGTCGCCACGGCGATCGTGCTGCTGGTACTGGGAAATCCCCTTCTGGAAAAGCTTGACCGGATCAAGACAAAATACGGAATCCTGGACGACGGGGGAAAAGAAGCGTGAAAAAAGACCAACTGTTTCTTTCCACCATTGCCCCGGACGCCGCGGAGGAAGCCCGGCGGCACGGCCTTGGGCTGGAAATCGCGGAATACTGTACCGCCTGGAATATGGACGAGCAGTTCGAGTCTACCCATGCCGCCGTGACGAAAGAGCTGACGGGGGTGGGCAGAAGACTGCTTCACGCGCCCTTCAACGAGCTGTTTCCCTGCGCCGTCGACCCGAAAGCCCGGGAGCTGGCGGCGCTGCGCTATCGGCAGGCAATTGCCCTGGCGCGGCGGTATGATGCCCGGAAGATCGTCATTCACGGGGGGTTCAACGAAAGACTGTACTATCCCTGCTGGTACACGGAGCAATCCGTTGTTTTCTGGAAGGATTTTTTGAAGGATGACCCCGGCGTGGACATTGTGCTGGAAAACGTGCTGGAGGAGCGGCCGGAGATGATGACCGGGATTTTCCGGGAGGTGGATAGCCCCCGGCTGCGGATGTGTCTGGACGTGGGGCATGTGAACGCCTACTCCCCGGTTCCCGTGGAGGAATGGGTGAGCGCCTGCGCAGGATTTCTCTCCCATTTCCATATCCACAACAATGACGGCACCCAAGACGCCCACTGCGCCCCGGGAGAGGGGACGATCCCCATGGCCGCGCTGCTCCGGCAGGCGCAGACCCTCTGCCCCAAGGCAACCTTTACACTGGAAGTGCTTCAGGCGGCGCCGGCGGTCGACTGGATGCTGGCAGAACAGATTTTGGAGGGGTGAACATGGAAGAAAAACTGAACGAACTGCTTTCCGCAGTTTCTCCTTTGGACGAATCCGCCATGGAAAAGGCGCGGGAGCGTCAGGCGCAGCTGGCAAAGCCCCCCGGAAGTCTGGGACGGCTGGAAGACCTGTCCGTCCAGATGGCGGGCATCACCGGGCGGGTGCATAATGAAATGGAGAAGACCCACCTTCTGGTATTTGCCGCCGACAACGGTGTGGTGGCGGAGGGCGTGTCCAGCGCGCCCCAGTCCGTGACGCTGATGCAGACGGTGAACCTGACCCGGGCAAAAACCGGCGCAAGCGTCCTTGCCAAGCATTTCGGCAGCGGCATCACCGTCTGCGACGTGGGCGTCAACGCGGATATCCGGGAGAAAGCGGTGCTGAACCGGAAAATTGCCTATGGCACGCAGAATATTGCGAGCGGCCCTGCCATGACCCGGCAGCAGGCGGTCACGGCCATCCTCACCGGTGCCAGGCTTGCCGCGGACACGGGCGCCGACGCCCTCGGCGTGGGGGAAATGGGCATCGGCAATACCACCACGTCCTCCGCCGTTCTGGCGGTGCTGCTGTCGGCGGAGGTGGAAACCGTCACCGGCAGGGGCGGCGGCGTGACCGACGAGAGCTTTATGAGAAAAAAAGCGGTCATCCGTCGGGCAATCGAAGTGAACCGTCCCGACAGGGACGACCCGGTGGACGTGCTTGCCAAGGTGGGCGGCTTTGACATTGCCGCCATGTGCGGCGCGTTTCTGGGGGCGGCGGCGACCCGGCGGCCGGTGGTTATTGACGGCTTTATTTCCGCCGTGGCGGCGCTGTGCGCGGTGCGGCTGTGTCCCCGGGTGCGGGACTATCTCGTCCCCAGCCATGCGTCCTTTGAGATCGGCTACCGCCTTGCCATGGAGGCCATGAACCTGGAGCCGCTGTTCCTGCTGGGAATGCGCTTGGGAGAGGGCAGCGGGTGTCCGCTGGCCTTCCAGGTGCTTTCCGCCGCCTGCGCCGTTATGAATGACATGGCGACCTTCGACCAGGCGGGGATAGACGACGGGTATCTGGACGAAATCCGGCAGGGCGACCAATTCACCGTGGAGGGAAAAGCATGACGGTTTTCCTTTCCGGCGGCGCGAAAAACGGGAAATCCACTTTGGCACAGGCGCTTGCGGTGAAGCTGTCCGGGGCGGGGAAGCGCTACTATGTGGCGACGATGATTCCTACGGACGACGAAGACCTGACGCGGATCCGGCGTCACGTTGCCGACCGGGACGGGCTGAACTTCGAGACCATCGAGTGCAGCAAAAACATGCTGTCCTGTCTGGAAATCGCGGACAGGGACGGCACGTTCCTGGTGGACAGCGCCACGGCGCTGCTGCAAAACGCCATGTTTCCGGCGGAAAAGGACTGGCAGCTGGATTTGGACGGGGCAAACCGCTGCGCCGACGAACTGATCGCCTTCGTGAAAACCGTGAAAAACGCGGTGGTCGTCAGTGATTTCGTTTATTCCGACGCCCAGCGCTATGACGAGACCACGGAGCGTTACCGCAAGAGCCTCGCCGCCATTGACCGCCGTCTGGCGGCGGCCTGCGACGTTGTCGCCGAGGTGGCGGCGGGGAATCCGAGACTTTACAAGGGGGCATTGCCGCTGTGAAAACCTATCTTTGCGCCTTTGCCATGTGCCAGTCCATGTTTTGCGCAATTCCGTTCCCCGGCCGGCTCTGGGACGAGAAGGCAAGGGGAAAAATGCTCCTGTTTCTGCCTGTGGTGGGGCTGGAAATCGGGCTTGTCTGGGCGGCGCTTGCCTGGGCTGTCCGCTTCTTGAAGCTTCCGACGCCGGTGGGGGGACTGGCGCTGTGCGCCTGTCCCTTCCTGCTGACGGGATTCATCCATCTGGACGGATTCATGGATGTTACCGACGCGGTGAAATCCTGGCGGGATCTGGAAAAGCGCCGGGCGATTCTGAAGGACTCCCATGTCGGTTCCTTCTCCGTGATCGGACTGTGCCTGCTGATGCTCAGCCAGTTTGCCCTCTTTTCCGCCGCCCCGGACAAGGCGGATTTCCGGATACTGCTGTTCGTCCCGGCGGTCAGCCGGTGCTGCTCGGCGCTGGCGGTGACGGGGCTTCGCCCCATGTCCTCCAGCCAGTACGCCGGGCAGGAAAAGCCCAAGGCGCAGCTGTGGATTCTGTCCGGAATGCTGGCCGTATTTTTGGCGGCGGGATTTTTGCTTTGCGGGAAGTACGGCTTTGCGCCGGTGGGGTGCGTCGCCGGGTACGCTCTGGCGCTGCGCCGGGGGTACAAATCTCTGGACGGCATGAACGGCGACATTGCCGGATACGCGCTGACCGTGGGCGAACTGTGCGCCGTGGCGGTCTACGCACTTTTGTAGGAGGGAACTATGGTTTTGATCATCGGCGGCGCTTATCAGGGAAAGCTGGATTTTGCAAGGTCTGCCTTTGACCTGAGAGAGTGCGACATTTTCACCTGCACCGGCGGAGAGATCGATTTTTCCAAGCGGTGCATTGACCATATCGAGGAATTTACCCTCTGGTGCGCGCAGTCGGGGGTGGACGCTGTGGAATTCTTCCGGTCTTGCCGGGAGCGGTGGCAGAACAGTATTCTCATTTGTGAGGACATCTCTGCGGGGGTAGTGCCTCTGGGGGCGGACATGCGGGCGTGGCGGCAGATGAACGGGCTGCTGTGCCGGTATCTGTCCGGAGAAGCCGCCCGGGTCAGCCGCCTGTTCTGTGGATTGGAGGAGCGGCTGAAATGACGGTTTTCCTCATTCGCCACGGCCAATCCATCGCCAATGAGCAGCACCTCTACTGCGGCAGCACCGACCTGCCATTATCCAAAGGGGGAAGGGAAGCGCTGGCGAGCCGCCCGTCCATCGACGTGGGGGCGGCGCGTTTTATCACCAGCGGAATGCGGCGGTGCAATGAAACGCTGGCGCTGCTGTTCGGCGGTGTCCCCTATGAGGTCATGAGGGATTTCCGGGAAATCGACTTTGGCGCATTTGAAATGAAAAGCTATGAGATGCTGAGAGACGATCCGGCCTACCAGACCTGGCTCTCCCGCGACCCGGAGATCACCCCGCCCCCCGGGGGCGAAAGCGGCACTGAGATGACGAAGCGCGTCCTGGCGGCGTACAAGGCGGTGGAAGGCCGGGGAGAAGACACGGTGATCATCACCCACGGCGGCGTCATCGCCGCGATCATGGCCAGCCTCTTCCCGGAGGAAGGGAAGAACCGCTATCAGTGGCAGCCGAAGCCGGGAGAGGGGTACGCCATAACGGGCGGCACCTACTCGGCAATTCCATAAAAACAGAAAATGCCCCCAAACCAATGGTTTGGGGGCTGAACTTTTGGTTACACGCAGTGACCCTTGGCACGGATGACCGCAATCACGGAGTCCACGTACTGCTCGCAGACGTCCTTGCTCTCGGCTTCTACCATGACCCGGATGACCGGCTCGGTGCCGGATTCCCGCACCAGAATGCGCCCGGTGTCGCCCAGCTTGGCGGTGACCTCCGCGACGGCCTTCTGCACGTCGGGGTCGCCCTGAGCCGCGGCCTTGTCGGCCACCCGGACGTTTTTCAGCACCTGGGGATAGAAGGTGAAGCCCTCGCAGAGCTGGCTCAGGGTCTTCTTCTTCGCCATCATCGCCTCCATGATCTTCAGGCTGGTGAGGATGCCGTCACCGGTGGAGGCGTACTTGGAGAAGATGATGTGGCCGCTCTGCTCGCCGCCCAGGCGGCAGCCGTTGGCCATCATGTATTCGTAGACGTACTTATCGCCCACCTTGGTCTTGGCGTAGCCGATGCCCAGCTCGTCAAAGGCCTTGTACAGGCCGAAGTTGGACATGATGGTGGTGACGACGGTGTTGCCCAGAAGCTTGCCCCGCTCCTTCATGTACTTGCCGTAGATGTACAGAATGTGGTCGCCGGTGACGACGTTGCCCTTTTCGTCCACGCACAGGCAGCGGTCGGCATCGCCGTCGTAGGCAAAGCCCACGTCCAGCCCGTTCTCCACCACGTAGCGCTGCAAAACCTCAATGTGGGTGGAGCCCGCGTTCTGATTGATGTTGTAGCCGTCCGGGTCGGCGTTGATGACATAGGTCTTGGCGCCCAGGGCGTCAAAGACGCATTTTGCAATGTTCCAGGAGGAACCGTTGGCGCAGTCCAAGCCAACCTTCACGCCCTTGAAGGAGTACATGCCCAGGCTGATGAGATAGCCGATGTAGCGGTTTCGTCCGGCGACGTGGTCGACGGTGCGGCCGATCTGGTCGCGCTTGGCCAGGGGCAGCTCCTCCCATTTCCGGCCGAAGGCCTCCAGATTGCCGTCCAGATACGCCTCCACCAGACGGATGACGCTTTCGTCCATCTTCTCACCGAAGTTGTTGATGAGCTTGATGCCGTTGTCGTAGTAGGGGTTGTGGCTGGCGGAGATCATGATGCCGCAGTCGAAGCCCTCGGTGCGGACAACGAAGGCCACGCTGGGGGTGGTGGTGACGTGGAGCAGATAGGCGTCTGCGCCGGAGGCAACCAGACCGCCCACCAGGCTGTACTCGAACATGTAGCTTGACCGGCGGGTATCCTTGCCGATGACGATTCTGGCGGAGCCGTCGGAGCCGGAGCGGCGCTTCAGCTGGGTGTAGTACCAGCCGAGAAAACGCCCGACCTTGTAGGCGTGGTCGGCGGTAAGGTTGCAGTTGGCTTCTCCACGGAAGCCGTCGGTTCCAAAATATTTGCCCATGGGAATGGACTCCTTTCACTTTCTGATACTATTTCCTGACTAAAATCTTTGATTTTAATCAGGAAGGCATCGCCTATTGGCGCTGCCAGTTTTGTGATTTATAAGGAAAGAAATCACAAAACAAGTCTCATATGAACTCCTTGCCCTTCGGGCAATTAAAATCTTTTCTAAAGATTTTAATTGGAGTTCCGTATGATGGCCGGGAACTGTCCCGAATTATTTCTTGGCGACAATAATTCCGCCGGTTTTCCAGATGCTGTTGGCGGGAACCATGCCCCGGACGCAGGAGGTGGGGTAGACGTTGGAGTGGGGGCCGATGACGGTGCCGGGATTCAGGACGCTGTTGCAGCCGACCTCCACGAAGTCGCCCAGCATGGCGCCGAACTTTTTCTGCCCCGTGGGAACCTGCTCTTCGCCGTTTTTCACCACGACCAGGGTCTTGTCGGACTTGACGTTGGAGGTGACGCTGCCTGCGCCCATGTGGGACTTATAGCCCAGAATGCTGTCGCCCACGTAATTGAAGTGGGGAACCTGGACGTTATCGAACAGGATCGCGTTTTTCAGCTCCACGGAATTGCCGACCACGCAGTTTTCGCCCACCAGGGCGGAGCCGCGGATGAAGGCGCAGTGGCGCACCTCGGTCCCCGGGCCGATGATGCAGGGCGCGCCCAGAAAGGCGGTAGGGGCGACCGCGGCGGTTTTATGTACCCAGACGGTGGGAGATACCTCCGTATAGTCCTCGCCCAGGGTGGAACCCAGGGCTAAGATCAGCTCCTTGATGCCCTTGAGTGCCTGCCAGGGGTACTCGAATCCGGCGAGGTACGCCCCTGCCAGCGTGTGGGACATGTCGTATAGATCAACGGTTTTTAACATGGAAACTTCCTCCATTCGGTTTGATACTATTTCCTGATTAAAATCTTTGATTTTAATCAGGAAGGCATCGCCTAATGGCGCTGCCAGTTTTGTGATTTATAAGGAAAGAAATCACAAAACAAGTCTCATATGAACTCCTTGCCCTTCGGGCAATTAAAATCTTTTCTAAAGATTTTAATTGGAGTTCAGTATGAGGCTAAGCCACATAACGCACCTACTATACACCCCGCGCAGGGCGTTGTCAATCGGGTTTGCCAAATTTGGTGCAATATTCAATTATTTTTGTGCAATTTTCTATGAAATGAAGGCGGGAGGGGTGGGCAGTTGTGCGTGATACGGGTATTCTATGGGGGTCGGCGGCAAAACCTGTCCCCGACCCCCACGGAAAACCGGCGCGGATTTCCAACAAAAAGGCGGAGCCGTATAAACGGCTCCGCCAATCCCTTACCGTATTTCTTTCTGCACAAGCGCCAATATCTGCTCTAGATCCGCCTGGGTGACTTCCTCCCGCTTCAGCAGCGCCCGGAACAGACCTACGGGTTCCGGCTTGTGGCGATGGCTGAAAATGGTGTTGGCAAAGTATTCCTCCCGGGTTACGGTCGGCGCAAATACGCGGCCAAAGGTTTTGCCCCGCTTTACAAGACCGGCCTCCTGAATGGCGCCCTTTTGCAGCAGACTGTTGAGCAGTATATGCACGGAGCTGTCCTTCCAGGTCTTTTCCTCGGTATGCTCCAATAGGTCCGCGCGGGACAGGGGCTTCCCCGCTTCCCAGAGGACATCCATGATTTCCATTTCGCTTCTCGTGAGTTCCATATTCACACCTTCTATATTCTTTCGGTTAGCGCTTATTATATCCTGAGTTGCAGAATTTGTCAATTCAGATATTCTATAAGTTCACAAAAAATTTTACAAATAAATCGGGTGCTATGAAACAAAAATCCAAATCCTGAAACATTTTCAGAAAAGTTTACAGGAAAATATTTCCTTTTTTTGGAAGGGCGATTTCGGATAGACCCTAAGAAACGTTAGCCGCCCAACGTATCCTGCAGAATTTTTCGGTTGGCTTCCAGGTCGGCCACCAGCACCGCCATGCCGTCAATGCTGCGGCTGGAATAGGTGTCCGGTGCGGGAATGTGCTGGCTGACGATCTCACCCCGGGAAAGCAGGGGAAACAGGCTGACGGCGTAGCCGAGAATTTCCCTGTCCGTCATGTCCGTGGTGATCAGGGGCAGAATCTGCTCCAGAAGGGACAGGGCAGCGGGGAGACTGGTGCCCCGGTAAGCGTCCAGCAGGGCGGTGATGACCTTGCGCTGACGGTTCGTCCGGCTGAAATCTCCGTCGGCGTCCAGCTTGCGGATGCGGGCATAGGCCAGCGCCTGCTGACCGTTTAAGCGGTTCTTACCCTCGGAAAGGGCGCTGCCGGTCTCCCGGTTGACCCACTGGGCCTCGTCGTTCCGCAGGTCTACCTCCACGCCCCCCAGAAGGTCTACGATGTCGGCAAACTGGTGGAAATCCACCTCCACATTGCCGTCGATGTGGACGCCGAAATTGTTTTCCAATGTCTTATTCAGAAGGGACATGCCGCCGGCGGCATAGGCCACGTTGATCCGGTTCCGGCCGTAGCCGGGGATTTTCACATAGGTGTCCCGGAGGAAGGAGGTCATGGTCAGCTTCTTTTCGGATTTGCGGAAGGTACACAGAATCATGGAATCCGACCGCGCCCGGGTCTCGTCTTCCCGGCGATCCTGACCGATGAGCAGAATGTTGATGATGTCGCTGTCCTTGCCGATGTCGGCGTCGTAGTCCGGGAAGGTGACGTCCTCGGGGTTCATGGTGGGGGCGGTGTTGGCTTCCTCCGGCTGGGTGGCAAGATAGGCGTCCAGCTCCTCCGGGGAAAGGCTGGGGGCGGTGCCGGAGTCCACGTAGTGGATGCGTCCCAGCAGGTGCTGTAAGTAGACCGTTCCCACCAGCATCACAAGGAAGATCAGCCCCAGCACGAAGCACAGCATCACGAGTCTGCCGCGGCGGTTGGGGGGAGAGGGTTGTTTTTTCATGATGGTGCCTCCTGGTCGGTTGGTATCATTAGGGTATGTCTGTTTTTCCGATTCATTCATCCGTTTAGCCGACGTCCTGACTCAGCCGCAGAGCGTCTGCCAGACGGGAAATGAAGGCGGCGTTGGAAGGCCGGGGGATGACACCGTCGGAGCCGACGCGGAAATACCGCTGCCAGACCCGGTCGTCCCGCTGCTTCCAGGCGGTTTCGATGGCGCTTCGGATGGAACGCTCCACGTGGGTGCCTTTGCAGCCGAAAATCGCGCCCACCGCCGGATACAGCACCTTCGTAATGGGCTGGTCGGGATCCTTCAGCATCATGGGGACGGCTTCCCGGAGGTAGGCATAGCCCCGGAGCTTGGAGGGAACGCTGAGGGACAGCAGCAGATTGGTCACTTGGGTCTGAGGGTCGGGCGGCGTCACCAGCGGCGTGCGGATTTGACGGCTCAGGTCGCCGATCCGGGCTGCGGTGGCGGGGATGTCGCAGGGCTTGCGCATCATGTAGCCCACGCTCAGCTCGCCCAGAGCGGTAAGAACATAGTCATTGTAAAAGCGGGAGGTGACCAGCACCATGGGACACAGGCCGGACGCGGCGGCGGATTGCAGCAGGCTGATGCCGTCCAGCCCGGGAAGCATCAGATCGAGAACCAGAACGTCGGGAGCGAAGGATCGCAGAAGCGACAGCGCCTCCTTCCCGTCATCGCAACACCGGACATGGTATGCCCCTTGCAGCTCGGCGGCCAGCGCCCGCCGGAATTCCTCGTTTCCATCCGCGATCAACAGCTTCCGTGCGTCCATATGTCTCCCACCTTCCGATGGGTATAGAATAGCACAGCTGCATCTGATTTTCAATTCACTTCCTTTCGCCAATTTTCGACAATTTGGGGGCAGGGAAGAAGCGTCATGCATAGAATGGTCAGGAGGTGCTTGGATTATGACAATTCCATCTGCGCTCCCCGGCGGTCATTCGCGGAAACACGGGCAAAAAAGATCGCCTGCGGCGTGATCCGGAGGGCATAACCGGGGATTTTTCGGGAAATCAGGAAGATTATGACGAAAAACATCCCTTCAGTAACTTTTTGTGGTTGTAAAATATAAGGCAATGGTGTATAATGCTATGAGTTGCGGAAAATTTCATTCTATGCTCCGGCGACGAAATTCCGGAGCGGAATCACCTGTGGGGGAACTGACATACATGCTGAATAGTAAGAAAATCACGAGATATCTGACGCCCGGCCATCATGTGCATCTTGTGGGAATCGGCGGCGTATCCATGCGGCCGCTGGGTCTGGTGCTGAAGGGCATGGGCATGGAGGTCACCGGTTCGGATATGAACGCATCCGTGTCCACGGATGAGCTGATCGGGCAGGGCATTCCCGTCGCCATCGGACACCGGGCGGAGAATATTGAGGGCGCGGACTGCATCATCCGCACCGCCGCCGCCCACAACGACAATCCGGAGATCGCTGCCGCCCGTGCCGCAGGCATCCCCGTGTTTGAGCGGGCGCAGGCATGGGGCGAGATCATGAAGTCCTACCATAACGCCATCTGCGTCTCCGGCACCCATGGAAAGACCACTACCACGTCCATGCTGACCCACATCCTTATGGAAGCGAATATGGATCCCACGGTCATGATCGGCGGCTATCTGCCCCTGCTCCACGCGGGTCATCGGGTCGGCCACGGGGACACCATCGTGCTGGAGAGCTGCGAATACTGTGATTCCTTCCTGAATTTCTTCCCCACTCTGGCAATCGTGCTGAATGTGGAAGCGGATCACCTGGATTATTTCAAGGATTTGGCGGACATTCAGAAGTCCTTCCACAAGTTCGCGGCACTTGCCACCTTCGGCGTGGTCGCCAACGGCGACGACCCCCATACGGTGCAGGCCATGGAGGGCATCGACTATGTTTCCTTCGGCCTTGGGGAAGGCAACCGGATTCACGCGGCCAATATGCATCCCGACTGGCGGCACTTTGACGTGATCTGCGACGGGAAATACTACTGCCATCTGGACATGGGCGTGCTGGGACGGCACAATGCCATGAACGCGCTGGCGGCGTCGGCCGCCGCCTGGATGATGGGCATTCCCGGGGAGACGGTTTCCAAGGGCATCCAATCCTTCCACGGCGCGGGACGGCGGATGGAGTTCAAGGGCAAGTTCCACGGTGCGGACGTTTACGACGATTATGCCCACCATCCCGACGAGCTGAAGGCGACTCTGGAAGCCGTGCGCTCCATGGGCTACAAGCGGGTGGTGCTGGCCTTCCAGCCCCATACCTATTCCCGCACCAAGGCACTGTTTGACGACTTCGTCCGGGAACTGAAAAAATCCGACGTGGTGGTTCTGGCGGAAATCTACGCCGCCCGGGAGCGGAACACCATCGGCATTTCCTCCGCCCAGCTGGCGGAACAGATCCCCGGCGCGGTGTACTGCGAGACGCTGCCCGACGTCACCGCCTATCTGCGGGAGAACGTCCGGGAGGGGGACATCGTGGTCACCATGGGCGCGGGCGATATCTTCCGTGCCGGTGAGGCGCTGATTAACGGAGAACAGTAAAAAACGTGCCGGGAAACCGGCACGTCAGAGGTTTAGGCGTTTTCTTCATCCAGAACCAGATGGTCGACGCCGGACAGCTCAAATTCCGACATATACCGATCCATCCGCGTGACGATCTCGTCGTAATTGTCGTCGGTGATTTCCGGATAGTCCATATCCCGGCGGGAAAGCTCCTCTGCCAGAATCTCGTAAAAAACATTGTCCTCGTAGCAGGCGATGGCCTCGTGAATCCCGCCCTCCTGATAGGCGCGGGAGGGAACGACGGTGCCGTTCCAATGCTCGGACAGGGCGGGGGACAGGGCAAACAGTTTGCTCTCCAGATTGTCATAGTCGGCGAAGCGGTCTTCGCCACGGGTGGAGTTCAGCACCCAGTTTCCGATGTACACCAGATCCAGCAGCCGGCGGAATTCTTTCGGTGTCAGATTGATCTGCATACATACCCTCCTTTCAAAAACGCGCGGAACACGCTCACGGGAAAGCGCGGGGTATCCGCCGCCGCGCCGCTCTTATATTCTCTCTATTATAGCACCAAAGTTTCGGATTTCCAGATGAAAATTGTAAAAAATATATTTACGGAAAGCAACAGATTTTCAGGTAGAATGAGGCGATGACGTGAAAAAACTCAGTGTTTGTATTTTATTCGGCGGGATGAGCCCGGAGCATGAGGTTTCCCTGCGCTCGGCGGAGTCCGTGCTGAATCACATTGACGAAAGCAAGTATAATCTGTTTCCCGTGGGCATCACGAAGGAAGGGGACTGGATTCTCTACGGCGGCAAGGACTATTCCAAGCTGGTCACCGGCGAATGGAGAAGCTGTCCCGAAAACCGCCGGGCGACCATTTCCCCTGTCCGGGGGCAGGGGCTTCTGAGCTTCGAGGGCGACTGCGTGGTGCGGGAGCGCATCGACGTGGTGTTCCCGGTGCTTCACGGGGAGAACGGGGAGGACGGCGCCATGCAGGGACTGCTGCAAATGGCGGGCATTCCCTACGTCGGCCCTCACATTGCCGCGTCTGCCGTGGCCATGGATAAGAGCCTGACCAAGCTGGTGGCAGATCAGGCGGGCGTCCCCCAGGCGGCCTGGCAGCTGGTTCGGGCGGGCGAGCTGGAAAATCACATGGAGAACACCCTGGATCTGCTGGAAAACCGCTTCCGCTATCCCATGTTCGTCAAGCCCGCCGGTACCGGCTCCTCCGTGGGCGTTTCCAAGGTCGGCGACCGGGACGCTCTGCGCAGCGGTCTGCGCTATGCCGGAAAGTACGATAAGAAAATTCTGGTGGAGGAATTCATCAACGGCAAGGAGATCGAAGTAGCCGTCATGGGCAACGATAACCCCATGGTCTCTGTCTGCGGCGAGATCGACTCCGGCGCGGAATTCTACGATTACGACGCCAAGTACCTCACCGAGACCTCCAAGGCCTATATCCCCGCCCGCATCCCCGCCGAGGTGGAGGAAGTGGTGCGGGAGACGGCGGTGAAGGTCTACAACGCCGTGGGCTGCCAGGGCTTAAGCCGGGTGGACTTCTTCGTGACCCACGACGAAAATCGGGTGGTGTTCAACGAGATCAACACCCTGCCGGGCTTTACCTCCATTTCCATGTATCCCAAGCTGTTCGAGGCCAGCGGCGTTCCCTATTCCCAGCTCATCGACGAGCTGCTGCGGCTGGCTGTGGAGGCGTTTCGATGAAGCGGGACGTGGTTCTATCCATCCAGGGTCGTCAGCATTACGGCGACCAGGAGCCGGAGACCATTGAGCTGGTCACCGAGGGGACGATGGAATTCCGGGACGGCGGCTGGGACATCACCTATGAGGAAAGCGAGCTGACCGGCCTTGCCGGCGTGGTCACCACCTTCCGGGTGGAGCCGGGAAAGGTCATGCTGAACCGGGAGGGTGCGCTGAATTCCAGAATGCTCTTCCAGGAGGGCGTTGCCCATGACTCCCTGTATCAGATGGAATACGGAACGCTGATGATCACGGTGAAGGCCACCAACGTATTTTATGACATTGTATCCGACGGCGGTACCATCGATCTGGCGTACCAGATCATCATTGAAAATACCGAAGCCGGTATGATCGATTATCATCTGGATATTCGGGCAAAATAAGGGGAAAGGCAGAGACATAGTATGTGGTTACTGTTTGCCCTTGGCTCCGCGGTGTTTGCGGCACTGACCTCAATTCTCGCAAAAATCGGTATTGACGGCGTCAATTCCAATCTGGCCACGGCCATTCGGACGCTGGTGGTGCTGGTGATGGCCTGGGGAATGGTGTTCCTGACGGACAGCCAGGGGGGCATCGGGGAAATCAGCAAGAAAAGCTGGCTGTTTCTGATTCTTTCCGGACTTGCCACGGGCGCGTCCTGGCTGTGCTACTACCGGGCGCTGCAAATCGGGGAAGCGTCAAAGGTGGTGCCGGTGGATAAGCTCAGCGTCGTGATCACGCTGGTGCTGGCGTTTGTATTCCTCCACGAGAAATTCACCGCCAAATCCCTGATCGGCTGCCTGCTCATCGGCGCAGGAACCTTACTTATGGTTTTGTAAGGCAACGCCGCACAATTGTGCCTGCGAGCCTCAGCCGTCTTTTTGCCCCACTTCTTCAGTTCGAAAAATGGGAAATACATACAGTATTCCTCCATTTTTCAAACTTTGAATTGGGACAAAGATCCTGGCTGAGTCTTCTTGCCAAATTGTGCGGTGTTGCCTAAAGAATTGCCTCCCGCCAAAAGCGGGAGGCAGTTTTGCTTATCCGACGTTCCGGTAGTAGGTGGAGAAGGCTTCCCGGTCTTTGCTGATCAGCTCGCCGGTTTCCTTGCTGTACTTGTTCTTGTAGCTGACGGCGTAGATCACGTCTTCTCTGCTGTCGTCGTAGCCGGAAGTCATTTCAATGTAATAATCCTTTTCGTCCGTACCCAGAATCCGCATTTTGACCAGGTCGACCGTGGTTTCCGCTTCGATTTTTACGGGGAAGTGGAAATTATTGCGAAACTGAAAATCGGTGGTTCCCCAGTTCACGGCGGCGTCCAGCCCCAGAGGAAGATAGGCAATCGTAGCGCCGTGGCAGGAGCGGGCGACGACTTCCAGGTCGGCAAGCAGCACGCAGTTGTACAGCGTGCTGGAACCCTGACACACGCCGCCGCCGATGGCGTCGGTGAGACGATTGCCGGAGTAGGCGGGGGCGGGCTTGTAGCCCTTTTCCGCCGTGCGTTCGCCCAGGGTTTCATTGTAGGAGAAGGTCTCTCCCGGCTGGACGACGACCCCGTTGAGGGCTTCGCAGAGCAGGCGCAGATTGGTATTGCGGTTTTCATTGTCGCCGTGCTTGGTTTCGCAGGAACCCAGCACGTCCCGGAAATAAACCGCGTCCCCCAGAATTTCCGGCTCCACAAACGTCATGGGAACGGAGACGGTTTCTCCGGGCTTGGCCTGTGCCAGCGCCTCCTTTGCCGCGTCCAGATCGAAGGAATAGCCATAGGAGCCGGGGACGAACCGGTATTCCGTCATGTCCAGAGAATCGTCAACGGGGGCGGTGCAGATTTCGTCGGAAATGGCGTCCAAATCCAGCTCGGCGGGGGCGGATTCCGCAGGGATGTCCACGGTGACGCGGTATTCCCCCGCCCGGCAGGCGGCCACCGCCTGACCGTAGGCCTCCAGAATCTGTTCATAGGCGCTGTCCACATCCAGGTGCGCCTCGGGAACGCCCACGGTCAGCTCCAGCGTCTGACAGGGGGCGTCAGGGTCGTGATTTTCCGTGCCGAGGTCGGGGGCGTCGCCGACGAGGGCGTAGCGGGAGTCGCTGAATTGGGTGTCAAACGTGCCGGCATAGCTTTCCAGCGCGGTGCGGATAAATTCGGAGTTTACGCTCAGATAGGGGCGCAAATCCATGTTGCCGGGAAGCGAACCGTCGGAGCGACCCATGCGGTAGGCGTCGTTCACGGCGGCGCGGACGTCCGCCTGAACGCCGGTGTCGGCGGGGGAGAGGGAAAGGGATTCCATGGGCAGTTCCACCGTCAGGCTTTCCCGGTACAGCGTCTCATCCAGAGCCGCCTGAAGGGCTTTCCTGGCTTCTCCCTTGGTCATGCCCCCAACATCCACCCCGGCGACGGAAACGCCGTCGGCCATCCGGCAATGATAGGGGTCAAGGGCGGGACGGACAAAAAAGAAGCCCACCGCCGCCAGCGCCGGAACCAGCACGCAGATCACGGCCACCGTGATAATTCGGCGGGGAGAAACGCTTTTTCGCGGGGAATCCGCGGAAAAATGGCCTTTTGACATGGATTTTCCTCCTGAAAAAAGTCGGTGCAAAACGAAAACTGCATTTTCCTCATTATACAGCATTTCCCGGCAAATGCAAGACCGGAAACCGGGCGGCGGTTGCGTTTTCGGCCGTTATGTGATAAAATAAGAAAAACGTTGGGAGATGCCGGATATGAAACAGCTGATCGTGATTGCGGATATGGAAGGGGCAAGCGGGATTTTCGACGCCAACAGGGAAGCCTGCCGGCATGAGGAACGGTATCCCCGGTACAAATTGTGGAGAGCCTATGGCAGATCCTGCATTACCAGCGACGTTCTGGCTGTGTGCAATGCCGCAGTCGATGCCGGAATCGACGATATTCTGCTGTACGATATGCATTTTGCGGGATGCACAGAGTCAAATGTCGAGTTGGACAAGCTACCTGCCTGCGTCCGCGTCTTTGATTTGCCCAACCGGGAAACGCTGTGGGACAGGATTCGCGGACAGGCGGCAATGGAGCCTTACGGGATCATAACGGTGGGACAGCACGCGAGAAACGGGGAAGCAAACGCTTATTTTCCTCACACGATTCACACGCCGCCCATCGAGTCGTTTTTCATCAACGGCATCCACGTGGCAGAAATCGGAGAAAGCGTCATGTGCTTCTCCGGCGTTCCCTATATTGCCAATATCGGCTGCGCGGCGTCTCACAAAGAAGCGCTGGAGTTGTCGCCCGAGGTTTCCTGCATCACGGTAAAGGACAAGGCAAAGCATTGGGAGCCCCTGCCGGAAGATACGTACCCCCTGATATACGCGGGGGTCAGGAAAGCGCTTGGGGACTACGAAAGCAAGACGGCCTTTCCAACGTTGGACAGATATGTCTGCAAGCTCAACTTAACGGAAGACCATTTTTTCGACGCACCGGACAATTTCCCGTGGAAGGGGACATTCGACGGAAGAAGTGCGCAGTGGGAAGCCCATGACATCCTGACGGCACTGAGCCTGTTCTGGCAGGTCCACAACTACATCAGAAAGCAGTAACAAAGGGCGTGACCGGGGAAGGTCACGCCCTTTGTGTATGCTATTGTTCGTTATTCGCCGCCGGATTCTCCGCTGGGTTCCGGCGTGCTGGTGGTGGGGGGCTCGGTGGATGGCACCGTAGGCGCCACAGTGGGCGGCGTCGTGGGTTCGGTGGTGGGTTCGGTGGAGGGGGTCGTGGGAACTGTGGTAGGTTCCGTCGTCGGCTCCGCTTCGACCCGCGCGACCACCTTGTTCACGGTCTTGTACCGGGAATTGGCCACAAAATCCTTGGAAATCAGCACGCCGGTGGCCTTGTTGTACTTACTCTTGTACGTCTTGACCAGATATCCGGTGGTGCCTTCCTCAATCACGTCCCCATCCTTGTAGCCCTCGGGATTGTCGGGCTTGAAGTCCTTATATTCCGTTTCGGGCTTGTAGGTCTCGGAAATGACGTAGCTCATTTCAACGTAGTAGTCCTTCTCGTCGGTGCCGAGGATCTGCACATTGACATAGCCGCCGCTGACGCTTGCTTCGAGCTTGATGGGGTAATTGGTGTTGTTGCGGAACTTGAAATCAGGGGAGCGCCAGCTGACGGTGGCGTCCATGCCGTAATTGATATAGTTCACGGGGAAGCCGTGGTTGGTGCGGGAGACGATTTCCAGATCGGCCAGCAGGGCGCTGCAATACAGCGTGGAGGAAACCTGACAGATGCCGCCGCCCACCTGGTTTACCAGATCGTCGCCGGAGTAGGCAGGGGCGGACTTGTAGCCCTTCCCGGTGGTGCGCTCGCCCAGAGTGTCGTTGAAGGAGAAGGTCTCGCCGGGGTTCAGCACAACGCCGTTCAGCGCCTTACAGGCCAGCTCCAGATTGGCGGTGCGGTTGGCGTTGTTAGAGTGGGGCGTGCTGGTGCTGCCCAGAACGTCCCGGAAGAAGACATCGTCGTCCAGAATTTCCGGGGCGACATATTCCATGGGAATGCGGACAACCTCGCCGTACTGCGCCGCGCTGATCTGCTTCTGCGCCTGCACCATGTCAAACTCGTAGCCGTAGGAGCCGGGGACGGCCTTGAAGGTCTGCATGTTGACGGTGGCATCCACGGGCTTTACACAGACTTCGTCGTAAACTTTCTGCAAATCCACGGCATCCGGTTCGCCTTCGGCCTGTGCGCCCTTCGCCTCCACGGCAAAGACGTTCATGCTATAGGCGTCCAGAATCTGATTGAACAGGTCATCTACGTTGAAATTCACGCCGGGAGTCCCCATTGTGACGACCAGCGTCAGCTGGGGGGCGCGGTCTTCGTCGAATTTGTCCGTCGCAAGCTCGGGGACATCGCCTTCCAGGGCGTAGCTGGTCTGGGTCAGCAGACTGCCGGCGGTTCCGGCGTAGTCCTCCAGAACGCCCTTGATATAATCCTGCTTCAGATGCAGGTAGGGCAGCAGTCCGATGATGTGGTTGCTCCTGAGGGACGCCTGGTAGGCCTCCTGACGCTCGGCCTTGGTGCCGGTTCTGCCGTATTCATAGGCGGCGTTTACGGCGGCCTTGACATCCAGCTTTGCGCCGGTGTCACCGGGGGACAGCCGCAATGTGGTATCGCCCAGCGTCACCACCATGTCCTGCTTCGTGTAGGTCTGGTCGGTGACGGCACGGACGGCAGTGACGGCGTCGGATTTGCGCATTCCGCCCACATTCACACCGGCGACGGTGACGTTGTTCAGGATTTTCTTGCCGTAGGGGTCACCGGAGACGTTGACGACGAAAATGGCGATGAGGGAGAGAATCAGAACCAGCGCGGCGGCGCACAAGGCCACCATCACGGGCTTCTGGTTGCTGTCCACAAAGGAAAGAATTTTATCCAGGAAGGCCGGAGCGCCGCCCTTCGGGGCGTCCTCCTTCTCGTCCAGGGAGAAGTCCGGTTCCTCCTCGGAAACCGGGGCGTCCCCTTCGGAAAACAGGCCGTCCGTTTCGGGAATCAGGCTGTCGGCCTCGGAGATAAGACCGGCGGCCTCCGGGTCGGCGGCATCCAGATCGGGAACGGAGGCTTGGGAGAAAATGGGATCCTCCGGCTTCGGGGGCTTCTCCCGACCGGTCAGCTGGCGGAAGCTTTTTTCAATTTCACGTTCTTCTTCCCGGTATGGCCGGGGGTTGGAAAATTTTCCTTTCGACATAGGCTGCTCCTTTCCTGAGGGAGGGGTGGATTCAACGATATTATAACACGGAATGTCAAGAACGTCAGCTCTGGAAAAAGCTGGTATAATGCTCCACAAACAGCTTGCTCTGTTTCAGGCTGTCCACGCCGTTGGCGAGCTTGAAGCGGAGGGTGGGCTCCTTGGCGCTGGCCAGGAAGGTGACCCGCTGCTTGTAATCCGGATCGGAGCACAGCGCGCCCACGGCCTCGAAATTCAGATTGCTCAGGGTGAACAGCACGTCCCCGGACTTCTGACGGATGTCCTTGATGCCGACTTGCCGCGCCTTTGCCCGGAGAAGGGCAATGTCGATCAGGTTCAGCACGCCCTTGGGCGGTTCGCCGTAGCGGTCGACGATCTCGTCCAGCAGGTCGTCGGCATCCTCCTGAGAGCGGATGGCGGCCATGCGGCGGTACAAATCCATCCGTTCCTCCCCCCGGGAGACGTAATCTTTGTCCACGTTGGCGGTGACGTTCAGGTCGGCGGTACATTCCGGCGCCTTGGGGGCTTCGCCCTTTTCCTCCAGAACCGCCTCGTCCAGCAGCTTGAGGTACATGTCGTAGCCCACGCTGGACATGTGGCCGGACTGCTCGGCGCCCAGAAGGTTGCCCGCGCCCCGGATTTCCAGGTCCCGCATGGCGATTTTGAAGCCGGAGCCGAATTCGGCAAAATCCCGGATGGCGGAAAGCCGCTTCTCGGCGACCTCGGTGAGATTCTTTTCCGGGCGGTAGGTGAAGTAGGCGTAGGCGTGGCGGGTGGAGCGTCCTACCCGGCCGCGAAGCTGGTGGAGCTGGCTCAGGCCGAACCGGTCGGCGTTTTCGATGATCAGGGTGTTGGCGTTGGGAATGTCCAGACCGGTTTCAATGATGGTGGTGCATACCAGCACCTGAATCTCGCCCTCAGCCATGGACTGCATCACGTCTCCCAGGGCGTCCTCGCCCATCTGCCCGTGGGCGACGCCCACGCTGATGCCCGGAATCCGGCGCTTGATCGCGGCGGCGCACTGGTCGATGGTTTCCGTGCGGTTGTGGAGGTAATAGACCTGCCCGCCCCGCTCGATTTCCCGGCGGATGGCGTCGTCAATGATGGGCTCGCTGTACTCCATCACGAAGGTCTGCACGGGATAGCGGTCGGCGGGGGGCTGCTCGATGGTGGACATGTCCCGGATGCCGGACAGCGCCATGTTCAGCGTCCGGGGAATGGGGGTGGCGGAGAGGGTCAGTACGTCCACGCCCTTGGAAATTTCCTTCAGGCGCTCCTTATGGCTGACGCCGAAGCGCTGCTCCTCGTCCACGATGAGTAACCCCAAATCCTTGAACTGGACGGTTTTTTGCAGCAGCTTGTGGGTTCCGATGATCAGATCGACAGAACCGGCGCGGAGCTTCTGCAAGGTCTGCTGCTGCATTTTCGGAGTGCGGAAGCGGCTGAGAACGTCGATGGTGACGGGAAAGCCCCGGAAACGCGCCACGGCGGTCTGATAATGCTGCTGGGCAAGCACCGTGGTGGGAACCAGAATCGCCACCTGCTTGCCGTCCATGACGGCCTTCATCACGGCGCGGAGGGCAACCTCGGTCTTACCGAAGCCCACGTCTCCGCAGAGAAGACGATCCATGGGAATGGGGGACTCCATGTCGTGCTTGATGTCCGCGATGCAGCGCAGCTGGTCGTCGGTTTCCGGGTAGGGGAAGTTGTCCTCAAATTCCTTCTGCCAGGGGGCGTCAGCGGAGAAGGCGTAGCCGGACTGACGCTTTCGGGCGGCGTAGAGCTGAATCAGCTCTCCCGCCATGTCCTTGGCGGCCTTGCGGGCCTTGGCCTTTGTCTTCTGCCAGGCGTCGGAGCCGATTTTGTTCAGCTTGACGCTGCTGTCTTCTCCACCGCCGCCAATGTATTTGCTCACCAAATCCAGCTGGGTGGCGGGGACGAACAGGGTGTCACTGCCCTGATAGGCGATTTTGATATAGTCCTTGACCGCGCCGTCCACCCGAATCTGCTCCATAGACACGAACCGGCCGATGCCGTAATTCTCGTGAACCACCAGGTCGCCGGGGGTCAGGTCGGTGAAGGAATTCAGCTTCTGACGGTTGGTGGAGCCGGTTTTTTTCGCGGGCTTCCGCTTCGGCTCGCCCCGGGCAATCAGCTGCCCCTCCGTCAGAACGGCGATTTTGGACAGGGGATACTCCATGCCGAAGGGAAGTGTCCCCTCCGTCAGAAGAATTTGCCCGGGCTTGGGCAGGGTGGTCAGGGGGATGCACAGAAAGGCGGACAGCCCCTTCTCGTGAAGCAGCTGCTGTAACAGCTCCGCCCGGCGGCGGGTGCCGCAAAGCACCAGACTGCCGAATTCCATTTTCTGGTAGTGGCTTAAATCGGAGACGGCGGTGTCCAGATTGCCGCCGTAGCCGGGAAGCTGCTTGGCGGTGAGGGGGTACAGCTGCCTCGGGGGGCAGTCCTCCGGGTAGGAGGTGCCGCCGAAGGCATCGAAATAGACGACGGTTTTCCTCCGGAGAGTCTTGCAGAAATCCTCCCACTGGCTCACATAATCGCACAGCTCGCCCGCCACGAGACCGGCCTGCAGCATACTGTCCAGCTGCATTCCCATCTCGTCGCAGCGGCTGCGGGCGGCGCGCTGGAGGTTTCCATGGTCGCAGACGGCGACCACGGCACCGTCCGGAATGTAATCGGCGGCGGTTGCCATTTCCGGATAAATCAGCGCCATATACCGGTCGGAAGCGGGATTGTGCAGGCCGCTTTCGTATTTATTCAGGTCTTTTTCCAGCGTGGCGATCAGGGGCTCGTTGATGTTTTTCCGCCGCTTCTGGCGGGAGATCAGGGAGGAAATGTCCCTGCACAGCCCCGCCACGCCGCCGGGATGGAGTCCCGGCTGGGTCTCCGCCACGGGCAGGACGGTGACGGAGGTGATGTTCTCACTGCGCCGCTGGGTCGCCGGGTCAAAGAAGCCCATGGTGTCCAGCTCGTCGCCGAAGAATTCCGCCCGAACCGGCTGATCCTCTGCGGGGGAGAAAATGTCCAGAATGCCGCCCCGGACGGCGAACTGTCCCGGCCCCTCCACCATGCCGCAGCGGTTATATCCGGCGGCGGTGAGACGGGCGGTCAGGTCTTCCACGGCATATTCCCGGCCAACCTCCAGAGAGAAGGCGGCGGAAAGAAGCACGGCCTTGGGCATGGTGCGCAGACTGAGAGACTCCCAGGTCATGATTTGCAGGCCGCTCTTCCCGGCGGCAAGATCATACAGCTGCCGCAGGCGCTTCTGCTCCCAGCTTCTGGACACCACGGCGGCGTCGTAAAGGGTCAGATCCCGGCCGGGGAGAATGGGCGCGGTGTCCGAAAGGAAGCCCTTCAATTCCTCCTGAAGCCGCCGCGCCGCCAGATCGTCCTGACACAGCACCACCATGGGGCGGCTTAAGCTGCGGCAAAGCCCCGCGATCATGTGACTGCGGTTGATCTGGCCGATGCCGGTGACAGCAACGCTTTCACCGCCTTGCAGGGAGGACACCATGGCGGCGTATTCGGGAATGGTTTTCAGTAGAGACAGAAGCTGTTCCATATATTACCTCAAAAAGAAGATACACAACGTGGCAACGCGGAAAGGGGGACTTGACCCCCTTTCCGTGGTTTTGTGACAATATACTGTGGTTTATGGGTGGCTGCCGTTGAACCGGTTAGCGGTCTCCGGCACGCCATAGTCGATGATGCTTAAGGCGGCGTCGGCGGCGTTTTTCAGGGACACGGCCAGCGCCTTTTCCTCACTTGCCGAGAAGGTGGACAGCACCCAGGCGGCAAGGTCGTATTCCGGGTTCGGCTTCGCGCCGACCCCGATCTTGACCCGGGGGAAATCCTGGCTGCCCAGCTCCTGAATGATGGATTTGATGCCGTTATGCCCACCGGCGGAACCCTCGGCGCGTACCCGCAGCCGTCCCGGCTCCAGGGAGATGTCGTCAAACATCACGATGATCCGCTGGGGCGGGATGCCGAAATAGGCGGAAAGCTGCAAGACGGAGCGCCCGGACAGATTCATATAGGTCTGGGGCTTGAGGAGAAACAGCTTCTTACCGCCGTAATTCACCTGGGTGTACAGACCCTGAAATTTCAGCCTGTCCACCTTGGCGCCCAGCTTTTCGGCCAGAATGTCCATCGCCCGGAAGCCGGTGTTGTGCCGGGACTTCTCGTACTCCCGGCCGGGATTGCCCAGGCCGACGACCAACCAGCTGTCGCTGCTTTGCTTGGAAAACACGGCTTCAGAACAGGTCGGCGATGGAGGTGGCGCCGTGGATATGGCCGATGGCACGGGCAAACACGGGGGCTACGTCCAGGAACTTGATCTTGTGGCTGGGGGTGTTGGCGACCTCGGGAATGGTGTTCAGCAGCACCATTTCCTTGATGGGGCTGGCCTCAATGCGGTCGTAGGCGGAGCCGGAAAGGACGCCGTGGGTAGCGCAGGCGTAGACATCCTTGGCACCGCCGACCTCCATCAGAGCCTTGGCGGCGTTGCACAGGGAACCGGCGGTATCCACCAGATCGTCGTACAGGATGCAGCTCTTGCCCTTGACATCGCCGATGATGTTCATGACCTCGGAAACGTTGGCCTTGGGACGGCGCTTGTCCACGATGGCAAGACCCATATGCACCTTGGCGGCAAAGTTCCGGGCGCGGCCGACGGAGCCGACGTCGGGGGAGACCACCACGAAGTCCTCGTGGTTGTACTCGCTCTCGGGGAATTTGTTCATGAAGTATTCAACGAAGGTAACGTTGCCCAGCAGGTGATCCAGAGGAATGTCGAAGAAGCCCTGAATCTGGGCGGCGTGGAGATCCATGGTCAGAATGCGGTTGGCACCGGCGGCGGTGAGCATGTTGGCCACCAGCTTGGCGGAGATGGGGTCACGGGACTTGGCCTTCCGATCTTGGCGGGCATAGCCAAAGTAGGGGATGACGGCAGTGATACGGCCGGCGGACGCGCGACGGCAGGCGTCGATCATCACCAGCAGCTCCATGAGATTGTCATTGACGGGTTTACAGGTGGACTGGATGAGGAACACGTCGGCACCGCGGACGGTTTCCTCCAGGGTGACGGAAGCCTCTCCGTCGGCGAAGTGGGTCACAATGGCCTTACCCATGGGTACGCCCAGCTCTTTGCAGATGGTCTGCGCAAACTGGGGATTGGAATTGCCGCAGAAAACCTGAATGTTTTCACCGTAAGCAATCATCGGATGAATACCTCACTTTTTCTTTTTTCTGCCCCCGGCTGTATCTCGGACGCAAACTTACACACCCATTATATCACTCCACCATAGGAAAATGCAACATGAATAAATGTGTTATATTGCCGAAAAAAGCGGAGAAAATCAAGGCGTTTCTGGCGAAGAAAACAGAATTCCGGAATAGAGGAAGCTCTGAATAAATTGTCGGCGGCTGGACAGCGGATCTTTTCCTCTATCCGTGCGTTTTCAAAGGCGGGAAATACATACAGTATTCCTCCGCCTTTGAAAACTTCGGCTATAGAAAAATCTCTCGCTGCCAGTTCTTGCCAATTTATTCAGAGCTTCCTACGACGGAAAACGAAATTTTGTTTGTAAAATATCTTGAGAGATTTTTGAATCTGTGATATACTAACGGGTACAGACTTTTTACCCATTCAGGAGCATCATAAAATATGAATGACAAGATCATCATCCAGGGCGCACGGGAGAATAATCTGAAAAACGTGAACCTGACCATCCCCAGAGACAAGCTGGTGGTTTTCACCGGACTTTCCGGCTCCGGCAAGTCCAGTCTGGCCTTCGATACCATTTACGCCGAGGGGCAGAGACGGTATGTGGAGAGCCTCAGCTCCTACGCCCGTCAGTTTTTGGGGCAGATGGACAAGCCGGACGTGGACTCCATCGACGGCCTTTCCCCGGCCATTTCCATTGACCAGAAGACCACCTCGAAAAACCCCCGCTCCACCGTGGGAACGGTGACGGAAATCTACGATTATCTCCGCCTTCTGTGGGCGCGGGTGGGCGTTCCCCACTGCCCCAGGTGCGGTAAGGAGATCCGCCGTCAGACCATCGATCAGATCGTGGACCGGGTGGAAGCCCTGGGAGAGGGAACCCGGTTTATCGTCCTGTCTCCGGTCATCCGGGGGAAAAAGGGCGAACACAAGAAGGTGTTTGAGGACGCCCGGAAATCCGGCTTTGCCCGGGTGCGGGTGGACGGCATTCCCTACGACCTGACGGAGGACATCCCCTGCGAGAAGAACAAAAAGCACACCGTCGAGCTGGTGGTCGACCGGCTGGTGCTGAAGGACGGCCTGCGCCGCCGTCTGACGGACTCCGTCGAAACGGCTTGCAGCCACTCCGGCGGCCTTGTGACCATCGAGCTGCCCGCCACCGGGGAGGAGCTGAGCTTTTCCCAGAACTACGCCTGCGAGGACTGCGGCATCAGCCTGACGGAATTGGAGCCGAGAATGTTCTCCTTCAACAACCCGGCGGGGGCCTGCCCCAGCTGTACCGGCCTGGGCTTCCAGCTGATCGCCGACGCTGATTTAGTCATCCCGGACAAGAATAAATCCATCTTCGATGGAGCCATTCAGGCGTCCGGCTGGCAGAGCGCCCGGACGGATTCCATTTTCCGGATGTATTTTGAGGCGCTGGCGCAGAAATATCATTTTTCCCTGACGGAGCCGGTGAAGAATCTGCCCGAGGACGTGATGGACGTGATCCTCTACGGCACCAAGGGGGAAAAGCTGCGCATGAGCTATAACCGGGGCAACGGCATGGGCGTGCTGGAGCAGCCCTTTGAGGGCATTCTCAACAACATTTCCCGCCGGTTCCGGGAAACCCAGTCCGACGCCGCCCGGAAGGAGCTGGAGGAGTGTATGGCGACTGCCCCCTGCCCCCAGTGCCACGGCGACCGCTTATCGGAGATCGCCCGGGCGGTGACGGTGGGCGGCATCGGCATTATGGATTTCTGCCGCATGAGCGTCCGGGACGAGCTGGAATTTATGAAAAACCTCCGTCTGGAGGGCAGTATTGCCATGGTGGCCGAGCAGATCGTCAAGGAGATCAAGTCCCGCCTGCAATTCCTGACGGATGTGGGACTGAGCTACCTGACCCTGTCCCGGTCGGCGGGAACCCTTTCCGGCGGCGAGAGCCAGCGGATCCGGCTGGCTACCCAGATCGGTTCTTCCCTGATGGGCGTGCTGTATATTCTGGACGAGCCGTCCATTGGTCTGCACCAGCGGGACAACGATAAGCTGCTGGGAACGCTGAAGCACCTGCGGGACTTGGGCAACACCCTGATTGTTGTGGAACACGACGAGGACACCATGCGCGCCGCCGATTTTATTGTAGATGTCGGTCCCGGCGCGGGCAGTCACGGCGGCGAGATCGTGGCGGCGGGAACGCTGGAGGATATCATAAACTGCCCCCGTTCCGTAACGGGACAGTACCTGTCCGGCGTGAAGAAAATCCCGGTTCCCGCTACCCGGCGGGCGGGGAACGGCAAGTCCCTGCGCATTCGCGGCGCGCGGGAGAACAATCTGAAAAATGTGGATGTGGACATTCCTCTGGGAACCTTCGTCTGCGTCACCGGCGTGTCCGGTTCGGGAAAGTCCAGTCTGGTCAATGAAATTCTGAACAAGACCCTGCTTGCCACGCTGAACCATGCCCGTACCCGTCCCGGCCTCTGCGACGGCGTCGACGGCATGGCGTATCTGGACAAGGTCATCGACATCGACCAAAGCCCCATCGGCAGAACCCCCCGGAGCAACCCCGCCACTTACACAGGGCTGTTCAACGATATCCGGGATTTGTTCGCGTCCACCAACGAGGCGAAAATCCGGGGCTACGGGCCGGGACGGTTCAGCTTCAACGTCAAGGGCGGCCGGTGTGAAGCCTGCTGCGGCGACGGCCTGGTGAAAATCGAGATGCACTTCCTGGCGGACGTTTACGTACCCTGTGAGGTCTGCCACGGCGCACGGTACAACCGGGAGACGCTGGAAGTCCGCTACAAGGGAAAAAATATCGCCCAGGTGCTGGACATGACCGCGGAGGAAGCGGTGGATTTCTTCGAGAATCTGCCCAAAATCCGCAGAAAAGCCCAGACGCTGGTGGAGGTCGGCCTTGGCTATGTGAAGCTGGGGCAGTCCAGCACCACCCTCTCCGGCGGCGAAGCCCAGCGGGTGAAGCTGGCGACGGAGCTGGCGCGGGTCTCCACGGGAAAGACCATCTATATTCTGGACGAGCCGACCACCGGCCTCCACGCCGCCGATGTGCATAAGCTCATTGAGGTTTTGCAGCGGCTGGTGGAGGCGGGGAACACCGTTCTGGTCATCGAGCACAATCTGGACGTGATCAAGACGGCGGACTATCTCATCGACCTCGGCCCCGAGGGCGGCGACGGCGGCGGAACCCTGGTCGCGGCCGGTACGCCGGAGGAGGTGGCGCAGGTTCCCGAAAGCTATACTGGACAGTATCTCAAGTCTTATTTGTAAAAATATTGTCCGGTCTGCTGAACAGACCGGACGGAGAAATTATTCGTACAATTCTGTGGGAAGACACTCGGAAAGCTCGATCAGCCCGTGATCCCGCTCTCCGGCGTAGTCCACCCGCAGGACGTTGGAGCGAAGCGTTGCCTGCTTGCTCTGACGGATGGACATGGTCATGGTGATCCTGGTACCCGTACCGTCCGGCTGGTCGATGAGGACGGTTCCCCCGTGGTGGGCGGCGGCGGTGCGGATGAGCACCATGCCGAGGCCGATGCCGTACCGGCTGTCCTCCAGGACGGGCTGACGCAGATACCGGGAGAAGACGCTGCTGCGGACGTTCTGGGCAATGCCGGAGCCGCTGTCCGTCACGCTCAGGCGAAGCATCCGGCCGCTGTGGGTCAGCTTGGCCGCAACGGTTCCGCCCTTCGGGGTGAACTTGATGGCGTTGGACAGAATGTTCAGCACCGCCCGTTCCAGCTGCTCCCGGTCGGCAAGACCGTAGATCGGCTGATTTGGTCCTTCATAGGTCAGGGTGATGCCGGTATGGGAAATGAGCGTCTCCGCCTTCTCAAAAAATTCGGCGAACAGCGCCGGAATGTCCACCGTTTCCTGGTGGGAGACGGCGGCGCAGCGCTCGGCGTCGGACATGTTGCCGATGATCCGGAGAATCTGGAACAGCCCCCGGTTCAGGCGGGCGACCTGCTCTGCCGCATGGGGACTGTCTTCCGTGGCGCAGAGGGGAAACAGACTGTCGGCGGTGATCATGACGTTGGTCAGCGGCTCCCGCAGTTCCCGGGCGGCCAGCGCCATGGAGCGAAGCTCGCCGTTGTCCGATTCCTGTTCCAGCAGAAAAACGTCCGTGTCCTCCACCCGTGTGACCGACGCGCCGCAGCTGTGGGAGGACAGGCTCAGCGTCAGATACAGGCACCCGCCGGTGAACGCGGCGTATTCCTCAGCGCCGGTCAGAAGCAGCGGGCGGATATCGGTTCCGGGGGCGATAAAAAGGCTCTCGGCGGCCTGATTGACCTTGACGATCTGATTATTTCTTACGCAGAAGCCGGGGCGAATCACCAGATCCAGCATCCCCAGCGTATCTTTCTTTTCTTCCATGACGATCCTCCTAGCAGTCTTATCATGCGCAGAATGGGTGAAAACTTTCCCGGCAAGATTCGACGTTCTTTTCAATTCTCATTCTAGCGGAAACGGGACAAAATAGCAAGGGGGAAGAACTACGAGGTGAAAATTATGTCGATTCACGACGGACACCGCCAGCGGCTGAAGCAGCGCTTCCTGGAGGAGGGGCTGGAGAGCTTCACGGATATCCAGGTGCTGGAGCTATTGCTGTTTTTCAGCGTTCCCCGGCAGGATACCAACCCCATCGCCCATGCACTGCTTGACCATTTTGGCAGCCTGTATCAGGTGCTGGAAGCACCGGTGGAGGAACTGCGGAAGGTCAAGGGCGTGGGCGACCAGTCGGCGCTGCTGCTCAGCCTTATGAACGACGTGGCGCGGTACTATCAGGTGGACAGAACCATGCGGGAGAAAATTCTGCCCACGGTACAGGCCTGCGGGGAATATCTGGTGCCGTTCTTCTTCGGACGGAAGGTGGAAACGGTGTTCCTGCTGTGCCTGGATGCCAAATGCAAGGTGCTCGGCTGCAAGGAGGTGGGGCAGGGGAGCGTGAACTCTGCGGGAATCTCCGTGCGGAAGATTGTGGAGACGGCCTTGGCCGCCAACGCCACCACCGTGGTTCTGGCGCACAACCACCCCAGCGGCATTGCGGTCCCCTCCAGCGAGGACGTGCAGACCACATGCCGGGTGGCCATGGCCTTGAACGCGGTGGAAATTCAGCTGGCCGACCACATTGTGGTGGCGGACGGGGACTATGTCTCCATGGTGCAGTCGGGCTACCGGCTGGATGAAGGGAGTTATTATGGACAAATTCAAGCTGGTATCGGACTATAAGCCCTCCGGCGACCAGCCGGAGGCCATCGAAGCGCTGACAAACGGCGTGAACTGGGGACTGCGGGAGCAGACGCTGCTGGGCGTCACCGGCTCCGGCAAGACCTTCACCATGGCCTCGGTCATTGAAAAGCTGAACCGCCCGACCCTGGTGCTGGCGCACAATAAGACGCTGGCCGCTCAGCTCTGCTCGGAATTCCGGGAGTTTTTTCCGGAAAACGCGGTGGAATACTTCATTTCCTACTATGATTACTATCAGCCCGAGGCGTACATCGCCCACACGGACACCTACATTGAAAAGGACGCTTCCGTAAACGAGGAGATCGACCGTCTCCGTCACTCGGCGACTTCCGCGCTGTTTGAGCGGCGGGACGTGATCGTGGTCTCCTCGGTCAGTTGCCTGTACGGTCTGGGCGACCCCATCGATTATAAGAGCATGGTCATTTCCCTGCGGGTGGGGCAGGAGTACCCGCTGGACAATGTGCTGAAAAAGCTGACGGAAATCCGCTATGAGCGGAACGATCTGGACTTCTCCCGGAACAAGTTCCGCCTTCGGGGGGACACGCTGGAAATCTATCCCGCCTACTGGTCGGGACGTGCCATCCGGGTGGAGTTTTTCGGAGACGAGGTGGACAGGATCAGCGAGATCAATGCCGTTTCCGGCATTGCGGAGCGGTATGTTGACCACGTGGCCATCTATCCCGCCAGCCATTACGTTGCTTCCAAGGAAAAATTGCAGCGGGCAATGGTGGAAATTCAGCGGGAGTGCGACGATCAGGTGGCCTTCTTCCGCGCCCACGACAAGCTCATCGAAGCCCAGCGCATCGCCCAGCGGACGGCCTATGACTTGGAAATGCTGACGGAGATCGGCTTCTGCAACGGCATCGAGAACTATTCCCGGGTGATTCAGGGACGTGCGCCGGGGACGCCCCCCACCACGCTGCTGGATTATTTTCCCAAGGACTACCTCATGTTCATCGACGAGAGCCATGTGACCCTGCCCCAGTGCCGCGCCATGTATGCCGGAGACCGGAGCCGGAAGGACGCGCTGGTGAATTACGGCTTCCGCCTGCCCTCGGCCTACGACAACCGCCCCCTGAACTTTACGGAGTTCGACCGGAAGATCAACCAGGTGATCTACGTCTCCGCCACCCCCGGCGACTATGAGCGCACCCGCTCCGGCCAGACGGTGGAGCAGGTCATCCGTCCCACCGGGCTGCTGGATCCGGAGGTGGAGGTGCGTCCCATCGAGGGGCAGATCGACGATCTGATCGGGGAGATCAACGCCCGCACCGCCAGAAACGAGCGGGTTCTGGTGACGACGCTGACGAAGAAGATGGCGGAGGACTTGACGGTGTACCTGCAAAAAGCGGGCATCAAGGTGCGCTATATGCACTCGGACATCGGTGCAATGGAGCGGATGGAGATCATCCGGGACATGCGGATGGGAAAATTCGACGTGCTGGTGGGCATTAACCTGCTGAGAGAAGGCCTTGATTTGCCGGAGGTCAGTCTGGTGGCCATTCTGGACGCGGACAAGGAGGGCTTCCTGCGCAGCGAGACCAGCCTCATTCAGACCATCGGCCGCGCCGCCCGGAACGCCGGAGGCAGGGTTATCATGTACGCCGACTCGGTCACCCCCGCCATGCGTGCTGCCATCGACGAGACCGCCCGCCGCCGGGAGATTCAGGACGCCTACAACAAAGCCCACGGAATCGTCCCGAAGACCATCATCAAGTCCGTGCGGGATCTGATCGAAATTTCTTCGCCAACTGCCGAGCGCAAGGGCAGAACCGGCGTGAAGATGACCAGGGCAGAGAAGGAAAGGGAGATCGCCCGTCTGGAAAAGCAGATGAAGGAAGCGGCGAAGATGATGGAATACGAGTACGCCGCCGTACTGCGTGACCAGATCATCGAGCTTCGCGGAAACGGAACGAAATAAATCGAAAACACCTGGAAAGCCGCCGTTTTGCAAAAACGGCGGCTTTTGCAGTATCGAAAAACAGTAATATTTTGGTAAACACACGGGCACGGCGCTGTGCTATAATAGCCCAAACGCCGAATGGAGGGGAATCCCATGAGCAACCATATTCTGATTATCGAGGACGACGCGGCCATCGCCCAGGTGCTGCGGCTGAATCTGGAATGCGCGGACTATACAGTGACCGCCTTTGATAACGGCCTTGCCGCGTGGAACGCGCTGGAAGCAAGCCACGACTACGATTTGGCCTTGCTTTACATGATGCTGCCCGGGGTGGACGGCTTTACGCTGCTCCCCAAGCTACAGGAATACGGAATCCCCGTCATCTGCCTGACCGCCATGAGCGATACCCGGCATGAGGTGCAGGGACTGCGGGGCGGCGCGGAGGATTACATCGCCAAGCCCTTCGACATGCTCGCCCTGATGGTGCGTATGGAAAAGGTACTCAGGCGCAGCGGCAAATTCAGGGAAGTCTACCATTTCCGGGACTTGACCCTGGATAACAGCAACCGCCGCCTGAGCAGAAACGGGGAAGAAATTCCTCTGCCGCCTCTGGAATTTGATGTGCTGGCGGTGCTGATGAAGAATAAGAACCGCACGGTTTCCCGGGAGCGCATCCTGAACGAAATCTGGGGGCAGGACTATTTCGGGGACATCCGCACCGTGGACGTCCGCATTGCCAACCTGCGGAAAAAGCTGAACCTGTCCGAGGAAATCCGCACCATCTCAAAGGCCGGTTACCGGTTGGAGGAACGATGAAGCTGAAAACAAAACTGACAGCGCTCTGCGCGGCGCTGCTGCTGGCCGTGGCGGTGAGCCTGACGGCGGCCATGCTCTGGCAGGTGCGGGAGCAGTCTTATGGAGCCCTTCTCCAAAGTACGGAGGAAACCCTGAATGATCTGGTGGACGATTTCGGGACAGCCGTCTACCGCAGTCCAACAGACGGCCTTGACCCACTTTCCCGGAAAGCGCTGCTGACCTACTGCTTCCGTTCCTGCGGCGTGCCGGGAAGCGCCCTCACAGTCAATGGAGAGTGCCTGAGCGCGTCCGCCCAGATCGACCCGGAACGCTATCTGGATGCCCATTACGGCGGCACGCAATCGGCAAGAGCCTATGTGGATGGAAAGCACTTCCTGATTCTGAGCAAGGCCGCAGATATTCGGGAAATGGATTGCAGCGTGTATCTGGTGGCGGACGCCACCTATATATACGCCCAGCTCTGGCAGCTCAGCGGACGCTTCGCGCTGCTGGCGCTGTCCATCGGCCTTCTGGGGCTTGCGGCGGTTTACGGACTGATTTCCCGGACGCTTCGCCCCTTGTCCCGGCTTTCGGAAGCCGCCGGAAGCATTGCGGACGGGAATTACAGCCGGCGTGTCCCCGTCGTTTCTCAGGATGAGGTGGGGGTTCTGGCGGGGAATTTCAACCGGATGGCGCTGGCGGTGGAGACCCATGTGGACACCCTTCGGGAACAAAACGAGCGGCAGAAGCTCTTTGTCGGCGCGGTCACCCACGAGCTGAAAACACCCCTGACGTCCCTGCTCCTGAACGTGAACACCCTGCGAAACGTCTATCTCCCCGAGGAAAAACAGGAGGCGCTGCTTATCAGCATGGATTCCCAGCTCCATTGGCTGGAAACCATGGTCAGAAAGCTCCTGACGCTGCTTTCCATGAAAAAGAACGCGAAGATGGCGCCGGTATCCGTGCCGGAACTGCTGACGCAGGTGCGGGAGCTGACCCGGCCGATCATGGAAAAGTACGGAACTTCTCTGGAAATCACCTGCAACGGGGACATTCTGTCCGTGGACAAGGATTTGATGTGCATAGCCCTTGTCAATCTCGTGGAAAACAGCGCCAAGGCGTCCGCACCGGGGCAGACCATCCGGATTCAGGCGTCGCAGACGGGCTTCGCCGTTTCCGACCATGGCCGGGGCATCCCCGAAAAAGACCTGGAAAGAGTGACCGACCCCTTCTACATGGGCGACCCCTCCCGGAGCAAGGCAAACGGCGGCTTCGGTCTGGGGCTGGCGCTGGTGCGGGAGATCGCTGCCGTCCACGGCGGAACGCTGATGCTGGAAAGCAGTGTTGGCGAGGGGACGACCGCCCGAATCGTCATCGGTAATCAAACGGTAACGTGCCGGTAACCTCTTTCCGTGCGAATTGTGGTACGCTGAAACCATCCAAAGAAAGGACGTGTTACCATGAAAAAGAAAACACTGCGGTTCGCCGCCTTCACTCTGGCGCTTGTCATGCTGCCCGGCTGCGGCAAAGGCCGGACACCCGCCGAACCCACCACCGTCAACCAGGCGATGCTCCTGGAGCAGAGTGCCAAAGAGCAGACGGATTACACCTATCCGGAGAAATTCACTGGGGACTGGGTCAGTCAGGAGGGAAGACTTACCATCCACGCCGACGCGCAGGTGGTGGCGGAGCTGGGGACGGTGCTTCCCACCGCCACCGTGACGCCCAGAGACTTTACACAGGAGGACGTGGACACCCTACTGCGGGTGCTTTTGAAGGGACAGCCGCTCTACAGCACTGTCATGACGAAGCAGGAATGTCAGGATTCCATTGACTTTGTCAACTCCCCCAAATGGCACGCCGACCCGGACGCCCCGGAACAGACACCGGAGCAGCTGGAAGAACGCCGCAAGGAGATCATCGCCTATTACACCGCGGAAATGGCGAAGGCACCGGAGGAAAAGCCCATCATCCACGGCTTTGAGGATTCCGGAACGCCCAATGAGGTCAGCGGCGATGCGACCGTGGATGGAGCCAAGTACGAAATCAACATCATGAACCGCTTCGGCGGGGACTGGACGAACGCGACGATTGTCAACAGCGACTTTAAGTATTACCGCAGCACCGACTGGGGCAGCATTTCCAAAGAGGACGCCATTGCCAGGGCGGATGAGGTGATGCAGGAGCTGGGTCTTAGCGATATGGTTCTGGCCGACGCGCAGACGCCCAGAGAGGGCGAACGGAAAGGCACCTGGGAGCTTTACTATACCCCCAGCGTAAACGGCGTGCCCATTCCCGGCATCCGGGAGGATCATGTGTTCAGCGATCCAGCCATCGGAGAGGATCATCAGTACTGGACTTACCGCTGCTCAGAGGAGACCAACGCGGATACCGTTTCCTGGTACATGGAAAGCGTCTGGATCACGGTGGGAAGGGACGGCATTCTTTCCTTCGAGTGGGACGCTCCCAGCACCGAGCCGGTTATCAGGGAAACGCAGACCGCCCTTATGCCCTTTGAGGACATTGCGTCCATCGCAAACACCATGCTGCCCGTGGTGGTCATCGGACCGTCGGAAGCCCGCAGTCTCGTGGAGATCGACAAGATCAACGGCGACGAGACATACATGGACGTGGAGATTACGAAGGTCTCCCTGTCGCTGATGCGCATCCGGGATAAGGGCTCCTTGCAGGGGACGATCGTTCCCGTGTGGGATTTCTGGGGAACGTGGGACTGGTATGAGCCCGGAGACAACGCCTCGGAGTCCATGAAAAAGGGCGCGAACTATGTGACCCAGCCCATGCTGACCCTGAACGCCATCGACGGCAACGTCGTCAGCCGGATGTTTGGATATTGACAGAAAAACCGGGAGCAGTCCGAAACGGATTGCTCCCGGCGGCTTTTTGGGAAGCTCTGATGAAATCTCCACTCACGGCCGGAGGGCGGATTGATTCAAAGCTTCCTTAGAATTCGACGAAAAGCGTATGCGTAATGGCAAAAGCACTAAAAATACAAGAGGCATTTTAGCAATAGAGACGAAAAATAAAAAATGTATTGACTTAAGGCGGAAGCCTGCATATAATATAGCTGTAATGAAACCGATTTCATCAATTAATTAACGTTTTATTTCTGATTTTCAATGGAATATGCAGGAATAATGATAAATATTACTGCGATTTATTGGGAATAAAATGAAAAAATTGCATTGAATAGAAATCGGTTACAAAAACAAGGGGATGATATTATGAAGAAAAAGAAGCTGATTATCGACACCGACATCGGAACGGATTTCGACGATGCATTTGCCGTCCTGCTTGCCGGGGTCAGCGAGGAGGTTGACTTTCTGGGCGTAACGACCGTTTGGTCAAGAGCACATGAGAGAGCCAGAATCGCAAAAAAGGTGCTGGCAATTGCCGGGAGAGAGGATGTTCCGGTGTTTGCCGGAATCAGCAAGCCAATCGATCAAAGCGAAAACGTTTGGTACGGATATGAAGGCGGCGGAATTCTTGACGAAGGCGATGAAAGCAATGACGCGCTGGAACCTGAAAAGAAGCATGCAGTAGACTTCATTATTGACACAGTTATGGCTAACCCCGGGGAGGTCACGCTGATTACCTTGGGTTCGCTGTCGAACCTGGCGGTCGCCTTGATCAAAGAGCCGATGATTGCGCAAAATCTCAAGGAGGTAATCTCGATGGGCGGCGTGATCGTCCCTATCGTGGATAAAATGGGAATCTCCCGTTCTCCCATTGAGGAATATAACTTCAACTGTGACAAAATCGCTACGGAGATTGTATTCAAATCCGGTGTCAATCTGACAATCATCCCCATCGATGTCACATTGAAGGTTCCTGTTCCGCCTACATATGTGCAGATGCTCAAGGATTGTGATAGACCAATCGCAAAAGCGGCTTATCGTATGCTGGAGGTTTGGCCGGAGCAGGAAAAAATACTGTATATCAGTGGTGGTGTACCGACCGAGCACACGGACCTCTGGATGCATGATCCGCTGTGTGTGGCAACACTGATCAACAGGGACTTTGTGGATCTGTTTGACCTCCACATTGATATCGAGTACGGCCCCACGTTCATTCCCAGAGAGCTTATTGTTCGGGACGACATTCTCCGCACGGTACCCAAGAAACTGCCGCCCAACTGCCGTGTTGCACTCGGCGTTCGCAGTGAAGAATTTGCCAAGTTTATCATTGGCAGATTTTGTAAGAATTGAGCATCCGTCTGGGCAGAACTCACTGGCAAAGCGAGTCGTCGGTGTAACAGCACGCTCAACAAAGCCTGCAAATAAGAAGTCAATCTCTGAGAAAGACTTCTGTTTGCGTGATGACACGAACATGTGGCTCTGCCGGTTCAGGCAGCGAGAGACCTCGTCTCGTAGCTGACTGCCATATTTTCGATACAATTATCAATTATATAGTAATAAAGGAGATATCATTATGAAACGAGTAATTGTAATTTGCCTTACCCTGGTGCTGGTTTTTTCTCTCTGTGCCTGCGGACAGTCCGATAAGCCTGTCACCGAGAAAGCCACTGAAGGGGTTGTCGAGAAAACGGAAACTGAAAGCGCAAAGTCCGGCTTCACCATGGGTGTTGTAGTTAAGGTTGACGTACCCTGGTTTGATCGGCTGAACCAGGGACTCCAGCGGTATGCAGAAGAATACGGCTGCACGATCAATCTCTACGCCCCCTCTTCGCCGGATGCATCCCAGCAGGTGGCCTATATTGAAGACCTGATTGCACAGCAGGTTGATGTCATCGGTATTATCCCCGTATCTACTGAAGCGCTGGAAACGGTACTGCAAAAAGCACGGGATCAGGGAATCGTTGTTGTGAGCCATGAGGCACCTACCCTCAAAAATACCGATGCGGATGTGGAAGCTTTTACCGATGAAGCATTCGGCGAATTTTTCATGCAGAGCCTTGCCAAAGCAATGAACTACGAAGGTGAATACGCAACCATTATCGAATCCCTTATGAACCCCAATCATAACATTTGGACAGATTCCGCCATTGCCTATCAGGTTGCAAATTATCCGGACATGACCTGTGTCAGCTCCAAGAATGAAACAAATGCTGATGTGAGCCAGGCTCAGAGTATTTGTGAGGAGCTCATGAAAACCTACCCCAACCTCAAAGGCATCATGGGTACCGGTTCCGCCGATATTGTCGGTGCGGGTCTCGCAATTGAAAACAAGGGTATGATTGGTAAAATTGCTTCGGTTGGTTGTACATCCCCTGCTGATGCAGCACAGTATCTGGAGTCCGGCAGCGTGTCTATGATCGGCCTTTGGGATCCTGCCAATGCGGGATATGCAATGTGCAAGCTGGCGCAGATGGTTATTGACGGCACGACGACTTTTGAGGATGGCGTTGACCTTGGGATTGAAGGCTACAATAGCTGCTCCGTTCACGATAAGGTCTATGTTGTCGGTAATGCCATGATGGGCTGTTATGCCGGCGATGATGTGTCCGGCTTGGGCTTCTGATAAGCGTTATCAGGTAGATCGATATAAGCTTACGGGCAGCGCAGCGACAAAAACGCTGCGTTGCCCTGCTCTTTGACGGATATGAGTGAGGTAATACTATGGATAGACCCATCTTAAAACTGACAGGAATAAGCAAATCATTCTCAGGGGTCAAGGTGCTGAACAACATCAGTCTGGAAATTCTTCCGGGTACAATTTATTGCTTGGCTGGCGAAAACGGATGCGGAAAATCTACGTTGATTAAAATTATTTCCGGCGTGTATTCAGCCGATGCCGGAACGATCGAGCTGGATGGCCGCATGGTGAAACGTATGACGCCTCAGGAGGCAATGAACGGGGGCATTGAGGTAATCTACCAGGATTTTTCGGTTTTCCCCAATTTGACGGTAGCTGAGAATATCGTGCTCAATACCGAAATAACAGAACGGCGAAAGCTCGTAAATTGGAAGAGCGTAACGGAACAGGCTCAGGCTGCGCTGGACAAGATTGGCGTAAAGATTCCTTTAGATGCAATGGTGGAGACGCTGCCGGTCGCAAGCCGCCAGCTTATTGCAATCTCCCGCGCTTTAGCGCACAACGTAAGAATCCTGATCATGGACGAGCCTACAACGGCACTCACAAAGAAAGAGGTGGATGCGCTTTTCTCTGTGGTGAAGGGGCTGAACCGAAGCGGTATCAGTGTCATTTTTGTAAGCCACAAAATGGATGAGGTCATGCAGCTTTCTCATCGAATCATTGTCATCCGAAATGGAGAACAGGTTGCAGAAGGGGAAAGCTCGTCCTTTTCGAAGGAGCGACTTGTATATTGCATGACAGGCCGTCATATTTCTCAGGGCATTAACAGCCCAACTCCCAGAGAGGAAGCTCCCGTTGTGCTGCGCGTACAGGATATAAGCCAAAAAGGCGGCTTTAACAACATCAGCTTTGATTTGAAAAAGCATGAAATAATCGGAATAACCGGTCTTTTGGGTTCCGGCCGTACGGCATTGGCCAATGCTCTTTTCGGAATTCGTAAAATCGATTCGGGTAAAATTCTATTAGACGATCAGGAAATTCACCTCAAGAACGTACGAAGCGCCGTTCGACACGGGATAGCCTATGTACCTGAGGATCGGCTTACAGAGGGCCTGTTCTTAGACCAAAGCATTGACTTAAACATTGTCATTACGGTTCTCAACAAGATTAAAACCAGAATTGGAAGCATTGATCACCGCCGTGTCAAATCTTTTTCGGCAGATTGGATCAACGCACTTCATATAAAGGCGCAAACTGGCGCACAACCTGCAAGGACGCTTTCCGGTGGAAATCAGCAGAAAATTGTAATTGCCAAATGGCTTGCGACAGACCCCAAGGTGCTGATCCTGAACGGGCCAACAGCCGGCGTGGACATTGGCGCAAAAACGGATATCATTCAGCTTATTCGTTCGCTGGCGGAAGACGGGATGAGTATTATTTTGGCGTCAGACGACGTATCGGAGATATTGGCCTGCTGCGACAGAATATTCATCATGAGCAACGGGCGCATAGTAAAACAAGTAAAAACCGACGAGACGAGCGAACGTGAGCTTAATGAGATGATACGCGGAAAGGAGACTCAATAATGAAACGCCTATTATCGAAAAACGAGTTCTATCTATTTGCAATTCTGCTGGCAGTGTGTGTGACCATCGGAGCAATCAATAACACATTCTTCGCCGCCGGCAATATTGTAGACCTTTTTCGTACGGCCACACCGTATGGGATTTTTGCTGTTGGAATTATGATGGTGGTCGTGTCCGGCGGCATAGATATTTCTTTTCCGGCAATCGCCACACTCAGTACTTACGCCACACTTTTGATACTGATCAACAGCAACATCCCAGGCAGCTTGCCGCTGTTCTTTATTATTTCCTGCGCTATTGGCTTTATTCTTGGCTCGATAAACGGTGTGTTTATTGCATACTTTGAGTTTCCGCCGCTCATTGTCACATTGGCAACGCAAAGCATTTACTACGGCATTCAGTACGTTTTTCTTGGCAGTAAACGACTCACCTCCCTGCCCGTGTATATAAACGATTTTTCCAAAGCCGGTTTTTTCTCCGTTGTGGATGAGTCCGGGATGACGTCCATGTTTCCACAGTACTTTGCGGTTCTTGCCGTCGTACTTTTGATTGCGGTATTCGTCCTTCGATACACCTTGGTGGGCAGAGGAATCTATGCAATTGGCGGAAGTAAGGTCTCTGCCGCAAGGGTCGGCTTCAAAGTCAGGACGATCCAGATGCTGCTCTACAGCGCTGCAGGGGTAATCGCTGCTGTGGGAGGCGTTGTGTACACGGTTATGACGAGGCAGGGAAACCCCGCGGCCCTGCTGGGACTGGAGATGACAATCATCTCAATTGCAGTTCTGGGTGGCATTGATATTGCCGGCGGCAAAGGCAGTATTTTGGGACTGACCCTCGGACTGGTATTCTTTATTGTAATCAATAACAGTCTCATCCTGATTGGACTCAGTTCCTATTGGAAGACATTTGCTTTGGGTGTGGCGATGTACATGTATGCCTCGGCGATTGCCTTAAAAAGCAAAATACAAAAAAAGAAGGTACGTGAGATTGACACAAAGGACAATGACGTGGGGAGGGATCATTCATGAACGTTCGTAAGCTTGCTCGAGCAGATACAAGAGAAGATTCCGGTAATACCTTGGTTCTGACTGGCGTATTCCTTGCGTTTTTCTTTGTTATGTCGGTACTGTCACCCAAGATATTCCTCAGCATGGGCACTATGAGGTCCTTATTTGTCCAGCTGCCGGAGTTTGGAATATACGCATTTGCAATGATGCTGGCAATGCTCACCGGCGGTATTGACTTGTCAATCGTGAGTGCCGGCAATTTGGCAAGCATTATTGCCAGCAATTATATGATCTGGCGGATGTCTCAATCGCAGGTGCCCGGACAGCTGCAGATTGTTCTGACGGGTTTGCTGATAGCGTTGGCGGTGGGGGCGTTCTGCGGTGCATTGAACGGAATCTCCGTAGCCGTTGTTGGAATTCCTCCTATGCTCGCGACATTGGCCAGTATGCAGATGTTCAACGGGGTATCCATGATTCTGACGCAAGGCTCATCGGTACAGGGACTTCCGGAATTATTCTCCCAGATTGGAGCGAAAACAGTTGCCGACATCATTCCGATTACAATGCTGGCGTTTCTTGTCATTGCAGTCATTCTACACTACATACTGGACTACACTGCACTAGGATTTAAAATATATATGTTCGGGTCAAACTCTGTGGCCGCAGAATACAGTGGAATCAACAATACCGCCGTCGTTATTCTGACATACACCATTGGGGGGCTTCTCTCGGCCATTGCAGGCATTATAGTGACTAGTCGTGCCATGTCAGCAAAAATGGATTATGGCTCTATTTACCAGCTTCAGGCGATTCTTGCCGTAGTCTTGGGAGGCATTAGTCCAAGTGGCGGAAAAGGAAAAGTTTGGGGAGTTGTCCTTGCGGTTATGTCGCTCCAGGTATTGTCAACCGGCCTGAATATTCTCAATCTTTCCGCTTCCTCGTATCTAAAGAACCTGGTTTGGGGACTTCTCCTGTTGGCGGTATTGACGCTTAAGTTCTTCATAAGGAAGAAGGCGTAACGACAAACTCGTAAACTACGCCAACCGAAAAAGGGAATCCAAGGAAACCGGGGATTCACCATACATTATATTCATCTTAAATCTATTTTACAAGAAAGGCGGCCGTTTGCCTGCACTTGTTCACTCCTATTTGTGTGAAAGCACCGCGGCCGAATGTGCAATTTATATGAAATTTGGAATCTACTACCCGTATTGGGAAAAAGAATGGGGCGGAGACGCTATTGGATATATTGAGCGGGTCAAGCGGCTGGGCTTTGACGTGCTGGAAGTGGCTACAGCTGACTTCGCTGGAAAACCTGGTGACTACTTTACAGAGATGCGTAAAGCGGCTGAATACAATGGCATCTTGCTCACGGGTGGTTATGGACCCAGCGTAGAAAATAACATTGGTGCCTCCAAACCGGATAACGTGCGGCATGCTCTGGAATTTTACAAGCGAATGTTTGAACAGATGGAGCTGGCTGGGATTCGCATCTTGGGTGGCGCACTGTATTCCTACTGGCCGGTTCAATTTGACGGTGATTTGGACAAGCCGGCCGATTTTGAACGTAGTGTTGCCGGAATGCAAAAGCTGGCAGAGATAGCGGCGGATCACGGGATTATTTTGAACATGGAATCTCTTAACAGATTTGAGGGTTATCTGATTAACACGTGCCAGGAATGTGTGGATTACGTGGATGCCGTCAACAAGCCAAACGTGAAGGTTATGCTGGACACCTTTCATATGAACATTGAGGAGGACTCGCTAATCGATGCAATCACTGCTTCCGGATCGCGGTTGGGTCATTTTCATGTTGGCGAAGCGAATAGAAAGCCTCCCAGACCCGGGCGTATGCCTTGGAGCGAAATTGGAAAGGCACTGAAGGAAATCGGATACGATGGTTGTGTGGTCATGGAGCCGTTTGTCGTCCCCGGCGGAAGTGTCGGCAGGGATGTCCATGTCTGGCGTAATCTTTTCCCGGAATTATCCGCGGATTATCTTGACAAACAAGCAGCCGATTCTGTAAAATATCTTAGGGAGCAATTTGAAGTATAGTATGAAGGTGGCATAATGGAGTTTGTAACAATAAAGGATATTTCCCAAAAAGCGGGGGTATCCCCGGCGACTGTCTCGAGGGTTCTTAACAATCCATCCATTGTCAATCCTGCCACTCGAGAAAAAGTGGAGCGTATAATGAACGAGCTCCATTATGTGCCATCGGCGGTAGCCCGGAATTTATCAAAGTCCTCGTCTACTATCATAGGAGCAATCGTTGCTGATATTTCAAACCCCTTTCTCAGCCAATTGCTGAAGGGTGTCCTCACGGTGTGCGACAGGGAAGGCTATATGCTTATTTGCATGGATAACAGCGATAATATGAATAGTGATTTTCGCGCACTTAATGCCATGAGAGAACAGCGGGTAGCCGGCCTGATTTACGCACCAGCGGTAGACTATTCATACTATTCAAAAACAGAAAAGCTCAAGCATTTTATCGATGCGCTGTGTGCGCCCGTGGTTTTGGTAGACCGCAAAGTCTGCTGGGATGAAATACCCTTTGATGGCGTATTCTTCAATGATTATGAGGCGATCAAGAAAGCTGTCCATGCTTTGGCAGCCAGCGGCCATCGAAGAATTGCACTTATTAACAGCGATGAGAAGAACGCTCTGTCAGATAACCGACTTTGCGCATATTTGGATGGAATCCGGGAAGCCGGACTGGAGGCAGACCAAGAGTTGATTTATGCGAAGGGGGCGTATTCTCTGGAGTCCGGATACCGGCAAACCAAAGAATTGCTCCGTTCCAAGAGCAGGCCGACAGCCGTCATAACCTGTAACAACCTTCTTTCTCAGGGCTTTATGAAAGCAGCTGGCGAAGCAAAGGTTACGGCAGAACAGATCACCCATATCGGCCTGGACAATCTCGAAATGACAGAAACTCTGGGTATTAAGTATAATCATATAGAGCGGGATCCTGGCTTGATGGGGGAGAAGGCCGCTGAGATGCTATTCTGGCGAATGGCTCATCCTCGCGGTGCAAAGCAGGCGTTGCTGCTCGATGCACCACTTGTTTTACAGACCAATACGATCTAGGGAACCTCTGATTAAATCGTCAAGAGCTGTGAGCGGAGCTTTTTCGGTACCGTAGAGCGGACTGAAAAGGATCCGCTCACAGCCGCAGACGATTTATTCAGAGGTTCCTTAGTGTTAACCATTTTACAGAAAACTCAATTTTTTTGCCGCCTATTATACCGGCGATGTATGAACATTTCTACCAATAGAAACAGCCGGGACACCCCGACTTCCACAACTTACCCCTCAAATGCCAACTTACCCCTCAAGCGGCAAAATCGGCGGAGAAATAATTAAATTGTATCAATCTCGGTGTTTTCATATCATAGCATTAAGAGAACACTCCACAAATGAATATTAGCGTAATTCATGCAAATACAGCTGAATAAACATTCTCTCCTGAAATTTCACGGATGTAGGGTGGTTGTTGTCTTGTGGGATATGCGCAGAAATTGATTTCCGTGGAAAGTACATCAGGAATATTGCAAACCGGCGGGAAATAGAGTATGATAAAGGAACCGAAAAAATCTGCGCAAATTGATTGCCTGGGGGTATAGAAAGATGACCATTGACGACTTGACCATCGGCCAGTCCGGCGTGATTTCTCAGGTGGGCGGCGAGGGGCCGCTGCGCCTGCGGTTTCTGGATATGGGGCTGATTCCCGGAACAAAGGTAACCCTGCAAAAAATCGCGCCTATGGGCGACCCGATTCAGATTCAGGTGCGGGGCTATGAGCTGACCATCCGCCGGGAGGATGCCCGGAAAATCGCGCTGAAGGAGGAGACGGTATGATTTTTGCGTTGGCAGGAAACCAGAACTGCGGCAAAACCACCCTGTTCAACGCCCTTACCGGCTCCAATCAGCATGTGGGCAATTTCCCCGGCGTTACGGTGGATCAGAAGGCGGGGGTGATCAAGGGAACCAATCACCAGGTGGTGGACCTGCCCGGTATTTACTCCATCCGTCCCTATACCCAGGAGGAGATCGTTACCCGGGATTTTATCCTCAAGTCCAAGCCCGACGCCATTATCAACATCGTGGACGCCACCAACATGGAACGGAATCTCTATCTGACGCTTCAGCTCCTGACGCTTCAGGTGCCTACGGTGATCGCCCTGAACATGATGGACGAGCTGGTGGGCAACGGCGGCAGCGTGGACGTGCAGAAAATGTCGGAGGCCATCGGTGTTCCGGTGGTTCCCATATCCGCGGCGAAAAATCAGGGCATCACCGAGCTGGTGGATACGCTGCTCGACACCGCCTCCCGCCGGGTGACGCCCAAGGTGCAGGATTTCTGCCCCGAGGGGCCGGTGCATCGATGCATCCACGCGGTGTGCCACATCATTGAGGATCATGCCCAGCGTGTCAACATCGCCCGCCGCTTCTGCGCCATGAAGCTCATTGAGGGCGAGCAGGACTTTTTCGACGCGCTGGAGCTGAGCCAGAACGAAAAGGAACTGATCGAGCACACCATCATCGAGATGGAGCATGAGACCGGGCTGGACAGAAATGCCGCCCTGGCGGACATGCGCTATAATTTCATCGAGAAGGTCTGCAGCCAGTGCGTGGTGAAGGCAAAGGAAAGCAAGGAACACCGGCGCAGTATGCAGATCGACAAGGTGCTGACCCACCGGATTTTCGCCATTCCGCTGTTTATCGCCATTATGGGACTGGTGTTTTTCCTGACCTTCAACGTGGTGGGCGCGTTCCTGTCCGACGTGATGGCCTACGCCATTGACGGACTGACCATTCTGGCCGACCGGGCGCTGACGGCCTACGGCATCAACCCTGTGGTACACAGCCTGATCATCGACGGCATTTTTGCCGGCGTTGGCAGCGTTGTGAGCTTCCTTCCTCTGATCGTGACGCTGTTTTTCTTCCTGTCCATTCTGGAGGACAGCGGCTATATGGCGCGGGTGGCCTTTGTCATGGACAAGCTGCTGCGGAAGATCGGCCTTTCCGGAAGAAGCTTCGTGCCCATGCTGGTGGGCTTCGGCTGCTCCGTCCCTGCCATCATGGCGACGAGAACCCTTTCCTCCAACCGGGATCGGAAGATGACCATTCTGCTGACCCCCTTCATGAGCTGCTCGGCGAAAATTCCCATTTACACCCTGTTTGCCGCCGCGTTTTTCCCGGGGCATGAGCTGCTCGTGATGTTGGCACTGTATTTCGGCGGCATTCTGGTGGGCATTCTGGTGGCGCTGGTTCTGAAAAATACCGCCTTTAAGGGCAATCCCGTTCCCTTTGTAATGGAGCTGCCCAATTACCGCTTCCCCTCGGCAAAATCCGTGGTTCTGCTGATGTGGGAGAAGGCGAAAGACTTCCTGACCCGGGCATTTACGGTGATTTTCATGGCGACGGTTATCATCTGGTTCATGCAGACCTTTGATACCCGGCTGAACGTGGTGGAAAACAGCGCAAGCAGCATTCTCGCCGCCCTGGGTCGGCTGGTGTCGCCCATCTTTGCGCCCCTGGGCTTCGGCGATTGGCGGATGGTAACGGCGCTGGTGTCCGGCTTCACTGCGAAGGAAGCGGTGGTCAGCACCTTCGGCGTGATTCTGGGGGTCAGCACGGAGCAGCTTGGCGCTGCCCTGCATTCCCTGTTTACCACGGCGTCGGCGGCAAGCTTCCTCGCCTTCTGCCTGCTGTACACTCCCTGTGTGGCGGCGGTTTCCACCATCAGGACGGAGCTGAAATCCGGCTGGAAAACGGTGGGAATCGTGTTTGCGCAGTGTCTGGTGGCCTGGCTGGCGGCATTTGTGGTCTACCATGTGGGACTGCTGCTGGCATGAGTTGGATGGATTATCTGCTGCTCGCCCTGATCGGCGGGTACTGCGTGTACTTACTGCTGCGCAGAAAGAAAAAGGACGGCTGCTGCGGGGACTGCTCCCGGTGCGGCGGCTGCAAAAAGTAAACGACCCGCTGTCATCCGATTCCGGTGGATGACAGCGGGTTTTTGCACTATATTATTGCTTCCTTCGCCGGTTATACAGCTTGGCGAGGCCGCCCTCGCTGGTTTCCCGGAAGCGGTGATCCAGATTGACGCCGGTTTCCCGCATGGCACGGCACACCATGTCGTAGCTGATGTTCCGGGAGCCGGTGAGAAAATAGCTCAGATTGCAGGCGTTCATCGCCCGCACTGCGGCCACGGCGTTGCGTTCGATGCAGGGAATCTGCACAAGACCGCAGATGGGGTCGCAGGTCAGACCCAGATGATGCTCCATGGCGACCTCCGCGGCGTACTCCACCTGATCCAGATCCTGATGGTACAGCTCCGCCAGCGCCGCCGCGGCCATGGAGCAGGCGGTGCCGATCTCTGCCTGACAGCCGCACTCCGCCCCGGAGATGGAGGCGTTGGTCTTGGTCAGGTTGCCGATGATGCCGGCGGTGGCGAGACCCCGGCAGATCTGCGCGTCGGTAAAGCCCTTCGTCACCTGGGCGTATTTGAGGACGGCGGGCAGTACGCCGCAGGCGCCGCAGGTGGGGGCGGTGACGATGGTGCCGTTGTCCGCGTTCTGCTCGGCGACGGCGTAGGCATAGGCGGCGATCATCTGAAACTCCTTCATGGCCGGATTTTCGTCATCGGGGTGCTGCTCATACAGGTATTTTGCCTTGCGCTGGACGTTCAGGCCGCCGGGAAGCACACCGGTTTTGGAAAGACCCTCGTCAATGGACTGCTTCATGGTCTGCCAGACGTCCAGAAGGAACGCCCAGATCTCCGGCCCCTCGTTCAGCTCTACGTAGTCGCTGAGGGTCTGGATGTAGCGCCACTTGCAGAAATCGGCGATCTCCGCGAAGGAATGCTCCACGTAGACCTCCTCGCTCTCGGCGTCCGTCCGGCCGGGGATGCGGATGTCGCCGCCGCCGATGGATTCCACCCGCAGCCTGTCCGTTTCCGCCCCGTTTTTCAGGGCAATCAAATCCATGGTGTTGGGGTGGGCGGAGGCGGGGAGCGCCTCGTCGGAGAAGACAATCTCCGTGGGGACGGGAGCAAGAACCTCCCGCAGCACCCGGTCGGTGCCGTGACCCACGCCGGTTTTGCTCAGAGAGCCGTAGAGGATCACCCGGAAGCCGTCGGCCTGGGGATGGGCGCCCTTAAAATAGTTCGCGGCACGCTCCGGCCCCATGGTATGGGAGGAGGAGGGGCCTTTGCCGGTTTTGTAGATTTCACGGATGGATTTCATAGAGGAACCTCCGAATTTCTATATCTGCCGGGGAACCGGCGGAGTACTATTTTCTTTAGTATAGCAAATTCGGGAGGAAATTACAATGGGTTTTCCTCCCGGTTTTGCAGCGCTTCCAGGCTCAGCTCTCCCGCCAGTTTGTAAAGGCTGTCGCAAAGTACCTGCTCCAATGGCAGCCCTGCCCAGGCGGCGACCCGGGAATAAAACAGAGCCACGGTAGGCTCCAAGTACAGTGTTACCTTCGTCATAAGCGCCTCCTGGGGTCGAAAAAATTTCTCAAAAACCTCTGCTCCATCCTATGCAGACCCTTGACAATGGTGCTATAATAAGATATCTAGATTTGGGAATCGAGGATGAGGAAATATGGCAAAAGAGAAAAAGGTGGAGCAGATCACCGACATGGAGGTCGATTTTGCGCAGTGGTATACGGACGTGTGCCGGAAGGCCGAGCTGGTGGAGTACGCCTCCGTCAAGGGCTTTACCATCCTGCGCCCCTATGGCTACGCCATCTGGGAGAACATGCAGCGGATCATGGACGGCGAATTCAAGAAAACCGGCCATGAGAACGTGGCAATGCCCGTGCTGATCCCGGAGAGCCTGCTGAAAAAGGAAGGCGAGCTGGTCAACGGATTTGCCCCCGAGGTGGCCTGGGTCACCATGGGCGGCAGTGAGAAGCTGGAAGAGCGTCTGGCCTTCCGTCCCACCTCCGAGACCATGTTCTGCGACCACTGGTCGAACATTCTGCAAACCTACCGGCAGCTGCCCATGCTGTATAACCAGTGGTGCTCCGTCATCCGTTGGGAGAAGACCACCCGTCCCTTCCTTCGTTCCCGGGAATTCTGGTGGCAGGAGGGTCACACCATCCATGAGACCGCCGAGGAGGCCAAGGCCGAGACGGAGCAGCAGCTGAAGTGCTACGCCGATTTCTTTGAAAATGTCCTGGCCATCCCCGTGGTACCCGGACAGAAGACCGAGAAGGAGAAGTTCGCCGGCGCCGAAGCAACCTACACCGTGGAGTGCATGATGAAGGATCACAAGGCGCTTCAGGGCGCGACCTCCCACTATTTCGGCGATAAGTTCAGCCGCGCCTACAACGTCACCTTTACCGGCCGGGACAACAAGCAGCAGTACCCCTTCCAGACCTCCTGGGGCAGCACGACCCGGATGATCGGCGCGGTGATCATGACCCACGGCGATAACAACGGCCTGGTTCTGCCCCCCAAGATCGCCCCCATTCAGGTTATCATTCTGCCCATCGCCCAGCACAAGCCCGGCGTTCTGGAAGCGGCGGCGCAGCTGAAAGAGCGCCTGGTGAAGGCGGGATTCCGGGTGAAGGTGGACGATTCCGACAATTCCATGGGCTGGAAGTGCGCCGAGTACGAGATGAAGGGCGTGCCGCTGCGGGTAGAGTGCGGCCCGAGAGATCTGGAAAACGGCCAGTGCATTCTGGTGCGCCGGAACGACGGCGAGAAGACCGTGATCAAGCTGGAAGACCTGGAACAGGCCGTGGAAGCCCAGCTGGAGCTGGTGCAGAAGGGCATGTACGAGAAGGCAAAGAAGAATCTGGAGGAGCACATCTTCGAGGCGCACTCCATTGAGGAAGCCAAGGAGCTTCAGCAGAAGAACGGCGGCTTCATCAAGACCATGTGGTGCGGCGACGAAGCCTGCGAGCTGAAGATGAAAGAGGTCGCCGGCATGTCCTCCCGGTGTATGCCGCTCAAGCAGGAGCATCTGGGCGACACCTGCGCCTGCTGCGGAAAGCCCGCCAAGCACATGATCTACTGGGGCGTTGCGTACTAAGAAGTAATAGACAGAAATGCAGGTCTGCCGAAAGGCAGACCTGCTTCTGGGGCCGTAAGTTTACATAATATGGAGGAATATGGAGAAAATTCTGATTATTGGCTGCTCCGGCAGCGGAAAATCCACCCTTGCCGTGGCTTTGGGAGAAAAGCTGGGCTTGCCGGTGGTGCATCTTGACCAGCTGTGGTGGAAAGAGGGCTGGCGTAATGTGACCCGGGAGGAATTTGACTCCCGGCTGGCCATGGCGATGAACATGGACGGATGGATCATCGACGGAAATTACAGCCGCACCATGGAAATGCGGCTGGCGAAATGCGACACCGTTATTTATCTGGATTTTAACCGCTGGGCGTGCCTGCGGGGGATGTGCCAGCGGGTGTTCGGCAATTACGGGAAGGTGCGTCCCGACATGCCGCAGGGCTGCCCCGAGCGGTTTGATCCGTCCTTTGTGAAGTGGATCTGGGATTACAACAAAAATAACCGGGTGCGCAATTACATGTACCTCGCCCAGGCGAAGCACGCCAAGACAATCGTTCTGAAAAACCGGAAGGAGGTCAAGGCATTCCTCCGGAATCTGGGGGACACGCTGCCCGATTGAAGCCGGTACGGTAAAATTTGACAGCCCCAACCGTCAGGTTGGGGCTGTAGAGATATTGAATTCTTACACGATACCCTGGGCGCTCATGGCGTCGGCGACCTTCAGGAAGCCCGCAATGTTGGCGCCGGCAACGTAGTTGCCTTCCATGCCGTATTCCTTGGCGGCGGCATCCAGATTGTGGAAGATGTTCACCATGATGGTTTTCAGCTTGGCGTCCACTTCCTCGAACGTCCAGCTGAGGCGCTCGGAGTTCTGGGTCATTTCCAGCGCGGAGGTGGCGACGCCGCCGGCGTTGGAGGCCTTGCCGGGGCAGAACAGAACGCCGTGCTCCTGCAGGTAGGCGGTGGCGTCCAGAGAGGTGGGCATGTTCGCGCCCTCGGCCACGGCGAAGCAGCCGTTTGCCACCAGCGTCTTGGCGTCGTCCAGCAGAAGCTCGTTCTGGGTGGCGCAGGGCAGAGCCACGTCGCACTTTACCGTCCACACGCCCTTGCCCTCGTGGTAGACGGAGTTGGGGCGTGCCTTGGCGTACTCGGTCAGACGGGCGCGGCGCACCTGCTTGACGTCGATGAGGGTGGCCACATCGATGCCGTCGGGATCGTAAATCCAGCCGGTGGAATCGGAACAGGTGACGGGCTTGGCGCCCAGCTGCCAGGCTTTTTCGATGGCGTAGGTCGCCACGTTGCCCGCGCCGGAGACCACAACGGTCTTGCCCTCCAGGGACTTGCCGTTGCAGCGGAGCATTTCGTCCGTCAAGTACAGCAGGCCGTAGCCGGTGGCCTGGGTACGGGCAAGGCTGCCGCCGTAGGAAAGACCCTTGCCGGTGAGGACGCCCTCGTACAGATTGCGGATGCGCTTGTACTGGCCGAACAGGTAGCCGATCTCCCGGCCGCCCACGCCGATGTCACCGGCGGGAACGTCGGTATCCGCGCCGATGTACTTATACAGCTCCGTCATGAAGCTCTGGCAGAAGGCCATGACCTCCCGGTTGGACTTGCCCTTGGGGTCAAAGTCGGAGCCGCCCTTGCCGCCGCCGATGGGCAGGCCGGTGAGGCTGTTCTTGAACACCTGCTCAAAGCCCAGGAACTTGATGACGCTTAAGGTAACGCTGGGATGGAAGCGCAGACCGCCCTTGTAGGGGCCGATGGCGCTGTTGAACTGGACGCGGTAGCCGTTGTTCACCTGAACCTGACCCTTGTCGTCCACCCAGGGAACCCGGAACAGAACGGCGCGCTCGGGGGTGGTCAGACGCTCCAGCAGAGCGTCCCGGCGGTAAGCGTCCTCGTTTTTCTCGATCACGGGACGCAGAGATTCCAGAACCTCATAGACCGCCTGATTGAACTCGGGCTGGTCGGGATTTTGCTTTTTGACCCGGGCAAGGGTCTCGTCAACATAACTCATGAACAAATGTCCCTCCATGAAAGATTAGTGTACCCGAATTGTAACAGAACCGGGCGGAAAAAACAAGGGGTATCTGCAACTTTTTCGTCGCAGAACTGCATTTTCCACAAAACCGCCAATCCCCGAAGGCGGAAAGAAAGGAGATTTGGAATATTGGAAACCGTCATCTTGCCCGGGGGAGGATCTCCTCCCGGATGACCGAAACGAGGGCGTCCAGCTCCTCGGCGGTGGTGTCCCGGCACAGGGAAATGCGGAAGGAGCCGTCCATGATTTCCGGCGAAAGATTCATGGCTTCCAGCACATGGCTGCGATGTCCCTTGGCGCAGGCGGAACCGGCGGAAACGCAGATGCCATGATCCTGCAGAATGTTGATGGTGTTCTGGGTGGGGACGCCGGGGACGGACAGGGACAGAATGTGGGGCGCGTCGTGAGCGCCGTTGACGACCAGCCCCTCCAGCTCGGAAAGCCGGGAAACGGCATCGTTCAGCAGCGCCCTTTCCCGGGCGGCGTCCGCGTTAAACGTGGCGGACAGGGCGGCGCAGGCGGCGGCAAAGCCGAAAATGGCCGGGGTCGCCTCCGTGCCGCTGCGGTAGCCGCCCTCCTGCCCGCCGCCCTGGAGCAGCGCCGGGAAGGATTTCAGCCGGGGAGAAATGTACAGCGCGCCGCAGCCCTTGGGGCCGTGGATCTTATGGGAGGAGACGGAGATCAGGTCGGCGCCCAGGGTTTTGGCGGCGAAGGGAACCTTCAGAAAGCCCTGCACCGCGTCGGTGTGGAAAAGGGCGTCGGGGCAGAGCCGGTGGGTCAGCCGCGCCATCTGCCGGATGGGCATGACGGAACCGACCTCGTTGTTCACCATCATGACGGAAACCAGAACGGTGTCCTTTCGCAGAGCGGCTTTCAGCGCGTCCATAGAAATGCGCCCCAGACTGTCCGGCTGCAAATAGGTCACGGAGAAGCCCCGGGCTTCCAATTCCTTCATGCAGTTCAGAATGGCGTGATGCTCAATGGCGGTGGTGACGATGTGCTTTCCCCGCTTGCCCATGCGCTTCGCGGTGCCGAATACGGCCCAGTTGTCCGCTTCCGTGCCGCCGGAGGTGAAGAACACCCGGTCAGTCGCCGCCCCCATGGCGGCGGCGACTGCGTGGCGGGCGGTGCGCAGCTCCCGGGCGGCGCGGATGCCGAAATCGTACAGGGCGCTGGGGTTGCCCCAGTTTTCGGTCAGCGCCTTTGTCATGGCCTCCACCGCTTCCGGGCAGGGACGGGTGGTGGCGGAATTGTCAAGGTAAATCATACGGATATCATCCTTTTTCGGTTATTTTCCCACGCAGAACCGCTCGAAAATTCGCGCGGTGATGTCCTCCCGGACGGTTGCGCCGGTGATCTCGCCCATGGCCTCCATGGCCTGCTCCACGTCGGTGAGCACCGCGTCGGGGGTGATCCCCAGCTGCAAGCCCTGAAGCGACCGAAGCATGGCTTCGTAAGCCCGGCGGATGGCGTCAAACTGCCGGGCGTTGGTGAGAATGGAGCCGTCACAGGGCGTTTCGTTTTCAAACATGGCGTCAACGGCGTCCGCAAGCCGGTCAAGCCCCTCGCCGGTTTTCGCGCAGACGGGAATGACGTTCAGGAAGGGCAGCTCCCCCGGCTCCACGGCGCTGCCAAGGTCTGTTTTATTGATGAGCGCCACCGCGTTCTCCTGCTCCATGCACAGATCGATGATGGCCTGATCCTCCCCGTCCAGCGGCTGGGAGCCGTCGCAGACGAAGATCACCAGATCGGCGTTCTCCACCGCTTCCCGGGAACGCCGGACGCCTATGGCTTCCACGGTATCGGCGGTTTCCCGGATACCGGCGGTGTCGATGAGCCGCAGACGGGTGGAACCCAGCAGCACCGTTTCCTCCACCGTATCCCGGGTGGTGCCGGGAACGTCGGTGACGATGCAGCGGTCAAACCCTGCCAGCGCATTCAGAAGGCTGGATTTGCCCACATTGGGTTTGCCCACAATGGCGGCGGCCACGCCCTGCCGGAGGATGCGCCCCTGCCCGTAAGTTTGCAGCAGGGCATACAGCGCTTTGGCATCGCCCCGAAGGCTTTTGCTGTATTGTTCAAGGCCAAAATCCTCAATATCCTCGTCGGGGTAGTCCAGCACCGCGTGGAAATGGCTGCACAGATTGGTCAGGTCGTCGTAAATGGGCGCGAGCTGCTTTTGCAGCTTGCCGCCCACCTGCCCGGCGGCGTTGGCGGCGGCATCGGCGGTGTCCGCTTCGATGAGATCGATGACGGCCTCCGCCTGGGTCAGATCCATTTTCCCGTTGAGGAAGGCGCGTTTGGTGAATTCCCCCCGCTTGGCGGGAAGCGCCCCGGCGAGATACAGAGCCTCCAGCCCCGCCGCCAGCACGGCAGGGGAGCCGTGGCAATGAAATTCCACGGTGTCCTCGCCGGTGTAGGAGTGAGGGGCGCGGGAGACCACCGCCATGCACTGGTCAATGACCCGACGCTGCTTGTCGTGAAGAGCCCCCAGAACCAGACGGCGGTCGGGGGTGTCCCCCAGGGACTTTCCGCTATTCAATGTAAATACCTTATCCGCAGCCGCAATGCAGCCGTTACCCGACAGGCGGATGATGCCGATGGCGGAAACGGAAGCGCCGGTGGATACGGCGGCAATCACGTGGGACATAAAAAGCCTCCTGATTTGATTTTACGCTCGGAGATAGGTCATCCGGCATACCGTTCCATACGGAGCGCTTTTCTGCGCACCGTCCATGCGAAAGCCGTAATGTTCATAAAAACCGATGGCCGGGTCGTTGTTTTCCAACACCCAGAGTGTGACAGGGGAGCGGCGGTCAAGGCGGCTCAGCGTGGCATCCATGAGCTTCCGACCAAGCCCCAGACCCTGGGCTTCTTTCAATAGATAGATGGAAAATACCTCACCGGCACCGGAATCGTCTGTACCGTAGCAGCTGAAACCCACAATCTTTCCGTTCAGCCGGACGACGAGGGTGTTTTCCGGCCAGCGGCGGGCATTCTCCTGACATTTTTCCAACGTCTGACGGGCGATAAATGCTTCCGGCATCCGGCCGGTGTAGGTTTCCTGCCAGCTTTTCCAGTGTACGAAACCCTTCCCGTCGGTATCCTCGGGGCGCATCGGATGAATGTTGACGTCCATTTGGGAAACCTCCCTTATTCTTTCTGCAAAAATGCCAGAGGGTCGCCCTCATCGGCAATGAAGTGCATCAGCATGTACGCGCACATAATGGCCACGTTTTCCTCCCGTAGAATCCGCTTGCATTCCGCCCGGTCGGCGAGGATCACCTGAATGTCCTCCGACGATTCCTGATGTGCCGAGGTGGGGTCGCCGCTGCAATAGCCGAATACGGTGCCGCAGCTTTCGTCGGTCATGCCGATGGTGGTGAAAAACGGCCGGGAACAGGCGCCCGCGTCCACCGGGGTAAAGATAAGCCCGGTTTCCTCGTACATTTCCCGGATACCGGCGGCTGCCGTGTCCTCGCCGCTTTCCACAAGACCGGCGGGAAATTCGTAGACGTAGTCCCCCAGGGGGTAGCGGTACTGGCGGACGAGGACGACCCTGTCCTTTTTCTCTCCGTAAACGCCGAAAAGAACGACGCCGTCGGGCTTGTTCTCGTGAGAAACGGCCTTGAGCTGCTCGATTTTCTTTGCCCGGGAGGCGACAAAATAGGGCGCGGACATTCCGTCCCGGTGGACGGCCTCGAATTCATAAAAGTTCAGAAACCGGGTATCAGACAATTTTTTGATGTTTCCGATTCGGCTCACTGCGGACGCCTCCTAAAATCCATAATATCCTACTATATCATTATAAAATCAAAAAAGCAATGATATTCCGCTCAAATTCCGGGCATACTTCCATAGGGAACCTCTGATTGAATCGTCTTCGGCTGAACAGCGGATCTTTTTCCCCAGCTGTTCGGTGCCAAAAGTGGGAAATACATACAGTATTCCTCCACTTTCGACACCTTCATCTGGTGAAAAATCTCTCGCTGTCAGCTCTCGCCGATTTGATCAGAGGTTCCCTGGAGGAGGGGAAGCCATGACAGATGAACAAATTAAGAGCAGGTTTGCCGAAGCCGGGGATTTCGTGACCCGCACGCTGTGCTGCGGCGGGAATCCCCTCTATGCCTACTACATCGACGGCCTGACCTCCGGCGGGGATATTTCGGAGTATGTATTCAAGCCTATCTCGGAGAATTTGTCCGGAAACATGGAGGAAGCCTACGACGCCGCCCTCCACGGCGCTGTGTATAACTCGGCGGTGTCCGTCTGCGAGGACGTGGACGAGGCGGCGCTGAAGCTGGTGAACGGCTTCTGCATCGTCCTGTTTCCTGGCGCGGGCGCCCTCGCCTTTGAGGTAAAAACCGGCGTCCAGCGGGGGCCGTCCTCTCCCGAAGTGGAGAACACGGTAAAAGGGCCGAAGGACGCCTTCGTGGAAACCATCCGGGTCAACACCAGCCTGATCCGCCGCCATCTGCGGACGCCCGATTTGCGATTGTACGAAACAAAGGTAGGCCGCCGGTCACTGACCAACGTGACGGTGGCGTGGGTGGAGGGCATTACAAACCCGGAATTGGTGAAGCGGATGAAGCGGCGGCTGGATACCATAGATATTGACGGACTTCTGTCGCCGTCGGCGGTGGAGGAGTACGTCACCGGCTCCCGCGCCACGGCGTTCCCGCTGCTGCAATACACGGAGCGGCCTGACCGCTTCTGCCAGGGACTGCTGGACGGCCGGGTCGGGCTGCTGGTGGACGGGCTGCCTCTGGCTTATCTTGCCCCGGCGACGCTGGGGTATCTGCTGGAAAGCCCGGAGGACAGGGGACGGGATTACGTGCTGGCTTCCTGCATCCGCATTCTCCGCTACGGCGCGCTGCTGACGGGGCTGCTGCTGCCGGCAATTTATATTGCCTTCGTCAGCTTCCATCAGGACTGGATACCCCAGCAGCTGCTGAACATTATCCTATTGAACAAGGAAATGGTGCCGTTTTCCACGGCGGCGGAGGTTCTGGGGCTGCTCATCGCCTACGAGCTGTTACAGGAATCGGGGATCCACCTGCCTCAGGCCGTCGGACAGGCAGTCTCCACCATCGGCGGTATTGTGGTGGGAACGGCGGCGGTGGAAGCAAACCTGATATCCCCCGTGGCGCTGGTGGTGATCAGCACGGCGGGGGTGTGCGGCTTTGTCCTGCCAAACAGAGATTTGGCGGAGGCCATTCGGGTCTGGCGGTTCGGTCTGGGTGTGGCGGCGTCGTTTGCGGGCATCAAGGGGCTGATTGCCGGACTTGTGCTTCTGATCGCCCACCTGGCAAGTCTCAAGTGTCTGGACGTGGGCTATCTGACGCCGTTTCCCGGCAACAGGGGGCTTTTTAGGAAACGCCTGAAGAAGGAAAAGACGCGGGATCCGAAGCTCCGCCCGCAAGATGAAAAAAATCAGAAATAAACCCAAAAACCGCTTGACAAACGCTGACACAAGTGGTAATATATGCAAGCTGTTCCGAGAGGAGCGGCTGCGAAGGGAAAGCGCATGCAAAGGAATTTGAAAAAGATCGAAAAAAGTTCTTGACAAAGGCCTGCAAGCGTGGTATACTGAGCAAGCTAACCGCGAGTGCGGTGAGCACGCTGTATCTTGTAAATTGAATAACGCAAAGACGAAAATAACACCTTGGACAATAATGGATTGTTTAAGCGTAAGCGAAAAAACAGCCAACGAAAATTCTTGAGTAATTTTGCTAGAAGCAAATTGTTCAGAAACTTGATTTAAGCTCTTTGGAGTTTAGATACAAATTTTTGAGAGTTTGATCCTGGCTCAGGACGAACGCTGGCGGCGTGCCTAACACATGCAAG